>Ga0302046_10000556_pt1 | contig 37091 bp, 32 predicted proteins | sample RVTome_11_FD_200261 | JGI IMG/M metagenome (GOLD analysis project Ga0302046, IMG submission 200261) | Soil microbial communities from uranium-contaminated site in the Upper Colorado River Basin, Wyoming, United States - RVT147D111 (version 2) ...
CAAATTGCGGTTATTGAGGAGCGCTTCACACCCATCGTCGAACGGGAAAAGCCAAACCTCGTGCTCGTAGTCGGTGATGTGAATTCGACCGTGGCGTGCGCTCGAGTTGCAAAGAAGTTGGGGGTTACTGTCGCTCATGTAGAGGCGGGACTGAGAAGCTTTGATTTCGACATGCCAGAGGAGCACAACCGAGTCGAGACGGATAGACTCTCCGACATCCTTTACGTTACCGAAGAATCCGGGATGGTAAATCTTCGTAACGAGCGGGTTTCGGGAAGGGCGATGCTGGTCGGAAACGTTATGATAGATACCCTCGTTGCGCACCTAGGTCGGGCACGATGCTCAGATATATCAGCTCGCCTTGGCTTTCAGAGCGGGAAATATGCGGTGGCGACATTCCATCGTCCGAGCAATGTTGACTCAAAGGACTCGGCCACAAAGGTGATTGATGCGCTTCAGCTTGTAACACGTTTCTTTCCGGTTGTCCTTCCTATTCACCCTCGAACAAAGGAGTCGTTCAGAAAGTTCGGCTTTCTGGACGCGCTTGCTGCTACGCCCGGTCTTCGACTGGTTGGGCCGATGGGTTACTTTGATTTCATCGGGCTTGTCGCCCGCTGCAAGCTGGTGTTGACCGATTCGGGCGGCATTCAAGAAGAGACTACCTATCTCGGCATTCCGTGCTTCACGATGCGAGAGAACACCGAGCGACCATCAACGACATCGGTCGGAACGAACATTCTCATTGGCTCGGATCTTGATCGCCTGAGATCGGAACTCGAGAATATTTCCGCCGACAAGTTTAAAAGGGGTTCCGTTCCGGCTTTTTGGGATGGAAGGGCGGCGGAACGGATTGTGGCCGATATCGAGGCGTTTCTCTCATGAGGAATCCGAAAAAGGTCCTCATGATCTGCTACTATTTTCCCCCAATCCGCACATCTGGCGTGACGCGAAGCTTTGAGTTCGCGAAACTCCTTCCAAAATTTGGCTGGGAGCCCTTAGTTCTCACCGTCAGACATTCAAGAGATCCGTGGGTCGAGCCTAGCCTTGGGGAAGAGCCGGAAGGGATTCGGGTCGAGCGAACTTTGGAGTGGAACCTGGCGGGCCTTGCTGACTTCCTTCATGGCTGCTGGTGTCGTCTTGCGCGCATTTTTGGAATGAACCCCACCCGTAATCTCTTCCGCGAGTATTTCTGTTTTCCAGATTCTCAGATCGCCTGGTTTTCAACAATTCGGGCACGAAGCTTGGCGAGGGAATGCAGCCTGATCTACGTAAGCTGTTCGCCGTTCAGCTCGTCACTTAGCGCTGCCATCGTCAAGCGATTAACCGGGCTACCACTGGTCGTTGACTTCCGTGACGCATGGTCCCTGAACCCGCACTCGCACCCCGGCCGCCTGCGCCGCGCGATGATTAATCGATTTGAGCATTTCGTTCTCGGTGTTTGTGACGCTTTGATCGTGAACACTAACGGAGCAGCGCGGTTGTATTCCGCCGTATATCCGAAGCTCCGCGAGAAGATTGTCACGATTCCAAACGGATATGACGCGCTCACCCCCGTTGCTCGTAGACCTATTGAGGGGGAGTTTACGATCATGCACGTTGGAACATTCTATGAGGCGCGGAATCCGGATGCGCTCCTGGAGTGTCTCGGCGAAATGAAGAGGGATGACATCGCATTCATTCAGGTGGGTGGCGGCTTCGACTCGTACGAGCGATTCAAGAAAGAGGTGAGAATCAAGGTGATTCCGCCTGTTCCTAGGGTAAAAGCACTCGAGTTGATGCGCGAGGCATCGCTTCTTTACCTTAAGCAGGGATGGGAAACCGGAGTGTCCGAATACATTGCAGTTGGGACGAAAACGTATGAGTATCTTGCCACCGGCCTGCCGATTCTTGCTGAGATGCCCCCCGGCGACAACGCAGAGCTTGTCGAAAAGTACGCATCAGCCGGATACGTTGTAACTTCCAAAGAGCGCGCGGATCTTCGTCGTGCCCTCGAAAGTGCGTACGCTGCTCGATCATTGACAAATGGGGCGATCCATCCAGAGTTTGCAGAAAGGTTCTCTAGAGGGGCACTTACTCGACAGCTTGCAACCCTGTTTGATCGGTTAGCTAATCGAAGCTAAAACGTTGGGGATGATCGTTGCATCTCGCGTGGTTGTTTGAAGAGATACACGCGGCTGGCTTCGCCAATCTAGATTTGGGGCCGCCCATCTGAAAACTGCTGTTCATGCGCGCGACGAGGTCTATGGCGCGCGAGAATCGTTTCTGGAACAGGTCGGGAAGATACTGCGAATCGGGGTACTAGCCGTTAGGATGTCCAGAAGGGACCACCCGGGTGGGTGAATGATTGGAATGGAAACTATTTTCTGGGTTTCGCTGCTCGCTATCGCGTATGCGTACTTCGGTTACGTGGCAGTTCTTTGGATCATGTCGCGATTCGCAAGAGTTGATGATCAGAAGCATGCTGAGCAAAGCACGCAGCTGCCCGCCGTTAGCCTGATTGTTTCCGCTTACAACGAAGAAAAGATCATTGCCGATAAGATCAGGAACGCACTTGCGCTTGACTACCCGCGCGAATTGCTGGAGATCGTTATCGTCTCTGACGGTTCAACCGACCGAACTTGTGAGATTGTCTTGACGTTTGCACATCGTGGCGTAGTGCTTAGACACTATGAAGGGCGGATAGGAAAATCGGCATGTCTAAACCGGGCTGTGCCGCTCGCCGAAGGTAGGATCATTGTGTTCTCCGATGCGAACTCCACGTACGAGAAGGGCGCATTGCGAGCACTGTTGCGTCCGTTTCAGGACAGCACGGTGGGTTTTGTCACGGGCTGGACAAGATACGGATCGGGCGACGGGGCCGTTCGGGATTCCCTCGGGCTCTATTCGAGGTTGGAGTTGATAACGAAGCGGTTGGAAAGCTGCCTAGGATCGTGTATTGGTGCCGACGGGGCAATTTTTTCAATTCGCAGAGAGTTGTATTTGCCGCTCAAGGACTACGATATCAATGACTACGTCATTCCACTCACAATAAACGAACGAGGCTACCGTGGCATTCTGCGCCAAGAAGCGATCTGTTTCGAAAAGGATGCGGGGGACATTGAGGGAGAGTTCCATAGACAGCTTCGCATCACGAGTCGGACGATCAGGGCAACATTGAACTATCGCCAACTCTTGAACCCTTTCAGGTTTGGATTGTTATCGTTCGAATTGCTCTCGCACAAGGTGTGCAAATTTCTCGTGCCGCTTTTCATAGTCCTTCTTCTGATATCGAACCTGTTTTTAGCGGAGCGCGGAGGCTTGTTCCTGGTGGCGCTCATAGCCCAGGGAGCCTTCTACATTGTGGCAGGTGCAGCTTCGTTTATGCCAAGGAAAAGTCTGCCGTCTCGGATGGCCGAAGCAGCAAGAACCTTTCTGGTAGTAAATGCGGCCGTCGCGCTGGCGTGGGTCAAGTACCTGCAAGGAGAGACCTATACCACGTGGTCTCCGACAAAACGATGAACCGCGTTGGCGCGCCATAACAGTGTCGTTCAAGCTCTTTCTCGTGTGCAGTTTTGTCCTGCTCGGAAGGCCACAGGATGTTCTGCTTTTCTTGCAGCCGTTTCGGCCGGCTCTCGTGGTCACCGCGCTAGCGTTGGGAGCAATGGCGTTCGGCACTCGCAGAAAGGAACTGTCGGCTGCGCTCTCGACGCCCGATGCGAAGCGCTATCTACTCTTGTACCTTATCATGATTATTGGCATTCCATTCGCGTATCACAGACGACTCGCTTTTGATAGCGTGTTTCAATCTTATGTTGTGAACATGATCTTTTTTGTTTTTTTGGTTTCGCAAGTGACCACATTGGATCGACTCAAGAGCTTCGTGTGGGTAATATGCATTTCCACGCTGATGTACAGTGTTTTTGGGGGGCTTCTCGAGATGGGAGGAGCGGGACGTTTCGCGGTGGCGGGTCGCGTACACGACTCGAACGACACCGCTTTTCTGCTGGTGTCGCTGTTTCCCCTGTGCCTGTATTTCATTCGCTTTGATGAAGGCAGGTGGAAAAAAATCGTCGCCATGGGGACCAGCATTAGCGCCATCTTGATAATTCTATTAACAGGATCGAGAGGTGGCTTCTTGGCATTGGGAACAGTACTGGCCTTTCTTTTTCTGACAAAGACAAGCGGGTTCAAAAGTGGTCACAAGATGCTCCTCGTGGTGATGCTTGTCATGGGGGTTCTATGGATGTGGGATAAGATTGATATCGATCGGTTCCTGACACTGACTGACCTCTCTTCCGACTATAACCTCTCGTCTCAGGGCGGGAGGCTGGAGTTATGGGAGGGAGCAATCGACCTGACGCTTACCAATCCGGCGACAGGCGTAGGAGTCCAATGTTTTCCCTGGGCCTACTTTCTCGCTAGACAAAATATCGGGGATACTTATCTTAGATGGCATACCGTTCACAATGCGTATCTGCAGATCGCCGTAGAGACGGGATTAATTGGTTTTGGCGTGTTCATGCTCATTTGGCTGCGAAGTGCGTTAACATTTTTGCGGGTGAGCAAAATGCAAGTGCGTCCTGAGACCCGCCAGGCCAACGAGCTTCGTGCATGCGGCGGTCTCATGTTGATTTCCTTCGCGGGTCTTTCGGTAGGGGCATTTTTTCTGTCGCAGGCGTATTCGATACTTTTTACGCTTTATTTTGCACTGGCCGCGGCAATCAACCGAATTGAAGCTGGGCTTTCAACTGATATTCGTCGAGGGTCGTTCGAAGCACGTGTGGACGCGAGCATCAAGAATGGTGCCTGAGCTGCCAGGCTGACTTCGTGGTGGACGACGACACGCGGGTTAAGTACCGAAAAAGGGTTGAAGTACCTTCTCATGGCTTGCGCGGACCTCATAACCTCTGGCATGCACCGAAGGGACATCGATGGCGCTGCTTGAGGCAATGGCCTGTGGTGTCCCTGCTGTCGCGTCGGCTGTCGGTGGTTTCCCACAGATCAACAGCCACGGCGATACTGGGTTCCTTGTTTCGCCTGGACATGCTCGGGACATTAGCGATGCTGTATTGACTTTGTATAGAGATTCCGGAACAAGACAATCCATATCGCAGAATGCCCGGACTCTCGCCAAAACGCGATATGGTGTCGAAGAATGGATCAGTCACCTGGAAACGGTATATCAAGATCTCTCCAATCAAGGCAATCAACATGATTGTCGTGCCCGGCGTTCTTCTCGTGCTAAGCTGTATTCTCCTAATCTACTACATGGCTTATTTGCGCTTTTCGCCCGTGGTTAATTCTGTCCTTTCGCGGAGGGAGGCTCACCCGACGCTGACACGCAAGCGACGACATTTGCGATCGTGATCCGGGCGCAGAACAAGAAACTGCTTTTTCCAGGGTTGCTGGAGCGTATACGAATTGTCGGCGTTCCCGTTGACCCAGCACGCACGAGCCGCGACGACGGGTAAGGGTGCATCAATTTTCAATTGCTTATATGGGGACGAAACCTGGTTATGTCAGATTTTTCGAAACTCAGATGCCCAGCCTGTCATGGAACGCTTACGATGAGCGCGGGCCTCGGGTGCGCGCGCTGTTCCGTGACGTATCCCATCGTCGACGGAATACCGGTCATGCTGCCGAACAGTTTCGGTCCGGACGGCGAACAGAACGTCGCAATCGAGAAGCAGTTTTACGAAGACATGTTCTCCGATCTCAAGGGCGTAGAGGACGGTCACTGTATTACCTACGGACACGAGCGGATTTACGAGTTCGTGAACCAGGCTAAGAGGGGGGCGGTCCTTGAGGCTGGCTGCGGAGGTGGTCACCATGGCGTCGCGCTGGCGAAACGTGGATTCGATGTCACCGGGATCGATTTGTCGGTACACGGCCTCAGGGCCGCTAAAGCGCTGGCCAAGCATGAGGGGCAGAACATTCAGTACATCTGCGGCGACATAAAGCACCTTCCCTTCGAGGACAGGTCGTTCGAAATCTGCTTTTGTTCGCTCGTGCTCCACCACTTTCTCAGCATGGAGAACCTCCTCAAGGAACTGTCTCGTGTCACAAAGAGATATTTCATCGCGTTTGAGGTCAACGGCTGGGACCCCGTGTCGTTCGTGCGCTTCAATATAATCAATCCCACGATTGGCATCGCATCGATATCGAAGAATCAGCGGGTGGTCTTCCCGGAACGGCTGACGGCCATGCTTCGAGAGAACGGGTTCATGGACTTTGTGGTGCAGTACGAAGACATTCACGATAACATCGGCAAGCGACCGAACAGCGTGAAGGCGAAGATGATTGTGGCATCCCAGGCATTACTGGGGCTTTTCGGCGAGAGGTTCTCCAGCAACAAGTTCCTGCTTCGTGCTGGAAGGTAGTTCCATCGAGCGGGACGTCGTGACTCCTGTCCTCTCACGCCGGTTTCAAGTCGATAGGGGTACTGACCCTCGAACGTCGACACTTAGGCAAGCGTGGCAATACGGACGACCATCGACGGATGATCGCAGTTCCGGCCTTTCCGCCACGGAAAACCCCTTTGATCCCGGCGACGAGCCGGCGATGATCGAGAATCATCTTGGGCCAAAACGGGCATCTGATGTCCATGCTCAAGATGTTGACGGCGTGCCGGCGGATCGGCGATGCAGCGGTCAGGAAGCGAACAATCAACGGCGCGAAGCCGGTTCGCGTGCCGACCTGCGCAGACCGCACCCTTGAGAAGTCACGGGCATCCTAGAAAACCCCTGAGTCCCCGAACACTGCAGGCACATCGGGTCACGCGTAGTAAGGCCGTCAGGGGGTTGACCGATGAGTTGATCAATGCCAAACCAATCATTCAGACCCACGCCAGCCCAAGATCGCGGTGCATTGCGAGAGTGTAAACAAACACGATGTCAAGGATACGCAGATTCCCTATCTGATAGACCTGAACCCACGTCTCTGGGGTTCTCTCGTTAAGACCATTGCGTCAGGAGTTGATTTTCCTTATCTCATCTATCGATTGGCGCGAGAAGGAGATATTGCACCGGTTACGGAATTCAAAACCGACGTGGTCACGCGGTGGATTGGCGGGGAGCTCGGTGCCTTCTTTCCGCACTTCCGGAGATCACCAGAACGATGGGCCTTTCTAAGATCGTTTCTGTTCCCGCCAACGCGGGCAACCCTCTACGATGATTTCTCCTTAGCGGACCCTGTGCCCTTTCTCGCTTGGATGGGAGATGCACTGCTAAAGGCAGCGAAGTCCCGATCCCTCAAACCTCTGAGCCATGATTCCCTGGAAGGCATCTGGGAGTGATTCATATCTGCTGAAGTGGCGCCGGGAGATCCCAGAGGAGTTGGTGTGGAGAGTCGGATCCGAGTCGCGGTCATGTTAACCCCCGTCGATTTCGGGGGGGCAGAAAGGGTTTGCTTGACGCTGCTGAAGCACATCAACCGTGATCGTTTCGATGTTGTCCCCATCCTACTGACCCGCCCTTGGGAGAACGACAACAAGTTTGTCCGAGAGCTGAGAAAAGAGGAGTATGAGATTCGTGAGATTCCGGTGGCACTGCGCAGGGGGGGCGATTCCCTGCGCGTTGCGAGGTGCTTCAAGCTTGCCTGGAAGGCATTGCAGGGTCAAGGATTTGATCTGCTGCATACCCATGGATATTTTGCCGACATCGTTGGCATCCCCGTCGCGCGCCTCGTCGGATTGCCAACCCTGTCAACGTGCCATGGATACATTCCAAGCACGTGGAGGGTCCGCCTGTACAACGCAATGGATCGCATTGTCCTAAAATTCGGAACGCAGGTTCTGGCAGTGTCTGAAACGATAAAGCGCGAGCTCGTAGATTCCGGGTTGAGGCCGGACAGGGTGCACGTTGTTGCGAATGGAGTCGAATCACCCAAGAATCTCGACGTGACTCAGGCCTATCGGGAGAAACGAAGAAAGAGCCTTGGCATGTGCGGCTCGGATTTTGTCCTCGGCTATGTTGGCCGATTGAGCGCCGAAAAGGGATTGAAGTACCTTCTCTCGGCTTGTGCGAGACTTCTAATCGCCTCCGAGGTGCCGCTCAGGGCAGTAGTTGTCGGGGAAGGCCCGCAAAGGAGCGAGTTGGAGGAGTTATCCCGCAATCTCGGTCTTGCCGATCGGGTCGTATTTGCCGGTTTCCAGGAAAATGTGCTGCCGTGGCTTTCCTGCATGGACGTATTTGTTTTACCTTCCCTTACCGAAGGAACGCCGATGGCGTTGCTCGAGGCAATGGGCCATGGAATCCCAGTCGTCGCCTCCGCGGTCGGTGGCGTACCACAGGTGATCCAACACGGTGAAACAGGGTTGCTTGTCTTACCTGGCAGAGCGGAGGAAATCAGTGAGGCCGCGCTGACGCTGTACGGTGATGCAGCGGTAAGGCAAAGACTTGCGCAAAACGCGCTTACCCTCGTAAAGACTCGCTACGGCATCGAACAATGGATCGGTCGGATGGAATCGGAGTATCAAGATCTTTCGAGGCGATCGGCCTGACAAGATGGAATCCAGTCTCCACCTTTGATGCAGCTTAAAGACCCTGACGGTGTGCGGCATCTACGGCATTGTCCAGCTTGACGGCGTCCCCGCCGATCCGGCACTGATCCATGCCATGGGACGCGTGCTTGTGCACCGCGGGCCCGATGACGAAGGCCATTACCTGGACGGTCCATGCGCCATCGGTATGCGGCGTCTTTCGATCATCGATGTCGTCGGCGGGCATCAGCCCATGTCAAACGGTGACGGCACTCTGTGGCTCGTATGCAACGGTGAGATTTACAATTTTCGCGAGCTTCGCTCCGAGCTCGAGAAAGACGGCCATCGGTTCAAGACGGCGTCGGACAGTGAGGTCATCGTCCACAGCTACGCGCAGTATGGCGACGATTTCATCCAACGGCTGAACGGAATGTTCGCGTTCGCGCTTTGGGACGCGCGTCGCGGACGGCTAATCATTGGGCGCGATCGCTTAGGCATTAAACCCATCTACCTTTACCGCGATGCGCGCCGGTTCGCATTCGCATCAGAGGCGAAAGCGCTACTGACGCTGCCTGGAGTCTCAGTCGCGATCGATCCCTCGGCGCTGCATTCGTACCTCAATCTTGGCTACCTGGCCGCACCGCTATCAATTTTCCGCGGCATCACAAAACTACCGCCAGCGAGCATGCTCGTCGTCGAAGGCGGAAACGTGGAAGAGAGACGGTACTGGCGAATTTCCGGAACAATAGACGACGGCGTGAAGGAGGGCGAGTGGGTGGAACAAATACGCACACGCCTGGACGAGTCGGTGCGGATGCAGATGGTGAGCGATGTTCCGATCGGCGCTTTCTTGTCGGGCGGTATCGATTCCAGCACGGTAGTAGGCTTGATGGCGGCGCACAGTGACCAGCCAATACGGACCTACGCTATAGGGTTTGAAGGATCAGCCGCGAACGACTTTTATAACGAGCTGCCTTATGCGCGCCGAGTCGCCAATCTGTTCCGAACGGAGCACCATGAGATAGTGGTACGGCCAGATATCATTGCGCTCTTGCCACACCTTCTCTGGCATATGGACGAGCCGCTCTCCGATACAGCCTTCATCACGACATTCCTCGTATCGCAATTCGCGCGCCGTGACGTGACCGTGATTTTGTCGGGCGTGGGCGGCGATGAGTTGTTCGGGGGTTACCGGCGTTATCTTGGAAATCATTACCAGACTTACTTTGAACGCTTGCCAGGCTGGGCGCGGCGCCTCGCCCTGACAGCAGGCAGGCGCTTGCCGAGTGACCGGCATTCGGCGCTGCTCAACTTCTCGCGGCTGGCGAAGGGATTCCTGGACAGCGCGGGTTTACCGTTCGAGGATCGCTATCGTGCTTACGTGCGGGTATTTCCCGTGGAGCAAGTCCAGCAGCTGCTTCGCATCGACGGCGAGGTGGGACCGGATATGATCGGGGCTGCGTTCCGTCACGCGGGTGGCGGAGATTCGCTCAACCGATTGCTGATCGTTGACGCCGAGACGATGTTACCCGACGATCTGCTGATGCTCACGGACAAGATGAGCATGGCGACCTCGATTGAATGCCGGGTGCCGTTGCTCGATCACGAGCTGGTAGAGCTCGCCGCACGCATGCCGGAGGCGGTGAAGATCCGCGGCGGCAGGCTAAAGCACGCTATGAAAGAAGCCGTCTCCGGCCTGCTGCCTCGCGACATCCTGGAGCGCAAGAAACGCGGTTTCGGCACACCAATGGGCGCCTGGTTGAAGGAGGAACTCGCGCCGCTTGTCCGGCAATTGCTTTCGGAGAGGGTGATCAAGGGCCGGGGGCTGTTTCATTTTCCGGCGGTGCAGAAGCTGATCGCATCGCACGAGGCTAATCGCATCGATGGTACCGACCGGCTGCTGACGCTGCTTAACCTGGAGATCTGGTCGCGCCTGTACCTGGACGACCGCGCGCCCGAGGACGTGACGAACGAACTGAAAGCGATGCTGGAGTGATCACCACGTTGACACTGTGATTCACGCAGTAAATAAACACAAATAAGATTAAGGTCAAGACCAAAGGCCATTGAGCCGCGGACAAACGGAGATGAACGCAGAGGAAACCGAGGCAGAACATGTATCGGCCACGGAACTACAGGGAAATCCATATGTTGTGCACAGCGTATCGGAAAGTATCACCTGGGCAGATTGTGACAGTGTTTAAGAACATTAGGTCGAGCGCAATCTTTTAAGGTGCGTCGCCTGTGAAGAAGGCGTTATGGGGAGGTGGGTATTGGACGGATGTTTATCTTGTGGCGCCTGTTGGGGTACGAGGGGGCGGGAAATTGTTATGTTCATAATCTACTAAACTAGGCATACCGCAAGAGGCACTCCGTCAGCTCAACGTGCGTGTAACCCAGTTCCGCCGTCTTGGCGACGCCCCATTCGAAGTTCTTGTCCGGGTGTCGAACGAACTCCAGGTTGATCCCGATTTGAATTTTGCCCATACCCGTTTCCCATTCGCTGTTTAACCGAAACCTAAACCAACGACAATGACATGTTAAATCAATTCTTCCGCCAAGCCTCGGCACGCCGCTCGATGAATTCACGCGGCTTGTACTCCGAATACACTGTCAGCAGATAGCGCAATCTAAATTGGTCGCCGGCGCCGTATTCCAGCGGCTTCTGTTCGAGGCCTTGCGTCACCGAAAGGTAGGCAAACGGCTTAGTCATCGTAAAAAACCTGCCGTGACCAGGAGCGTTCTCCGAGCGACCAAACAGAACCAGCAGGATGTCGTTTCCATTCTTCGACCCCGACACACTCGTCCAGCTCGCAGGAATCACATTTTGCGTCTGTTTGCCCGTATAAGGAGAATTCTCAGAGTTTGCAAAACGCGCCACCTTATCAAACGACTCCGGCAGACGCAGCCCCAGGCCATTGTAATTTGCGCCGTGCAGTTTCAGTTTCGGCGTGTGCTTCCCCACTTCGAACCGCGCGTCCCACACCAATGCCACCTCGCCGGCACTCCCGTCCACGGAGAGTGTTAGCGTCCGGTGCTCAATCATAAACGTGATTGGAGCAGAGTCAGCGACTTCGCGATTGGTGAACGCCACCCAGTGAATAACCTGCGTGAAGGAGGCTTCAGGCCGTCCGTCCTGGCCTCTGCCAACCTTTCGCGAAACGATGCTGATGGATTTCCCGACGCCGGAGTCACCTCGTTCCTCCCAGAAATTCACACCGTTCAACCGGATGGCGTACATCAGTCCGTGATGATGCAAATGGTCGGCGGGCGCGTCGCGTAGAACGTTTTCACCGCGCAACGTGTAAAGCTCGCGCACGTAAGGTTTGAACTGGTCCGAGGCAAAGGCATACACCAGCAGGGGACGCCCCTCGTAAAGCCACCGGAGTTCGCCTTTTGCGAGGTCCAGAAATTCGCTCAATTTTGCCGTGGAGGGTGACACCACCGTTTCGCCCATGCACAGTCGGGAGCCGGCAAGGAAAGCGGTAAGCAGAAGCAGCATGCCACGATTCATGATGTGACCATACTTGTCCATGAAGCGGGGCCATAGATGAAAATCAATATTTGGCTTCTCTTTTGGTGGAACTTCTCGTGCGGCAAGCAAACCGTTCGCAGCACGCGGCATTTCAGTTCGCAGTGGAGACGCTTCGCTTCATTGACCGCCGTTTTCACTCATTCACCTGTCACCGGTCTGACTGAAAACCATATTCCTCAGGCAGGAACACACCCGGTTCAAGCGTGTTTAACATCTCCGCGACAATCCGCTGTGAAAGCCGCGACACGACGTCCGGGCGCAGCACGTAAGCCTGCGGATCCAGTGCTGCATCGGATTCCACCAGCCAATCCCGCAACTGGCGCGCCTCGCCCTGCCCTTTCGCCAGTGCCGTGTTCATCAAGCGACAATCGTAAGCCAATTGTTCAAGACTCACGGTCGGTGCCGGGCCGCTCAGCAAACGCACATTTTGCACCGACTCATTCGACCAGCAATCGCACACCGCCTGCGCAATGTTTCCCACCGGACTCAAATGCGCCCACGCCGCTGAGCGGCCTTCCATCGAGATCGGCACGCCGGCAGACACCGTTGACCATCTCCTTGTATTGGCGACAAACCTCTGGCCAGGTGTCCTCGTGGGGATAGAAATTTCAAACGCCATTTTTCACCCAACAACACTCTATCCCCCCGCCCGGCGCAGCGTCAATCGCGTGATAATTCACTCAAGCCGCGCTGTTTTCCCCAGAATCCTGCCCTTCGCTGCGTCCTGTTTCCCTCAATCCGCACGCTGGCGCGAACGCACGTCGAGCCTTCTCACCGGCTCTCGCCAAGACCCGTCCGCCTTCGAGTATCAAGCCGCCTGAAACAGATCGAGCCGCCGCGCCGGTGTGCGTGGCGGGGGCTGCGTGCACTGTGGTCTTCTGGGCGGGAATCGGCACAATCGCAGCCCGCAGTCTGGCGTGAGGCGCGAGCGCCATCACTCGACGATCGGGAGCCTGAGCCTGATCGCGTACGAGCGGCGCTACCTCGCGAAGCGGACGAACGGGAGGCACGGAGACTTCGCCCCCGTACCCCCGTTGAGGAAGCGAATCCCGGAAGGCCCAGCGCTCGCGGTATAACAACTATGGTGTCCGCGGAAACGGGGAAGGTTCACTACGCACGATAACGCGATATGCGAGCACGAACTCGACCGAGGAGCTCGTCGGCCTGTAGGCGCAACCGCCATGACAACTCGAACCCACGCTGGAGCCACGGAAATCGGACCTTCCGCTGAAAGGCATGGAGGTACTGGGAGGCGTCGCCGAAGCCCAGGATCTGCCTGTGCTCTTCTGAGAGGCCTCCGAGGAACGCTGCATTGAGCAGCAGCGGATGGTACCGGTAGTAGGCCACGTCCTCTGCCTGTAGAGGGATCTGCGGGTCGTGGTAGTTCAGAAAGACGGCGTCGCGATCTCTCAGGATGGGGGTTCCCTGCCGATGGATCCCGGAGGTATCGAAGAGAATCGCCGTCCCGGCGGGGCCCTTGGCTCGAAACGTTCGCTCGCGATCCTCATCCGTCAGCTCGTCGTCGCGCATCGGTCGCGGGTGGAGCTTCCGGTGGCTGCCGCGCACGTACTGGAACTCGCCGCTGTCGGCGTCCGAGAGGTAGAACGCGAGCTTCACCTCGCGTGGGATCTCCTCGACCCGCTGCTGGTCGTACCAGGCGTCTCCGTGCCACCCATGGAAGTAGCGGCGCGTCGCCGGCGAGCGCCAGCCCTTGGCTTCCGTCAGTCGGAAGCCGTCACCCAGATAGCCCCGCAGGATCTCCAGGACGGTCGGGTTAAGCGCTAGGTCCATGAAGCCTTGGTCGAGTATCAGGACGTCCTGGACCATGTACCGGTGGAGCTCCGTTCTCTCATATCCATCGATGTCGCTGATACGCAACCAGCGAAGGCGCGTAGTGAAAGCCTCCTGCATCAGCTGTAGCCGATGGCGATCCACGAGGGAGTTCAGCACGATGATGCCTTCGCGCTCCAGCGTCTTCAGCAGTTCCTGGGTCATGATGTTCTCCCAGCTGGTGGTGGGACCCGATACAGGTCAAGATATTCCTCCATCAGGCTCTCTACGGAGTAGCGCTCTATCGCAACCCGGCGCGCCGCGCGGCTCATGGATTCCCGGAGGTCGGGGCGCTCGTAGAGCTGTCTTGCGGCAGCGCCGAGACCTTCGGCGTCGCCAGGCGCGAACAGCAGGCCCGAGACCTCGTGGTTCACGATCTCGGGAATCCCGCCGGTCCGGCTAGCCACGACCGGCAGGCCACAGGCAAGGGCCTCGATGTTCACCAAGCCTGACGCCTCCTCCCATACCGAGGGGCACACAAGGCAGTCGGCCGCCTGCATGTATGGCTGGACCTCCGGCTGGTTCCCCAGGAAGGTAACCCGCCGAGCCAAGCCGAGATGTTGTGCGAGGTTTTCGAGGTCACGCCTCGCCGGCCCGTCTCCCGCGATCCAGGCTACCACGGACTCGGGGAGCTGAACGAGGGCCCGCAGTAGCACGTCTATCCCCTTCTCGCGGATCAGGTGCGCCACCGCTAGCAACACAAAACGGGAGTCAGCATGGAATTCTCGGCGCAGCGACTGGCGCGCCTGGGTGTCCGGGCGAAAGCGGTGCGTATTGATGAAGTGACGAAGGCTCAGTGTGCGTCCGTCGATGCCCTGACGCGCATAGACGTCCTTCACGAAGTCACTCACGCAGACGATGCGCTCATAGCGCGGGAATAGCATTGTCTTGACGATCCGGCGCATTCGGCTAGGATTGCCATGCTGCTGCGTATACCGCGAGACGTGATCGGTTAGTATGTGTCTCACGTGGGGGCGGATAACGCTGAGCGCCCAGACGTAGGGGCTCATCGGATCATAGAAGCTCCAGTTGACAAGCTCGACTTGGTGGAGCCCAATCATCTGGATCAGCTGGTGAAGCGTGCTCATCTCGAATCGGCGCAGGCTCAGCGCACCGACTGTAATGCCAGCGGCGTCGTACGCGGCCAGCGTGCGCCCTGCTAGGGGCGCGTCGAAGACCGGTACAAAGTGGCCGCCACGCTCCCGGAAGGCTCGAGCTACCTGCAAGACCTGCTCCTCCAGGGAACCGAACTTGATGCCGGGATTGAGCCCCATGACGTGGAGAACGCGCCGCAAGGGGCGGCTGCGGTGCTCGCTCAACGGCGGCGGGGCACCGAGGCACGTCGAGGCGCGTCTGTCCCCCCGAGTCAAGCGGGTCCCATCCGACCTGAACCTGCCGATGCCATCTAGCCCCCCATCATCCGCTGGGTTTTCGTTCCCATCCATCGCGTGTCGACGGGATGTTCTGGAGCCTCGGATCTTCGCCCCCGGCAACGGTTGCGGATCGCCGTTCTCGCCGGCCCAGCTTACTGTCGGCCCAAGGGATAGAGGGCGACCTGCGGGCGGCGTCCCCTCAAATTTGGTCTCTATGATGGCGGGCCGGCATGTGGGGCGAGGTGCTGATCGATCGCGCACCCCAACATTCTACTAGATGTCCTCAGCCTCGACCGCATCATCCAGTGCGCCCACCCTATCGGCCGTTGCCCGCCTCTTGACGCCGACGGGATAAACGGATGAGATCCGCACCGATGGTCGCCGGGGCTTGGGGTCGAGGCCTTCCCCGAGCCCCCGTGGAGTCAGCATCGCCGTGGATACCGAACCGACGAGCTTCTTCGAGAGGGGCCCGCTGGAGCAGACGCACCTCCGCCGCCTCCTCCTGATCGCGTACCACTTTCCCCCGGACCGCGCGGCCGGAGCGCTCCGCTGGCAGAAGTTCGCCAAGCATGCGGCGACATTCGGTTCGTCCATCGACGTGATCACGCTACATCCTTCGGACTTCGTATCGCCAGACCCCGAGCGTCCAAAGGACCTGCCAGACGGCATCCGGCTATTCGGCGTTCACCAGCCGGTGATCTGGGCGCAGCGTATCGAGCACTGGGTGTGGCAGGCAATGCGCGGACGCCTTCACCCTCGGCCAATCCGTGCTAGGGACACCAATGGGCGGCCGGTATCGCCCTCGTCCTTCGCGCGGGGCGAACTGTACTTCGACCCGCTGTCGCCACGAAGCTGGATCCGAACGTTCTACGGCTGGCAGTACTACGCGGCCAACCGGGCCTGGGCTCGTCGCGTGGCCATCGTGGCCCGGCGGGTGTTCCGGCCCGAGGTGCACCGACTGGTCCTATCGTGCGGTCCACCTCACGGTGCGCACGAGGCCGCCCGCCTGGTCGCGCGAGCGACTGGCTTGCCCTTCGTGATGGATTTGCGGGAGAGGATAGGAATTTCAAACGCCATTTTTCACCCAACAGCACTCTATCCCCCCGCCCGGCGCAGCGTCAATCGCGTGACAATTCACTCAAGCCCGGCTGTTTTCTGCAGAATCTTGACCTGTGCTGCGTCCGATTTTTCTCAATTCGCACGCTGGCACGAGCGCACGCCGAGCCTGCCCACCGGCTCTCGCCAAGACCCCTCCGCCTTCGAGTATCAAGCCGCCTGAAACAGATCCAGCCGCCGCGCTGGTGTGCGTGGCGGCGGCTGCGCGCACAACCCCAGATGCGTGAGAATGCGCTCGATCACCGCCGGCTCTTCGATCGCAGCGATGATCTTCAGGTTGCCGCCGCACTGTAAGCAACGTTCGATATCGATGTCGAACACACGCTTGAGCAACCGCGGCAGTGCGTCGAGACGGCGCTGGGACCCGACAAGCTGATCCGCGGGGGGCGCTACTCGATCGACTTCGCGGTCCACGTGGCGGTCGCGAAGTACCTCGACCATCTCCCGCTCGCGCGTCAGGTCCGGCAAATGGCGCGGGCGGGACTGCGCATCGACAGCCAGACCCTGTGGGACCAAATCTAGGCGTTGGCGCGGCATCTGGAGCCGACCTATCGGGCGCTGCACGGCTACGTGCTCGAGGCCGCGGTGATCGGGGCGGACGAGACGATCTGGCCGCCGCTCGACTCGAACACGAGCAAGCGCTGGTACGCGTGGGCCGCGGTCCGGGAGGACGCGGTGATCTACCGCATCGCGGGCTCGCGCTCGGCGGATGCGGCGCACGCGCTGCTCGGCGACTCCGGGGCGTGGTGATGTGCGACGGCTACTCCGCGTACGCGAGCCTGGAGGAGCGTTCCAAGGCCTGGGGCGCGCTGCAGGGAGAGCCGGGCTTCACGCTGGCGCACTGCTGGGCACACGTGCGGCGCAAGCTGTTCGACGCGGAGAAGGCCTATCCGGAGGCGAAGGTGGCGCTGGAGTGGATCCGCGAGCTGTATGCGGTCGAGGACCAGGCCCGGGAGAAGCCGATCGGCAAGCGGCGCAAGGAGCTCGCTGAGCTGCGGGACTCGGTCTCGCGTCCGATCGTCGACGAGCTGAGCCGCTGGTTGCTGAAGACGCCGGCCCTGCCCGAATCGCTCTTGGGCAAGGCGATCCGCGACGCGGATGGCTTCTGGCCGGGGTTGGTGCGATTCCTCGACGACCCGCGCATCCCGCTGGACAACAACGGTGCCGAGCGTGCGCTGCTCGGCGTCGTGCTCGGACGCACGAATCACTACGGCTCGAAGTCGAAGCAGGGGACGGAAGTCGCCGCGCTGTTCTACAGCCTGCTCGAGACCGCCAAGCTGGCTGGCCTCGAGCCCGCGGGCTATCTCGCGCAGGCCGCGCGCCGAGCGATCGCGAATCCCGGCCCGTCACGCTGCCCCATCGCCTCGCCGAAGCGTCGTACGACCCGTAGCGCTCTCGCGCCGTCCCGTACCCCGTCCCCCACGCGCTCCAGCCTCGCGCATCTCTCGCAGTCCGTCAGGACGGGCTACGGCGCGCAGTTACAATTGAGTGTGCTCGGGACGCTATCAGAGGCATAGGCCCCTATCGCGAGCCGTACCTTCCGCCGATCTCCGATAAAGGCGACACTCACTTTCGTTCTAGTGATCTTCGATGTTTCTCACGCAAGCAGAACACATTAATGAGATCGGATCCCTTTGGCATTGCTATTAGTGGAACGAGTCGCTTTCTGTCCGGGACCCACAGTTCATATCCAAAGCTTCGCAACAACGCCGCCAGTCGATCTACAGACGACCCTGCTCGTTGTAGCTTTGGAGGGTCGAATTCAATCAGGATGGCGGGGCCGAAGCTCCCGATAGTCTGTCTGCCGCCCAGGAGCAATCTCTCTTCATACCCCTCGACGTCAATCTTCACAAAATCTAGCTTAGAGATCTGGTGCTGTGTGCAGAATGAATCCAAGGTCGTTACAGCGGTAAGGTGTCTCCCGACCTCCTCAGTAGACGTCTGGGCTAGCGTTGCGGCGCCGGAATTATCAGGTCTCGTATTCATATATGCTGATCCCGCTGAGTCAGATAGTGCGATTGGGTGGATGCGGACGACCGCGTCTAGATTATTGAGACGGATATTCGTGCGAAGGCGTTCTGCATTGGAAGGGAAGGGCTCAAAAGCGTGGACCTCACAGTGTCGCTTCAAGACATCAGCCAAGGTTATTGAGTAGTGCCCGAAATTTGCGCCGACATCGAAGATCACGTCGCCAGGCCGCAAAAGACGTGTTGCATGTAAGATTTCCCACGTGTCGCGTTCCCCCATCCAAAAAAACTCAGTCTGTACAAAATCTGATGGATTGAGGAGCCACCGATGCCCGCCTCGGACAACCTCAAGATCCGCATTCACGTTGGGTCGAAGCCAGCCTCTGAGGAGTCCGTGTACCCGCCATTGACCGCGGTGATGGAACCTGGTCCCATACAGTTCCAAGAGCTTGAAGCGCCAAGAGTTTGGCGTCACTGAAGACTCCTCCTAACAGATCGAGATGATACTGCGGTCCGCGATCTCTATGGTGACAAGGAATCTGCGGGGAAATCTGTTCACTCAAACTGAGGTTCCCCTCGAATTTCGCCTTCCTACGGTGGCATTGTAGGATGGACGTTACCGGAGGAAGAGATGAAACGGATCCTGAAGCGCGAATATACGGCGGAGTTCAGAGAACAGGCCGTAGCCATGGTCAATAACGAGCGCTCGGTGCCCGAGGTGGCCGGAGAACTCGGTCTCATTGAGCAGACGCTGCGCAACTGGGAGAGGTGGCCTCGTTTTTTTAGAGATGAAATCGGCTCCGGATAAGTGGATGAACTGCTCATCGGAAACGGCAATAATGCCGATTGAAAGGAGCAGACACCATGAAACGGCCACGACGGAACCACTCAGCGAAGTTCAAGGCGCGCATTGCCCTGGAAGCGTTGCGCGGCGATGCCACGCTCGCCGAACTCGCCTCGCGCCACGGCGTGCACGCGACCCAGATCGCCACCTGGCGCAAGCAGCTGCTTGAGCGTTCGGAAGAGGTCTTCGAGAACGGCAACCCAGTCGCCGAGGACGCCGAGCGGCGTATTCGGGATCTGCAGGCGAAGGTGGGCGAGCTCGCCATGGAGCGCGATTTTTTGTCCGGAGCGCTCGGTCGATTCGGCCTGCCGAGCGCAAAACGCTGATCGACCGGGACGCCGAGGTCACGATCATGCGTCAATGTGAACTGCTCGATCTGTGCCGGTCAAGCCTCTACTACCAACCCAGGCCGGTGTCGCCCGCCGACCTGCGGCTGATGCGCCGCCTCGACGAACTGCACCTGGCTCACCCCTTCCTCGGGGCGCGCAAGCTGGCCGGCATGCTCCAGCGCGAGGGCGTCAAGGTCGGCCGCCGGCACGTGGGCAGCCTCATGCGCTTGATGGGGATCGAGGCGATCTTCCGCAAGAAGCGCACCAGCATCCCGGTCAAGGACCACAAGGTCTACCCGTATCTGCTGGGCGACCTCGCCATCGAGCGGCCCAACCCGGTGTGGGCCGCCGACATCACTTATGTCCCGATGGCTCAGGGCTTCGCCTACCTGGTGGCGATCGTGGATTTCTACAGCCGCAAGGAACTCGCCTTCCGGGTGAGCAACGCCTTGGCGACCGACTTCTGCGTCGAGGCCCTGCAGCAGGCGCTTGTGCGCTACCGCACCCCGGAGATCTTCAACACCGACCAGGGCTCGCAGTTCACTGCCGAGGAGTTCACCGCGGTGCTGCTCGCCAAGGGCGTGCGCGTGAGCATGGACGGCAAGGGGCGCTGGGTCGACAATGTCTTCGTCGAGCGACTGTGGCGCAGCGTCAAATACGAGCAGATCTACCTCCACGCCCACGAGACGATGCGCGAGCTGAAGAAGGCGGCGGAGGATGAAAAACGGGCGATGTCGCCTCGCGCACGGCGCATCCTGGCGAAAAGAACCGGGTACGAGTCCACGCGGCACACCGAGTATTCGTCATAATGCGTTTGGCAGAAGCCCTGAAACCCTGAACCCGCAGTTCAACACTTAACGACGGCACTTTTTCTGTCTAAACGGGTGGAGCCACTGCTGTATTTAGCGGTCCAGCGCCGAACAGGTTGAAGAACGGGGAGCTGTTTTGACATGATCATCATCTCGAGCGTTCTGGTTCTTGCTACTCTCTATCTGAGCTTCTACGTAGCTTATTGGTACGTGTTGCTCGTGGTCCATTTCCTCTTTTCCGTGCGCCCGTCGGCAGCTGGCGCAGAGATGACGAGATTTGCAATCGTAATCCCGGCGTACAACGAGGAGCTGCTACTTCCAAGGCTACTTACGAGCATCCAAAACCAGGCCTACCCAAAGGAGCGCTTTGACACGATCGTTGTAGCCGACAATTGCACTGATAGCACAGCGGACGTCGCACGCCACCACGGCGCTACTGTTCTATTGCGCATCGATGAGGGGAGGCGGGGCAAAGGATACACAATCAAGTGGGCGCTTGAGAGGATCGGCTTGGACGAGTACGATGCGGTCTTGATCGTGGATGCGGATTGTTTCGTCGGCACTAGCGCACTTAAGAGTCTCGACGGGGCAATTCAAGAAAAACAGATCATTCAATGCTACAACGGTGTTGGAAATCCTGATGAGACCTGGTTTACTCGATTGCTTGATGTTTCGAGGACTATCAATAACAACATTTATAGCCCCGCAAAACAGCGTCTCGGACTTTCAGCTGAGCTTACGGGAACCGGAATGTGCTTTGCGACCCGGATACTCAGAGAGCATGGTTGGGACGCGTTTACCGTCGGAGAGGACTGGGAGTACTATGCAAAACTCGTACAGAAAGGGGAAATTGTGGGGTTTGATCATGATGCGAGGATCTACCATGAAGAATCGTTGTCGCTCAGGCAGGCAACGAGCCAACGGTTGCGTTGGTCAAGCGGGAGATTTGCCGTCGCCTGGCGGTATGGCTTTGGCCTCTTATCGAGTGGCCTGATCGAGCGGAACATCGTCAAATTCGACGCGGGTCTTTGTCTGATTCTTCCAAATCCTTCTCTTGCAATGAATGTCACGTTGGTCCTGATGGTGGTTGCGCATTTGGGTGCAGTCGGCGGGTGGACGCTTACTTCGTGGTTTCTTGTTCTGGCGATCGCGCAACTGGGGATCTTTGTAGTGGGGGTTCTTTACACGAAGAACAAGTTGAGCAAGTTCTTAGCGATCTTCGTTGCGCCCGTGTTCCTGGCGTGGAAATTGGGTATCGACGCGCTGTCCATCCTAGGAGTTGGCCGCGAGAGGTGGGTAAGGACTGAGCGCAAGCGTTGAGCGCAATGGAAAGGAGCCCCTGCGGCTCTGGCGCCGAGCGCCACGGAGCTCGGTGGCCAACTTCGTAGTGCGGGCGTTGCAGCCGAAATGCGCAAGTCAGTCTGTGTCATAGGAGGTGGTCTGGCAGGGGGTATAACAGCTTCCATGCTGGCTGCACGAGGTCACTATGTAACGCTAGTGGAGCTTGGAGATACCCCAGCACCCTTGCTTCCCAGTAACGAAATCTGGGAGCCGGCAGGAGCTCAGATGGTCTTCACAAGGGGTAGGGGTATCGGGGGCACCTCAAATTTCTGGCACGGTGGCCTAACGGTTCTGGATCGAACGGATATCGAGGGGATATCCAAACACGATGGCCGTGCCCGGGCTCCGATAGCGTACGCTCAGCTACGCGATTACTACGTCCGGGCTATAGCCCTACTCCGGGGCGAGGTGTCGTACTCACTGGGTAACATTGAGACTCCGCTCGATGAGCCGGTCGGCGGTTTCACCAAAGGCGACACATTCAAATTAAAGGCGCTTCTCTATCCAAACAGGCCGTTTTCCAGCCGTCCACTGATTCGACGCGCGCAGCAGCTGCATGGTCTGCAGGTAATTCCCAACACTGAAATCCGGCGGCTGGTAAGCGCCCGACCGCCGCGGATCACCCATGCGGAAGGTGTCGAGCTCACAAGCGGCGCCTTGAAGAAGTTCCCTGCCGACATCTTCGTCTTATGCGCGGGGGGGCTAGGATCACCCAAGATCCTTCTTCAGTCCATCGGGGATTGTCCTTCGTTAGAGCAACTCCCAATCGGCAAATTCATCACAGACCATCCGAGCGGGTATGTTTTCAAAGCGACTCTTCAGCAGCGTGTGGACCTGGCGCCACTCTTCAACGTCACCCGGACGGGATACAAGCTTCGCTACGGTTTTGTGCTGAATCCGGGCCGTCTTGGCGATGCCGATTCTCACAACCACATTCTCTATTTGCGCCCGGCTATCTCCATGAAGGACCCGAGCACATACGACTTCCTGAAAAGAAAGCTGGTTGCTTACAAGGGCAGATCTTTCTCCCTGCTTGATATGGCTTATCTGGTGCGGCATGCGGATCTTCTGTTCGACGTGATTAACTTTAAATACGGCCTGTCATATGCGACACGTCACGTATCGGGATTGGTCTTCGTGGAGCAACTCCCGGATGAAAACACCCGAATACGTCGACTGGATGATGGAACATTCAGGATCACATGGAACGTCTCGGACAATGATTGCCGGTCACTGAAAAGATTTCTCAATATGTTCTTCGAGAGCTATTCCGAGCAGTTCAAGAGTTTCAAGATATTCTCGGAAATGAGCACGAGGTTGGACAGTGCCGGGCATCACTCGGGGGCGTGCCGCATGGCTACGAATGCCTCGGAGGGAGTGGTGGATGCTGACCTGCGTGTGTTCGGGACAGATAACTTGTTTGTAGCTGACGGATCGACGCTGGCTTACACAGGTCATGCGAATACGGGTCTTACCATTGCAGCCCTGGCATTGAGATGCTTCGACGCAGTGGCTGAGGCCTAGATCGATCAGCAGGGGACCCGGTTTATCCATATCGCGAAGGCCTTGGAACGATTAGGCGTTCATGGAAACGAAATCAACAAGGGTTCTCGTCACCGGTGCAACGGGCTTTCTCGGAAGCCGGCTTGTAAAACGGTTGCTCGACGACGGCTATCCAGTCCGGGCTTTTGCGCGCAAGCGATCCAATGTAAGCATCCTAGAGAAATTGGCAGTGAACATCACGTTTGGCGATCTAGGTGACCAGCCATCGATCATGGCTGCTATCCGGGGTGTGGACGTTGTCGTGCATGCCGCAGCCGAAAGGAACAGCGCGGCCAAGTATTCCATCAAGGCAACCGTTCAGGGCACACGAAACGTTCTGGAGGCTTGTAGGAAGAATCGTGTTCAGAAGCTCATCTATATCAGCTCATGCGCTGTGTATGAAGTAGCCGGTTATGCCGAGAACCAGATCGTCCCCGAGGAAGCGCAACTCGAGCGATTTCCTTCGCGTCGGGGCCATTATTCCGCCGCTAAGCTGCAGGCAGAGATTTTGGTGACCGAGGCGATGAACCGTGGCGAATGTCCTGCCGTTGTACTGAGGCCTGGGACTCTGTATGGGCCTGGCGCGGAGGCCTTTACGCCCATGATGGGTGTTTCATGCGCTCGACGGATCTTCATCGTATTCGGCAATGGGGATAGCGAACTGCCCCTTGTCCATGTGGACAATGTGGTGGATGCAATCCTCAAATGCATTGTCAATAGCGCGGCGGATAATCAAATATTCAACGTCGTGGACGATGAGCGAGTCACGAAGCGGCTGTATATGGACCGTGTAGTCAAGCCGCTGTGGCCGAGAGCAATCGTCATCTACTGTCCCATGTCCGTACTTCTCACGTTGACGCGGCTACAAGAAAAACTGTGTGGGTTTGTTGGCAAGCAGTCTGTTTTGACAGTGTACCGGCTCGAGTCATCGCAGAAGCGCGTCAGATACAGCGCGTCGAAGATCCAGAATGCAATGGGTTGGCGTTCAAAAATTGGATTCGAAGAGGGTGCTGCGCAAATGATTGGGGAACCCGGCAAGACGTCACGCGCGGAATAATGGAATCTTCACTCGGATGAGGCCAGTGAATGTCTTATTCCTTATGCCGCAAATGGGCATGGGAGGATCAGAGCGTCTCGTGCACAATCTCGCTCTCAGACTGGATAGGAGCCGGTTCAACCCTTCAGTGGCCTGGCTCTATGGGAACGAAGTGCTGCAGGAGTTCCGGGATCTTCACGTGCCTCTTCATTTTGTGCCAAAAACGAAGCGGGTGGATTTCTCCACGATGCAGAAACTCGCCAGAATTATTAAATGCGAGGGTATCGATGTCGTCAATGCGCAGCATTTCATGCCAGCTATCTATGCCTACTACGGCTGCAAGATCGTGGCTAATAAGGGCCTGGTTTTCACGGCTCACTCGAAATGGGAAATAGAAGCGACCAATCTGAAGTGGAGAGTGGCCGGAGGCTATCTACTGCGGCGAATGGACGCAACGATTGGAGTCACATCGCATGTTTCGAGTGCGATTCGATGCGTGTTCAGAACCAATGCGTCTCAAACTGTGACGATCGAGAACGGCGTCGACACCGATCTTGTTGGGCAAGAAAGGGACGTGCGAGACCTACGACAAAGTCTGGGCCTTACTGATCTCGATATCGTAATCGGTGTGGTGGCGAACCTAAAAAAAGTGAAGAACCATTTACTTCTTCTACAGGCATTTGCCAGAGTTGCTGAAAAATACGAGAACGTTAAGCTGCTGGTCATTGGACAAGGATTCGCGGGCGAGTCCGACAATACGGAGAATGCTCTTCGCTCATTCGTTAGAAGTCATCGGCTGGTGGACAGAGTTCTGTTCCTGGGCTACCGAACGGACGTTCCCAATCTGCTTTGGATCATGGATATCTTTTGCCTAACTTCACTCAGAGAGGGCCTGCCGATCGGCCTCATAGAAGCGATGGCCGCTGGCCTGCCGATTATTGGAACGAATGTAGAAGGGATCCGCGAGGTGTTAACACCGAACGTGGACAGCATCCTGGTTGAACTCGACGATTCTGCGGCGTTGCAGGATGCTCTTGTTCGCTTACTTAGAGAGCCACAATTGAGGCAAAGGCTCGGCAGGGTCGGACGGGAAAAGGCAGTTGTGAGGTATTCACTTCAGCGATGCGTTCGCGAGTACGAGCGGTTATTTTCGTCTCTAGCCATGCGGGAGACAGGTGGTTGATCTGCTACGACGAGGTTGTCAATCCATAAATCCTGCGCGATGGGCGATCCATCTCCGATCCAAGGTAGTAGCGCGAGCTGGTTAAACTTCTGCGCAGCATATTGCGCCGAGCGCAGATAGACGTTTGCCTGGTCAATGACAAGGACGCCATCGACCCAGAATCGGAGGACGCCATCAGCCTTCGGAACCCCATCGACAATGGAGTTCATCGCGACATAAACTTCAACGTGGTGCCATGAGTTATTTATGAAGCTTGCAGCCGGAGAATCCCAGAACGTGCCATTCGCGTATGTACCAACACCATTCGGGTAATAGTGTGACGTCGCGTTCTGAGAGCCGTTTCCACCTCCTATTGCATGGGGCGCTCCTGTTCCCAGCAGATTGATACCTAGCTGTCCGGTATCGATCCGCCTCCCATCTGTTGCCGCTAACCGAGGCGTAAAAAGATTGGGTTCGATTAAGAATTCAAGGGAGCACCAAGCTGGTTCGACATACTCGCCGTCGGCATCCGTTAGCAAGTAGATCACGTGCGGGTGATAAGCTTTGCCTGATCCTTGCCACGTCACGGCCGCAGAACCTAGCTTTAACCAAAAACTAACGTAAACCGTGGGAGAGGCCGTGAACAAGCGCCGACCAGGTGCGCCTCCGGCGCATTTCGTTCCTCCCTGAGTCCACCGACAATGGAACGAGCCGGTGCTGCCCAGGATATGGTTTGCGACATCTACCGTGCCTGCTGGGCTGTCATACCAGCCCCGCGCGGCGAAGTTTGCATCGTCGAAGTTTTCGATAAAGTAGATGGTCTGTTGGCAGCGGCCTTGGCTCGGAAGTCCTGCCAGGACTGCGATCAAGAGCAAGGGAAAACCTATGGCGCTATTGATGGGTCGCGCTCCCTTCGCGCACCATCATTGTTGTCGTGGTTTCCTTACGACGCAAAAACGGCCACCTACACTATTGCACGCGGAGACCCTGCGGTGGCGGAACTGGCGCTGGCGGAGTCCCGAGGAGACCAATATAACCGCTCGTGCTGACAGCGATATCGTCGTAATCGGTATAGCAAACGGGATTACAGTCAGTCACCGTCGCCTGATTTGAACCGAGAATGAATCGGCGCCACGGGGTGCTGCCAAGGTTCGCTGAGCTGTGAGTGAGATACTTGACGCCGTCGACCCACACTTCAATAGTGGCCGCTGGGCCGTTCTGTTTCAGGTGATACTCATAGGCGTGCCACAGTCCGTCGCCGGTTTTGCTGCCTCCTTGCGACGCGGCAAACGTCCTTGAGGACGGATAGTTCGTGCCTCCCGCAAAATTCACGCCCCATGAACTCTTCCCTTGAATTCCGAACACGACGTAGCTTTTTGACGTGCCCGCTTCCCAGTAATGCTCTTTGGTATATGCGGGAGCACTATTTGTCCAAGCAAAACCCGATGAGTACTTCATATAAAAGCGGACCCATACCTCCGTCACGGCCATTGGAAGGGTGATGGTGAGACCGCCGCCGCTGGTGTTCGAGCCGTCGCCACGGTAATGGCGGAAACCCTTGCCGCCTCCACCCGCGGGATTGTTGGCGGCAGCCGTAACCTCATCAACATAACCCTTGGCAGCCCATGCACCGGCTCCGGAAATGCCGTCACCGCTCTTGCACACGGCACCATCCGACACACCCATATTCTGGTTCCAGTCGGGACAGTTGAATGTGGTTTGAAAGACTAATGGAACCGCCTGCGCCCTCGATGCCTCTGACCACGAGAGCGCAGCCACGACACAAACGCTCGAGACCAAGGAAATCGTGAATGTTTTCATGTGTGGCTATTCCTATTCTTTAGCTTGGTCGCCCATTCGGGGAACGTCCCGTTAGGGAATGTCCTTGAAAACCTGGTTGGAGGGGATGCTCTCGTTGCCCAGCGAGTCATAGGCCGTTGCCGAGAAATAATATCGCTTCCCGCTTTCCAATCCCGCTATTGTATAGCTGGTGACATTGCCCACGTCCAGACCGCTTCCGTATGGCTGGGATAATGTTGTTGCGCTTGTCCCATGATAAATCCGATATCCTCTAACATTCGCGCCTGTGCTGACATTCCAATAAAGAGTGGCCTGACCGCCACCGGATCCAGTGCCGATCTGACTCGAGGTGCTATCGCTGGATGTCGCCCCAGACGTCGTGGCGTCGCTCGATGACGTGGTCGTGGCACCGCTCGTCGCGGTAGTTGTCCCGCTCGATGTGCTTGTCTTACCGCTAGTCGCTATGGTGGTGCTGCTGGCAGTCGTAGTGCTTCCACTCGATGACGTGGTGGTTCCGCTAGAGGCTGTCGCCGTTGTGCTTGAGGTGGAGGAGCTGGCTCCGGATGAGCTGCTGCCGCTCGATGCGGTCGTCGTGCCACGCGACGTGGACGAGCCGGTGCCCGAGGTTGTTGGGCTCGCGCTGGACGCCACGGTTTTGCTACCCGAGGTGGAGGGGCTGGCTCCGGATGAGCTGCTGCCGCTCGATGCGGTCGTCGTGCCACGCGACGTGGACGAGCCGCTGCCCGAGGTTGTTGGGCTCGCGCTGGATGCCGTGGTCGTGCTGCCAGAGCTTGTCTTAGTTACGCCGGAGGTAGAGGCGCCCGATGTGCTGGTGTCGCCGCCGCTCGACGCCGTAGTGGTGCTTTCGGACGTGCCTGTGCTCCCAGAGGTGGACGAACTGCCACCCGACGTTGTCGAGCCACCGCCGGACGCCATCGTTGTGTCGCCCGGGCGGGAGCTGCCAGATACGGCGTCGCTGAATGAGTCTGTGGCAGTATTACCCGGGCTGGTGGCGCCGGTCGAGGCCGTGGTTATTCCGCTTGAGCCGGTCGTTGCCCCGTTACCCGTGGTCGAACTGTTGCCCGCTGCCAGCGCCCCGCCTCCACTTTCGCGCCCGGAGCCACCACCCGATGACGACCCGCCGCCACTGGCTCCACCAGCCGTCAATGCACCGCCGGGGCCGCTGGAAGATGTATTTCCACTATCCCCGGGCGGCAACGGGTCGCGCGTACGACCAGAAGCGATCGACGTGGTCTTCGAAGGACTATTAGCCGACTTCGCCAAGGAAGCAGGCACAGAGCGGCTGTCACCGGTTTCCGTGAACGTGTGTTTGCGCAACTTGCGCACGTGCCCGACGTCTCCACCAACCGGTGGCGAATCCGAATAGTTCATGATGCCATCGGCATCGCGCCAGCCGTAAATATACTGCGCTTCGATTGGAGATGAAAAAAAAACAGTGCCCCACAAGACCAACAAAATTCTCAGCATGACCCAACCCCCCCGGTTGTTGTGGCGGAAACGTCACCGTCCGCGGCCATTATCACAATGCTGCTTTCGCGCCGATAGGACAAAACTCCCACATTCTATGCTGGAAAGATCCTTGCACGACGAACGCTCATGAACAATTTCACACTCTCATCATGCAACTGAATTCCGGGATAAAACTCGTGTCGTCAATCCCCGACAATTTCTTGCCCATGTTCAGTACAATTCGATTTGCTGGGGTTGTCCTATGCAGATTAGGAGAATGCGGGGTGTCGCCTACGAACGTTGCATCAGGTAATGTGAAGGCGTGGAGATTCCGGAATGCCGCGCGAGCGACACGGGCTCTGCCACAGAAATCGAGTACAAATGAAGACTTTTGGGCATCATCTAAAGCGAGCGGCGAGGCGTCCCGCCGCCAAGTTAGCTGCATGCCGACACGAAACACTCGTATCTGTGCGCTGACCGGCGCAACTTTCTTTGAGTTGCGCCCTCGGCGCGCAATCTCTGTTCTTCCCAACGGAGGATTGATGGAATAAGTCTGGTCGTCCGCTTTGCGACTTGGCGATTGAGATTGACTGTGCATCGGCGCAAGTTGAGAATGCGTCAGCGAGAACGGGAGCTGTTGCATTGCTGCAACGACTCATTGCTCGTCGCGGTGAAAACGGCTAAACTTTATATAAAACAGTTGGTAATCTCAAAGAGGCACGAAACGGCATTAACAATGCTAGAGTTTGTCCATATTTTTTGAGGAGAACGTGCCGTGACCACGAAACGATGGCTTGCAGTGAGCTTCGCGCTTTTCGGTCTAGCGATTGGTCTCGGGGCGTGCGCCCCAAGCTATCCACCGCCTCCAGAGTCCGAGGCAAGCGCCGTCACGCCCTATCTCATTGGTCCAGGCGACACGATCCGTGTTGATGTCTGGCGCAGTCCAGAGCTGTCCGTGGTGATCCCGGTGCGGCCAGATGGAAAGGTCTCAACGCCTCTGGTCGATGATATGCAGGCCAGCGGCAAGACTACTGGGGAGCTTGCCCGCGACATCGAACAATCCCTCGCCAAGTATGTCCAGCAACCAGTGGTCACGGTCATCGTGACCAACTTCGTCGGGCTATACAGCGAGCAGGTGCGCGTCATCGGCGAGGCGACAAAGCCCCAAGCCTTGTCCTACCGCGAGAACATGACGCTGCTCGACGTCATGATCGCCGTGGGCGGCATCACCGATTTTGCGGATGGAAACAAGGCAAGCATCCGGCGGACCAGCGGCGGCAAGACGCAACAATTCGGGGTGCGGCTCAAAGACCTCGTACGAGGAGGGGATATCTCGGCCAACGTGCCGATGCGGCCGGGCGATATTTTGATCATTCCCCAAAGCTTTTTTTGAGCACTTGCCCGGATTTCTGAGCTATGCATCGATATAGACCGCTCGGATCTCAACAATGCAAGAACTAGCCGATCAACTACTCAGCTACCTGAAAGCCGCCTGGCGTTACCGCTGGTTGGCCATCCTCGTCGCTTGGTTGATTGCTTCCGGGGGCTGGATCATCGTGAACATGCTGCCAGACCGCTACCAAGCCTCGAGCCGGGTTTACGTCGATACCCAAACCGTCTTGAAGCCCTTGCTAAAGGGTCTCGCGGTAGAACCGAATAGTGATCAGATCAATGTGATGTTAAGCCGCACGTTGATGAGTCGTCCGAACCTCGAGAGGGTCATCAAGATCGCTGGGATGGACGCTGACGTCAAAAGCGAAGAGGACCGGGCGAAACTCCTTAGCCGATTAAGCGAATGGATCACCATTGACAGTACCCGAAAAGAGAACACATACACGCTTTCCTATTCCGGATCGAGTCCTCAAGAGGCTCGACGGGTTGTGGAGTCGCTCCTCAAGTTGTTCGAGCAAGAGAGCATCGAGGATAAACGCAGGGACTCCGAATCAGCCCGGCGCTTCATCGACGAGCAGCTCTTGAGTTATGGAGAAAAACTCAAGGTCGCTGAGGAAGCGGTCATGGACTTCAAGCGACAGAACGTTGGACTCATGCCTAGCGAAGGCCAAGGCTATTACTCGCGGCTGCGCGACGCTGAGATTGCTCGAACGGAGGCCGAAGGCGACCTGAGAGAAGCTGAGAATTCCCGGGACGCGATCAACCAGCAGCTTGCCAAATACAAGCAAGCCACTCAGGGGGCTAATCCCGAACTCGATGCCCGCATTAATGCCCTTGAGAAAAAGTTGGATGACATAATGGTTACGTATACCAGACAGCATCCAGATGTCGTCGCCCTCGAGCGTCTGATCTCGCATCTAAAGCAGCAGAGAGAGGCGGAATCCAAGGGAACGGCGGTGGCTGCGGGCGGGACGAGATTGGTGGATCCGGGGGAGCAGCAATTGCTGGTCTCCCTTGCGAAAGCCGAAGCTAACGTCGCCGCGATGAGCGCGCGGCTGGCAGAGCGCGATCGGCGATACAACGAGCTGAAAGCGGTGGCCCATGAATTGCCCAAGGTTGAGGCGAAGTTTATTCAACTGACAAGAGACTACGACGTCATCAGGGCGCGGTACGGCAAGCTACTGGAACGGCGGGAGTCGGCCAGAACCTCAGGTGAAATGCAAGAAGAGTCAGCAGTGGCCGGCTTTCGGGTGATTGATCCACCCCGAGCACAGGAGACGCCTAGCTGGCCGAACCGCCCACGGCTCGTCACGGTGATCCTGCTCGCGGCGCTTGGAGGAGGAGTGGGTGTCGCAATCGCAATCAGCCAGTTAAGACCGACATTTGATAATGAGCGCGGGCTCCAGGAGGTGACCGGGCTGCCGGTGCTTGGTACCGTCGTCGCAGAGTGGACGGGCGTACAGAAATTTTCCCGAACGCTCGGGCTTGTCACGTTCATCGTTTCCTTCGTCAGTTTATTGGCGGCCTATGCCTTAATCATGGTGCCGCTCGTGCTGACCACGTAGAGGGCCTGATGCGCATCATTGAAAGAGTGGCAGACCTGCTTGAACCCCTCACGCCTTCGAACCGGGGTGCTTCCCCGGTGCGTGAGGTACCTGATTTTCCGGATCTTGAAGTCGTTGAGCAAGCAGCCAGAGACAGTGATTATCGCTTCGACGGCACCGAACAGCCGGCACCACTCGGCGACAGCAGTGCGCTGCCGCCGCCGCAGCCCCGCGTCGTCCGTCCATCCAGCAAGCCAGTTCGGACGATCCGGATCGATCTGGAGCACCTGCGCCGGCAAAAGATGATTCTGCCCGATGACAAGCGCACGGTGATTGCTGAGGTTTTCCGGCGTGTCAAGCGCCAGATTCTTCTTAACCTGTCTCATCCCAAACCCGGTACGCGCCCCAACCTCATCATGGTCACGAGCTCGGTGCCGGGAGAGGGAAAAAGTTTCTGTGCAGTCAATCTAGCGCTCAGTATCGCCCAGGAACTGGACCACACGGTGCTGCTGATCGATGGCGACGTGGCGAGGCCATCCCTGCCGAGGATATTCGGCTTTGAAGGCGGGAAGGGGTTGATGGATGTCCTACTTGACCGCCAAATTCGCCTGTCGGACGTGCTGTGCGCAACCGACATAGGAAAACTCACGCTCTTGCCGGCCGGCACGGCTGACCGGCACGCGACTGAAGTGCTAGCGAGCGGCGCGATGCGCAACCTCCTCAAGGAATTGTCCGGGCACGATTCCCGTCGCGTCGTTATTTTCGACTCGCCGCCGCTCATGGCTGCGAGCGAGGCGAGCGTCCTTGCAGGCCAGATGGGGCAAGTTGTCGTCGTCGTGGAGGCGGGGAAGACGACCGAGGCGGTGGTCAAGGACGCGCTCGGACGTGTCGAGTTGAGCAACGTCGTTGGATTGCTCTTGAACAAAGGGGAGCGCGCGAGCCGGTGGGACGGCTACGCGGAGTATGGCTACGAAGCGACGTGACTCTTCACTAAGGTTGCAGACGGATGCGACCCGCGGCTATCCGAGCCGCAGCCCAACGCAGATCTCACTGCTGGTTGCCGCACTTTTTGTGCTGTCCGCATTTCCCGCGTGGCCGGCGAAATGGGACATCGTTCCTACACTTTCGCTAGAAGAAACCTACACCGACAACCTGACGCTTGCACCCTCAGGATCGGAGCGGAGCGATTGGGTCACGCAAGTCATCCCAGAAATTCTGATCACCGGGGCGGGTACCGGCTTACGGTTCGATTTACGCTATGCTCCAGAGATCACGTACTACGCTCGGGGTGAGGCCGACGACAAGATTTATCAGCGTGGACAGGCTTTTGGCAGGGCAGAACTCATAGACAAGTTGTTCTTTTTCGATGCGGGCGCCTCCGTCAATCAATACAATATTTCCGTTGCGGACTCCGTTGCCACGAGCAACGTCAATGTCACTGGAAACCGCGCCACGGTCGGGACATTTTTCGCAAGTCCGTATCTGCTCCACGACTTCGGTACCATTGCCCGGGCAGAGGCACGGTATGTTTACAGTTGGACGGATTCAAACGACCCCACATCATCGCAGGACAGTACTGCCGACTCGATCAATCTCCGTCTAGCAAGCGGCTCGGCTTATAGGGTGTTGAGCGGGGATCTTTCTTACCGCAAGGCCACGGTCGACTATGACAGCCAGCCGGATTTCGACTCGGAGATCACTCTGGCGAACGTGCGGCGGCTCATTACCCCGGCAGTGGGCCTTCTGGGACAGGTGGGATACGAGGACTACAAGAACGGGACCCAGGAGGCAGATGGCTCCAGGTGGGCAGTGGGCTTCGATTGGACGCCGTCGCCTCGCACGTCCCTGGCTGCCACCGCGGGCGACCGATTTTTCGGGGGTGCCTACTACGCTGACTTTCGTCACCGCACGAGAATCGCAAATTGGAGCGCAAGCTATATCCAGGATGTGACGACCACGCGCACGGAATTTTTCAGCCCCGCGATTGGTAGTACCTCCGGCTATCTCAACCAATTGTATTCAAGCAGGATCACCGATGAGACGGCACGCCAAACGGCGGTGGATTCCATCATGTCCCAACGAGGACTTTCGCCGAATATAGGCGCTCCGGTGAACTTCTTTAGCGCCCAGCCGTTTCTCCAGAAACGCCTGCAGGTGTCCGCCGCTGGGCAGGGTGTCAGGAACATCATCGTTGGCAATATTTTTACGGAGTCGCGCAGAGTAGTTCCTGGCTTCGCGCAGCCGGGCACCGGAGACTTGTCGGTGAGCAGCAAGATCGACCAGATTGGAACCAGTGTTCTATGGAACCTGGAAGTCTCGGCCCGTGACAGCTGGAACCTGGGCGCGGAGTTTACGCGTAATAAGTTTTCGGACACTGACCGCACCGATGACCGTACAACCGTCGGCCTGGGATTTATCCGGAAATTTCAGCAGCGCACCTTCGGTTCCCTGATTTACCGGTTGCGGAATAATGACTCCAATCAAGTCGGATCGAGCTATACGGAAAACTCCGTAGAGGCAAGGCTCACCCTGAGCTTCTGACGCGGCATGTACGAAGGTTTCTACAAACTCCAGGGCAAACCTTTTCAGCTGAGCGCGGACCCGCGCTTCTTCTTCTCGAGTCGGAGCCACCGCCGCGCCATGGCCTACCTGATGTATGGGGTCTACCAGGGCGAAGGCTTCCTCGTCATTACGGGGGAGATTGGCGCTGGAAAGACGATGCTGGCAAATACCCTTGCCCTCAAGCGGGCGGCGGGGAAATGGGTGCAGGCCAACGTGGTGAGCACCCATCTGAGAGGCGATGACATGGTGCGCATGGTGGCAGCTGCCTATGATCTGCCCCAGGATAGAAGCAAGGCCGTGTTGCTAACCAGGGTCGAGAAATTTCTTCTCGCTTGCCAGAGGCAGGGTAAACGCGCCCTCCTGGTGGTGGATGAGGCGCAAAACCTTCCAGCGCGATCGATCGAGGAATTGAGGATGCTGTCGAATTACGTAGCCGCCTCAAAGCCGCTGTTGCAGACGTTTCTTCTGGGTCAGCCCGAACTGCGCAAGACCTTGCAAAGGCCCGAAATGGAGCAGCTCAGGCAGCGCGTCATCGCCTCCTGCCACTTGGGGCCGATGGACAGGGCGGACACGCAGGCCTATATCGTGCACCGGCTGCGGACTGTAGGGTGGCGGAATGACCCCTCATTCAGTGAAGACGCCTTTGATGGCATTTACCAGCACACCGGTGGCATTCCGCGAAAAATTAATAGTCTCTGCGACCGGCTCTTGCTAATGGGCCGCCTTGACGAGAAGCACGCCTTTACCGGCAAGGACGTCGCAGCCGTCATCGACGACCTGAATCAGGACTTTGACGCTGTGGATGTGCGGGTCGAGCCGTAGGGACAACGTCAAAACCTAGAATCGAGCGGCTGCAGTTCCGGCCGCTACCTAATTCTTGCCAATTGCGCAAGCCACGGTCACCGCGGCTGTGGTGAAAATCACATCTGAATCCGTGAATCGGCGCCCTGGGTGGCGGGTGACCGTTCCGCTGCCCGGATTCATTGTCGAGTGTAGCGAAAGAGCTTTAAACGGTGCTCCTTCAATATATTGAGAACGTATTCTAAGAATCGTTATCAGCACAATCATACGGCCGACCCATGTCTTGACGGTAATGCGGCTGCGGGATCCCCCATAATTCGGTGGCGTGACAGTGTGATCATTCAGTAGTTAGCGCGTAAACTTCATTGACTACTTTAAGTGCCCTAGGGGATAGTTATCCCACGGGGAGCACGCGCGAATCGTCCATCCTTTGTAGCTTCCGCGCCACCCCTCTCGGGCAGGAGGGGATTACATCGCTGCGAGTGAGCCGTGAGCAGTGATGAGCAAGGTTGCAGTGTGCCCGCTGAAGAGGGACAAAGGGAGTGAACGGAAGGCCTGATACGGTACGCTTGGGCGGCTTGCCACCTTTGGCAGATCACGCGCCGTCCGCCTCCGAGCGGGTGGTGCCCTCCGCTTTCGCGAGGGCCGGCCCGGAGGCGAGCGCCATCGCGACCAGCGAGACGGTCGAGCCGCGCGCTCTGGTGCTGTCGCGCTGCCTGCTCGCGTTCGCGGCGCTGGCAATACTTTGGATCGATCCGTCCGGCCCAACACGCGTGGAGTGGACCTACGCGTCGCTCGTGGTGTACTGCGTCTACAGCGTGGTCGTGGCCGTTGCATCGCATGCCGCCCACTGGTCGGCGCCGCACCGATCCTTGCACTGGATCGACTTGTGCTTTTACGCGTGGCTCGTGGCGGTGAGCGGCGGTGCGTTTCTTTTCTACTTTGCGTTCTTCTTTTATTCCATCCTGGTGGCCTCCTTCGTCTGGGGATCGAAGGAGGGCGTGCTGGTCACCCTCGTATCCGTGGCGCTATTCGGTACCATCGGCCTCAATGTTTCGCCGGTCCTCAGCGAGGCGGACGTTAGCGGGGTCCTGATTCGTGCCGTATTTCTGTTCGTCTTCGGGATCATGATAGCGGATCTGGGTGGCTACGAGCGTTTGCACAAGCGAAGGCTGAGATTACTGAAGGAAATCACGAATCCCTGGAGCCCGCGCTTCGGGGTCGATCACGTGAAGTGCGTCAACTTGGATCATCTGCTCGAGTTCTACGACGCAGACTCCTGCGTGCTGGTGCTGCGCAGGTTAAGTCCTGTGCCGCACTACATGATGTATAACGCGTCTCGCGAGAAACGGGGTGGAGCCACCGGACCAAGCCGGGTCGACGACGAAGCGACCGGTGCCTTGCGGCGCCTTCCTGATTCGCTCGCAGCCTGTTATCACGATCCGGACGGCCCGCTTTGGACTCGAGTGCGCGGTTATGCCGCGTACGACTTCGACCTCGGCACCTACACCACGAGCTTTCTTGCGGACTGCGCGGCGTGGGCGAACCTCCTTGATACCTACAGTTTCGTGACGGTTCCTTATGCGCAGCGGGACGGCACGGCGGGGCGGCTTTTCGTGACCAGCAAACGAGCCAGCTTCGGTCGCTCCGAGATCGACTTCCTGGCACAGGCATCGGCTGCGATGGCGACCGTCGCCGAGAACATGTACCTCGTCGAGGAGCTTGCCGCCCAGGCGGCCGAGCATGAGCGAAAGACCATCTCGCGTGATCTGCATGACACCACCATTCAGCCTTATATCGGGCTGAAACTCGCGCTGGAGGGCCTCTATCGCGAGGCTGGTGACGGACACGCGCTCGGGCCGCGCATCGCCGAGCTGATCGCCATGGCCGAGTTAACCATACGCGACCTGCGCGAATATGCCTCGACGCTCAAGGACAAGCCAGCGATGCCCGGCGAGTTCCTGGTAACCGCGGTTAAGCGTCAGGCCGAGCGTCTCGAGCGTTTCTACGGAATCCGGGTAGAGGTGAAAGGCGTCATTTCACCGCGTCTGGAAGGCCGGCTGGCCGCCGAGGCATTCCAGATCATGTCGGAAGGCTTGAGCAATATCCTGAGGCATACGAGCTCGAGGAGTGCCTTTGTAACGATTCTGTGCGACGACTCGCACCTTCTGCTTGAAATC
>Ga0302046_10000558_pt1 | contig 36963 bp, 28 predicted proteins | sample RVTome_11_FD_200261 | JGI IMG/M metagenome (GOLD analysis project Ga0302046, IMG submission 200261) | Soil microbial communities from uranium-contaminated site in the Upper Colorado River Basin, Wyoming, United States - RVT147D111 (version 2) ...
TCCAGCTCGTCGCGATGCAGGGCACCCCCTGGGACAGCGCACTGACCAGCGCGTGAAAGCGGGAACCGATGACGAGACGGCTGCGGCCCAGGAGGCGTTTGATCTCCACCGGATCGGCTTCCTGCACGCACGGGACCGCGTGGCCTACCTGCTCGACGATGTGTTGGACGAGCGGGGCGTCGTGGTGGCCGTGCACCAGCAGCAGCGGGCGCAGGCCGGCCTCTTCGATGGCCGCGATGCCGGACGCCATCAACGGTACGTACGACGCGGCCGCCGACGCATCCCCCGCCTTCTCGATCATCCGCTGGTTGGGCACGATGCAAACCGTGTCCGTGCTGCCCTGCTCGGCCTCCGAGAGCGGCTTGACGAGGTTGGTGAAATCCGGAGCCAGGAAGACGCGGTCCGGATGCGGTACCGCATTGCGCGCATGGGCGAGCGAGACCGCATCGCGGGCAAAGACCAGGTTGGACCCCTCCACGATGTGCGCAAACGCATCCCGTGTGGGCGCGTGCTCGAAGGGCCCCAGCGCCTGCGGCATCAAGACCACGACCTTCTCGGCCCGCCGCATCGCCGCTACCTCGCGGGCAAAACGCACGGCCCGCTCGGCCGGGTGCTGGTCGCCGAAGGCAAACCCGGAGGCATCGAGGACCGCATCGACGTCGCGGCCCGAGACCAGCCCGAAGCTCTTTCGAAACGACGACGGCATGACCGCCAGGGCCAGCTTGGAACGCCCGGGGCGACGCACCTCGACCTTTTGCAGCAACCCGTAGCGCGCCCGGTCCAGGTAGCTGCCGAAGCGGGTATCAACGGCGAGGTGGACCCCCGGATGATGCCGGGCAAAATGGTCGCGAATCGCGACCAGCATCAGCTCGGCTCCCTTGTTCCACGTATTGACGCCGGTAACTTCGATGATCATTCAGATATGAACCGATCAAGCTGGCTGATTAACGACAGAACTCCTCACTCGGCATAGCCAAGGCGCTGCATCGTCTCTCCGGCAATCTCCTCTAGCACCTGCCTCTGCTCGGGCGTCCAGTCCTCATAGCGAGGAAAGTGCGCGCTTTTCTGCGCGTTATGTTTTCTCGCAAGCACGCTTTGAACGAGGTCTTGGGGAGGAGCGAGAACAGACAAAAATCCGAAGATTTCCTGAACGGAAGAACCATCGAAAAGATGGTCTGACCGAATGGCGGTTATCCGAGAGGCTTCTGAATCCTCGATGAAATCCAGCGCGAACCGATTATAGGCATCCCAGCTCCAGCAGTTCTTCTCAAAGGCACCCCAGCGCTGCCAGTCTTCATAATGCCGTTCACCCGGCACCGGCTCGATACGGACGTAATCGTTGGGATGCCCGGCAAACCATTTTCGTCGCACGCCGGACCGGACGACCTCGCCGGGGTGGCGATGGACAAAGAGAAAACGTGCGTTCGGCAGGAGTTCGGCAATGACGGGGGCAAAAAAGGTAAGCCGTGCTGAGGTCTCTGCGTAGATCTTGCCCCGCGCTTTGGTTCGTGTAAGCGAGGCGCCGCGTGCCCGAACGAAGATGCGCTTAAATTCGTCCTTTTCCGCGTATACTGCCGACCGGGCCCGTTTCCGCTCCGGTAATAGTTCAGGAGGAGGCTCATGGTAGGCATCGATGTCGTCAGACAGGTTGAGAAGGTGCATCAAGGTGTCGGTACCTGTTCTGCCCGTCGTGAGCATGAAAACGCACTCCGCCTGTTTCCAGTAGGGCTGGAGCATCGTTCCCAGGGTCGAATCCACCGTTGATGTGAGTTCTCGTCTGATACTTCTCATTCTTTTTATCGCAAGCACGTACGCTGTTTCTTTGTTTCACAAGGTGGTAGTGTGTGAAGGCAGGACCAGGATGATCGCCGTAGAGCGCCCAAGACCGTGCTACCCCAACTATGCCTTTTCGACTTTCCTGCCTGACCCCAGGCCCAGCTTTTGCCCGATTTTTTTACCCCGGCGCTGCAAGCCTCTTTTTATTCGGTGCCACAACGTGGGTTTGTACAGTTCTTGATAGGCTGCCAACAAGGGAACCATTTCTTGACGAAACAGGGTGAAGTCGCGCTGTTCCAGCGCGCGCCGGAAAGCATGATGGCTCTGTTCCGACATGCGCGATCGCAGCCGATAGATCGCTTTGCGTTTCCGGCTCAGGTGCTTTGCGTTGGCTGATACCCGTTTTTGAGGCCGCCAGATAGCCTGCTCATCGGCCAGATGGAGCCGGTAGGCAAGACCTTCTCGCCGCTGCCGAAACCCGCCGGCCTGAGATTGCGCAACCCGGGCGGCATCCAGCGGCTCCAGGTGAAGCCGCCCCTCTTCGAGGGCGTGCTGCACGAGTTGTTCAATGACGGGATGCCGCACGACGACGACGCTGGTTCCGTTTCCGTCGGATAGATATTCTGGTAGCCAGGCATCTCCGACCGAAATGTCTGCTGTCTCCCCAACGACATCATCACAGAAATCGCAGGCTTTATACTGAAAAAAGCCATGATTATAATTCGTCCCGAAAAGATGCTGGACGACGTCGGGGTCTTTAACGTTTTCTTCCTGCCGGATGCTCTCGACAGCCACACCTTTTTCATTGGCTTTGGCACTGGGAAGCTTCTTCCGGAAGTCGATAGCCGCCAGGTCTCCCGGTTGCACGCCGAACTGCCAGGCAATCATGTCAGCATACCGAAGGCTCTTTAGATGCCCGCAAATCAAGCCGACGCAGAACACGATTCGCTCTTTGACGACGGGTTCCTGCTCCGCCAGGAGCCGGACCGCCTTGATGAAGCACGGAATCCCGGTGATGGCATAGCGGCCCGGATACTCGCACACGTACGCAAGCACCTCCGCCATCTCGACCGGGTAATAGACTGATTTGGACCCGGTACGTACCTCTTCGACCGAGCGAGCAACCTGATATCGGTAGACCAGACCCTCGGCGCTCGGCTCCTCCGCATGCACCTGGATAACGGCGTCGACCTGGCCTGTACGCAGTAACTCGGCCAGGATCCACTTGCCCATCCCGCCCGAGCTGCCGAGCGCCCGAAAATTCCCTTCGGCGACGTAGCCTGCATAGGCCGACCGATAATACCCGATGTGCTCGTCGTAAACGCTGTCTCCGAAGAGGTCACGCCCGATCTCAGTCTCATTTCGGGCCTGATCAGAAAAAGGGCAGACGTTGGCTATAATCTCCTCTACTCCACCTCGCTGCCCACCCGGCGTCGACACGGCTTCGAAGCACCCTAGCGTATTCAGGCGCACCTCTATGGACGCACCCTGGACGGCTGCACACGCTCCGCACCCGATGCAATAGCCGCCCTGCACGACCGTCTCAAACAGCGTGTTCTCCTTCACGCCTTCATCGTTGGTAACTACGTCTGTCATCTCCGTACTGCGAACGTGCGCATAGCATTCCTTATGGCCTCGACTTTACCCTACACGTTATACGGTGCCAACGGGTTGATAGGTGAACAACCGTTCCGCAGGCACTTCATGCAAAAAGGGTGCCTGGGCGTCCTTGGGCGAAAGGATCGGCGCCTCGACAGGCCAGGCAATGTTGAGGGCCGGATCGTTCCAGCGGATGCCGCCGTCCGCGTCGCCGTCGTACAGCGCGGTGCATTTGTAGTTGACCAGCGCCTCGTCGCTCAGCACCACGAAGCCGTGGGCGAACCCTTCCGGCACATAAAACTGCCGGTTGTTCTCCGACGAGAGGATGACGGACGTCCAGGCCCCGAAGGTAGGAGCGCCGACGCGGATATCGACGGCTACGTCGAACACTTCGCCGGCCAGGACGGAAACGAGCTTCCCCTGCGGAGACGGGTTCTGAAAATGGAGCCCGCGTAACACGCCTTTGCGGGAAAACGAAAGGTTATCCTGCACGACGTCGACGTCGATGCCCCGCTCGCGATACCGGCGTGCGTTCCAGCTTTCCATAAAAAAGCCGCGCGCGTCGGCGAAGACGTCGGGCTCGATGATCAGGACGCCGTCCAGCGCTGTTGGGATCACGTTCATTCGGCTTCGAGCGCGATACGGGTGCCGTCGTGCAGGAGCTGCCTGAGGTACGCGCCATAGCTGTTCTTTCGCAGGGCATACGCCAACTGCGCAAGCTCCTCCTCACCGATCCATCCCTGGTTAAAAGCGACCTCTTCCGGGCAGGCGATCTTGAGCCCCTGCCGGGCCTCGATGGTCTGCACGAAGCTGGAAGCCTGATGCAACGAATCGTGGGTACCGGTGTCCAGCCAGGCCATGCCCCGGCCCATCAGTTCTACCTGCAACCGGCGCTGCTCCAGATAGAGTCGGTTGACGTCCGTGATTTCGAGTTCTCCCCGGGCCGAGGGCGTCAGCGAAGCCGCGATGTCGACAACCTGGTTGTCGTAAAAATACAGCCCCGTAACGGCATAGTTGGATTTCGGACGGGCCGGCTTCTCTTCGATGCTGATGGCCCGGCCTTGTTGGTCGAATTCTACGACGCCGTATCGCTCGGGGTCTCTGACGTAATAGCCGAACACCGTCGCGCCCTGTTCGCGCGCCGCGGCGTGTTTTATAATCCCCTGCAAGCCCCGGCCGTAAAAAATGTTGTCGCCCAGGATGAGGCAGGCGCTGTCCAGCCCCACGAAGTCGCGCCCGATGACGAAGGCCTGCGCGATGCCTTCGGGCCGATGCTGAACGCGATAGACGAGTTTAATCCCCCACTGGCTCCCGTCGCCCAACAGTTTCTGAAAGCGAAGCTGGTCCTCCGGGGTGGTGATAATAAGGATGTCCCGGATGCCCGCCAGCATCAGCGTGCTCAGCGGGTAGTAAATCATCGGTTTATCATAGACCGGCAGGAGTTGTTTGCATACCGCCAGGGTGACCGGGTGGAGCCGCGTCCCGGCGCCTCCTGCCAGAATAATACCTTTTCGGGTCATCGCACCCTCATCCTTATGTGCATGAACAAGCCTGTGTAGCCCGCCTAGACGATCTCGGCCATCTGCCGAAAATCCTGGTGCATGATACTGAGTTCTTCGTAGGTACCCTCCGCATCAATGCGCCCGTCTTTCATGAAGTAGAGACGGTCACAATGACGCACCGTACTCAGCCGATGGGCGATCATGATGAACGTCCGTCCGACCTTCAACGCCTCCAGGGCCTGCATCACCAGGCTCTCGGTGTGATTGTCCAGCGACGAAGTGGCCTCATCCATGATCAACACTTCCGGGTTGTGGTAGAGCGCCCGGGCCAGCCCGATGCGCTGGCGCTGCCCGCCCGAGAGCCGCACCCCTCGCTCGCCGACGACGGTCTCGGCGCCCGCATCGAGTTCGTCGATGAAGTCCTGGAGTTGGGCGGCCCGGATGGCCCTGGCTACCTTTTCGTCGTCGATCTGGTCGTCGAGGAGTCCGAAGGCGATGTTGTGCCGGATGGAGTCGTCGAGCAGGAAAATGGTCTGCGGAATGTACCCGATGTTGGCGTGCCAGCCCCGCAGGTTGGCGTGGATGTCCGTGCCGTCTACCGTGATGGTGCCGTGCTGCGGTTTGAGCAGCCCCAGCAGCACATTGACCAGGGTCGTCTTGCCCGACCCCGTCGACCCGACGAAAGCAATCGAGGTTCCTTTCCGGACCGTCAGGTGGATGTCTTGCAGCGCGGGCACCTCGGTTTCGGGATATGCATAGGTGACGCCGTCGAGGACGAGCCCCTCACGCATCCGTAACACCTCGGCCTGCCGGGGAGGCCGGAGGGCACCGACCACCTTTTTCGTATTGACCTGGCCCTGCAAGAGCACCAGATCATCGAACAGCGAATCTATCGCGCTGATGCTGTAGCGTACCATGCTCATGGAGGCGACAACCCGGCTGACGGTAGCGCGAAGCCGCACGATGGCGGCACCGAACAGCGCCAGGGTCGGTATCAGCAACGTCAGGTCCGACCCGGCAATCACCAGGACGAGCACGATGATCAAAAGCCCCGTCACAGCAATCGTCTCCATGACGGGTGTGGAGACCTTTTCAATGAAAAATCGCAGTCGGTCTGCCAGCCCCAGGCGCGCTATGCTATGGTGGAAGCGGTCGACAAAAAAGTCTTCCCGCCCGTAGACGCGCGCTTCCAGCAGGCTACCCAGCCCCTGATTGATCGTTTGAATGCCTTCCCGTCGTTGGAAACGCGCCTCTTTCCCAAAACGGTGCAGGCGCTCTTTGATGCTCCGCATGAACAGCCAGCTCCCCCCTCCCACAATCGCGATACCAACCATCGCAATCGACGGCGTGGTCACGAGGAGCAGGATGATGACAAAGACCGTCATGAGCAGGCTCATCACCATATTCAGCAGCTGGCTCATCACGCCCTGAACGATCTCTCTCGTCTCCAGGTTGATGTTGCGCAACAACTCGGCCGAGTTACGCGCCAGATGAAATTCTAAGGGGGCCGTCATGTATACCTTGAACATATGCCGGGCCAGACGCACGCGATAATGCTCCATGGTGCGTACCTGGATGTAGAAGATTATGCTCAAAAAGACATTCTTGAGGACATAGACGACGATGAGCCCTATCCCCCCCCAGATCACGAGTTCCCGAGCGGTCGAAATACCCACGGTGGTAAGCACAGAAGCGACCAGCGGATACGCCATCACGCGCTCCGGAACCGCCAGCGCCGCCACAAAAGCAGGCACCGCCCCGACGCCCACGACGTCCAGCAGCGAACCGATCACCATGAGCCCCAGAAGCCCTGCAAAGTGCAGTCGGTCGCGCCGATCAAAGAGGATGCCTAACTTTTTGAGTTGCGCCAGCATCAAGAACCTGCGTTAAGCGATGGTGTAGGGGGTGGCTCGATCTCGGAGACCAAGATACCCATCAAAAAATCAAGGGTGGCGTCAGGCAAGCGCGTTGGAGGAGCGCACGGCCCGTCCGAGCCGCTGCCGGTTGTAGGTGTCGCGGGTAACCTGCTCGCACCAGGGCCGGTTTTCCAGGTACCACTGGACCGTCTTGCGGAGCCCGGTCTCGAAGCGCTCGGCCGGGCGCCAGCCCAGCGCCGCCTCGATCTTACCGGCATCGATGGCGTAGCGAAAATCGTGTCCCGGCCGGTCCACCACAAAGGTGATGAGCGACCCATGGTCGGCGACGACGGGGGCCGCGGCCAGTTCGTTCAGCAGGGCGCAGATATGCCGCACCACGTCGATGTTTTTCTGCTCGTTGTGCCCGCCGATGTTGTACGTCTCTCCGACCGTTCCTTGCTCCAGCACCGTCCGGAGCGCCCGGACGTGGTCCTCTACGTAAAGCCAGTCCCTCACGTTTTCGCCCCGCCCGTAGACCGGAATCGGCCGACCGTCCAGGGCGTTGAGGATGACGACGGGGATCAACTTCTCCGGATACTGATAGGGGCCGTAGTTGTTGGAGCAGTTCGTCACGAGCGTGGGCAGCCCGTAGGTGTGATGCCAGGCCCGCACCAGATGGTCCGAGGATGCCTTACTGGCCGAATAGGGTGAGTTAGGCCGGTACGGCGTCTCCTCCGTGAAGTAGCCGCCCGCCTTGAGCGAGCCGTACACCTCGTCCGTCGAGACGTGCACGAAGCGGAAGGCCGTTCGGGCGGCGGCATCGAGGCCCTGCCAGTAGCTCCGGGCCGCTTCGAGCAGCGTGTACGTCCCGACGATGTTCGTCTGGATGAAAGCCGCCGGCCCGTCGATGGAGCGGTCCACATGGGATTCGGCGGCCAGATGCAGGACCGCCGTGGGCCGGTACACGTCAAAGAGACGCGCCATGGCTGCCGCGTCGGCAATGTCCACCTGCTCGAAATGATAGCGCGGGTCGCTGCGCACGGGTGCCAGCGTACTCAGGTTGCCGGCGTACGTCAGCTTATCGACATTGACGACGGCATAGTCCGTCTCGCGGATGAGATACCGGATGAGTGCCGACCCGATGAATCCGGCCCCTCCCGTGACGAGAATCGTCTGCATTATACCTCGTGTTTCTAAATGCGATTCGACCGTTACACGCTACTCGACCGTGACGCTCTTGGCGAGGTTGCGGGGTTGATCGACGTCGCAGCCGCGCATGACGGCGATGTGGTACGCCAGCAGTTGCAGCGGAATGACCGTCAGCAGGGGCGAGAGAAATTCCTCGACCTGCGGTATGCGAATCACGGCCTCGCACAAATCGTCGAGTTCGTCGTTGCTCTCGTCGGTGATGGCAATCACCGACCCGCGCCGCGCCGCCACCTCCTCGATGTTGGAGACGACCTTGTCGTAGGTACGGTCTTTCATCGCAATGAAGACCACCGGCATGAACTGGTCGATCAAGGCAATCGGGCCGTGTTTCATCTCGGCGGCGGGATAGCCTTCGGCGTGGATGTAGGAGATCTCCTTGAGCTTGAGCGCGCCTTCCAGCGCGACAGGGAAATTGTAGCCCCGCCCCAGGTACAAAAAGTTGGACGCATAGCGGTACACCTGGGCCAGGCGCTGCAACGGCTCGTTGTTCTGCGCCAGCACCTGCCGCACCTTGCCCGGAATCTCGACCAGGGCCCGCAGGTTGTGGGCGATCTCGGCTTCGGTGAGTGTACGGCCCTCGGCGAGCTTGAGCGCCAGCATCGCCAGGACGAGGACCTGGGCCGTAAACGCCTTCGTAGAGGCAACGCCGATTTCTGGCCCGATGTGCAGATAGACGCCGGCGTCGGTCTCGCGCGCGATGGTGGAGCCGACGACATTGCAGATGCCCAGGACGAGCGCCCCCTGCCGCTTCGCCTCGCGTACGGCCGCCAGCGTATCGGCGGTCTCGCCGCTCTGAGAGATCACGATGACTACGTCGCCCGGCCGGATGATGGGGTTGCGATATCGAAACTCGCTGGCGTACTCCACCTCGACCGGAATGCGCGCAAACTCTTCGATGAGATACTCCCCGACGAGCGCGGCATGCCACGACGTACCACACGCGGCGATGATGATCCGCTCCGCCGCATGCAACCGGTCAAAGACGTCGATGAGCCCGCCCAGGATGACGGTGTTCTCGCCCAGCGAGACGCGCCCCCGCATGCACTCTTCGAGCACCTGGGGCTGCTCCATGATTTCTTTGAGCATAAAATGACCGTACCCGCCCTTCTCGATCTGCCCCAGGTCCCACTCCAGCTCGTGCACCTCCTTCTCCAGCGGCACGTCATCGATGGTACGCACCTCGAAACCACGGCGGCGCACGATGACCATCTCGCCGTCGTTGAGGTAGACCACCTGCCGCGTGTGCTCCACCAGCGCAGAGGCATCCGAGCCGATGAAATATTCATCCTCACCGACGCCCAGGATGAGCGGACTGCCCTTGCGCGCGGCGATCAGCATGTCCGGGTCCAACGCGGAAATGAGCGCGATGCCATACGTCCCGACGACCTGCGAAAGCGACTGGGCTACGGCTCGTTCCAGCGGAAGCCCCGTCTCTCGCCGCACGTCATCAATGAGATGAACCAGTACTTCCGTATCGGTCTGGCTCCTGAAGACATACCCTTTCTTCTGCAGATGCGATCGAATCGCATTATAGTTTTCGATGATGCCGTTATGGACGAGGGCGAAGTCGCCGGAGGTGTTGGTGTGGGGATGGGCATTCTCATCGCTCGGGAAGCCGTGGGTGGCCCAGCGGGTATGCCCGATGCCCAGGGTTGCGTCCCAATCCGTGTGCTCAAGCCGGGCTGCGAGTTCGCCTACCTTTCCCTCCTGCTTGTGCACCACGAGGCCGTCGGCTCCCACGATGGAGACGCCGGCGGAGTCGTAGCCTCGATACTCCAGGCGTTGTAAGCCTCTGAGCAGTAATTGCTTAACCGGTCTGTACCCGATGTATCCGACGATGCCGCACATAGTGAAACGTCTGGTAGTTTACGTTATTACCGTCGTGGTGCCCGCGCCATACCGATCCTACTCTGCATACGCCCCCCCACGTTCCCGAAAACAGGGGGCTCCGCCAGGTAGCGGGTAGCCTCACCGGACACGTCCCTGTCTCTAATCTCGCGGCGATCCTGGCGATGCTCTGTGGACCAGGTACAGCTCCGCCACGTCAATTACATGAAACGAGACAACGGTTCATCAAGGGACGTGCCATAGCGCGCCATAGCCCGTCAGAAAACCAATCGGTGGGGTTCGGCCTCGAATGGTTTTTTCAACCTAAACGCCTCATATTTAGGCATTTATCGAGACCATCACAAGATTATTAATGCCCCATGAAAAGGAGGGAGGGTGCGCAGCCGAATGGACAAGAGGCGTAACCTCTCTACCCCGTTCTCAAAAAAATACCGGGCGTCTATATCCGAGACGATAGACGACCGGTCTTCGAAACCGGAGGGAAAGCGATGCAGGAGACGGCCCCGGGCAGGGTGCTCGTGCGTCATGAAAACTAACAGGAAGGGACGGCCCCGGCCGGAGGCCGGGCCTCACCCGCCTACGATACGTTCGATGAGAAACGCCGCGGAGACGAGGCTATTGAACAGGAAAAAGCCTTCTCGCCAGGTGAACGGCCGCCGCACCCTCGATTCTACTTCGACGGTAAAGACATCCCCATCCTGAAGGGCCGGATAAGCACTCGGCTCGGTGAGCAGGCGCGTCAACTCGGCTTCATAGACCAGCCTGCGCGTGCCGGCTTCTTCACGAAACAGGCGCAACGTCACCCGGGTCTGCGTATTGGAGGTCGACGTCATGGGCACCCCGCCTATGAGCGCCAAGAGCTGATCCAACGTTGTGCCGACGCCAAGGATGTAGATGCCCGATCCGCCACTGCCCATAACCAGGACTTCTACGGTCGCCTCCCCGGCCTTTGCGAACTCATGGTAAGACACACCGCTGGCTGTCACGTTGCTCAACCCTCCGAACCCCTGTGCCCGGGCGGGGGCCGGTGCTGAAACAAGCCACACAACGGTGAAAACGAGGAGGCAAAGAAGAGTAAACGTCCACTTCATGTTTTCAAGACCATCGATGGGTGCACCTTATCGGTTAGGACGATACCCGTAGTAGCCATACTTCGAGTAGCGGCCATAGCGGGTGTAGTGTTGATACCTGTACTTCAAGCCATACGCCATGTTAATGTCGAAGGCGTTAAGCAGTACGCCAAGCACGTTGGCGCCGACGTCGTTGAACGTTTCCAGGGCGAATTTAAGCTCGCCGTCTTTCGTCTTACCGGCACGCGCTACCACGATGGCCGCATCGCACTGGGTAGAGAGCAATGCTGCGTCGGTAGCTGCCAGGATCGGCGGCGTATCGATGACGATGACGTCAAACGTTTCTCGCAGAGCCTCCAGCACCCGGTACATCTGGTCGGAGCCCAGCAGTTCAGACGGGTTGGCAATGAGGCCGACGCGCCCTTCCTCGTCATCATCGTCCTGTGCCGCAACGTTGGTCGGGGTATAGGTGCGCCCTGCGGTGAGCACGTACAGGTTGTCCACATAGGTCTTCCAGGCTTCAGGCTCAAACTCAGCCCCTTGCGAGAGGAGTTCGACCAGGCCGGCCTCCCGCTTGAGCCCGAAGATGCGATGCTGCCGGGGACGCCGCAGGTCGGCGTCGATGAGCAGGGTACGCCGCCCGGCCTGCGCCATGACGATAGCCAGGTTGGCGGCCGTCGTGGACTTGCCCTCCATGATGCCGGGGCTTGCGACGAGCAGCGTCTGGACATCCGTATCGGGATGGTTAAACTGGATGTTGGTACGCACATGCCGATACGCTTCCGTCGCCGCTGCGATGGGGTTGACCAGCGTGACGAGGCTCGTCGCAAAGCGATGGCCGTCCTGTTCCAGGAACAGCTTCCCCTGATAATCTTCCTTGATGAGCGGTTCAATGTTGGGAATGACGCCGATCTCTTTTAAGCCATAATCGCGCAACTGGTCGGGTTTATAGATCCGGTTGTCCAGCTTGTCGCGCACCACGGCCAGGGCCAACCCCAGCATCAACCCGAAGAAAGCACCGAAGATGAGGTTCTGGCGCGGATCCGGAAAGACGGGCGCGCGCGGCACGGGGGCACTCCGCAGCAGGCGCGCATACCCCGGCTCCGACTCTTCCACCGTGCGGGCCTCCTGCAACTTCTGACGCACGGCTTGATACATCAGCTCGGTTTGCACCTTCTCGCGTTGCATCTGGGTCAACTGCATCGACTGGGCCGGGATCTCTTGCAGCTCCTCCTCGTAGTCGGCAAGGCGTTTATCCATCACCTCAAGCTTCGCCTCCATCTCGCTGACGAGGACGCGTTTCCCTACGATATCCCGCCGGAGATTCGCCACGTAAGCCAACCCGTCGGCACTACCCCGGAGTCCGCCGGACGCGGTCACCTCGTTGACCATCTGCACGGAGAGGCTGTCTATTTGCGCCTCAAGCCGTTTGATCTTTGAGGTGAAGGGCTCCAACCGATCGGCACCGCGCTCGCGCAACTCCGGGTTTTCAAGGAGGATAGTCGCCAGGGCATCTTGCTCTGTAGCGAGTTGTTGCATGAGCATGTTGATGCGTTGCTCTACGGTGGAAGCGATGCGCTGGGCTACCTGCGGGTTGATCTCTTCGAGCTCTTTGTCCATCGACTGCAACTTGGCCTGCTCGGCCCGCAACAGGAAGCGTGCGTCGTCACGGTCCCGCTCCAACGTCGCGATCTGCTGCACCATGCGCGTGACGTCCATACTCAGCCCGATACCGCCCTGGTCGATGATGTATTGCTCCACCTGCTGCTCCAGAGACTGCAACTTGGCATAATGCTCCTTTTCTTGCTCTTCCAGCGACGTCCGCAGGGCGGATACATAGGACCTGCTGGCTTCCTGGGTGAGACGAACGTACTCCTCGGCATACAGGTTGGAGAGCAAGGCAGCCCGCTCGGCATCGGAGCTGGTAGCCTCCATCTGCAGGATGTTATTACTGCCCCGATCCGGCGTAAAAACAACCCTACCGTTGAGCGGCACAAAAGGACGCCGGGGCCCTCCCGACGCAGAATCCGAGGCGGTGCTGTCCGCCACCCCGTAGGTTTCCTCCTGAAGCCGCCGCCGCACCCGCTGGACGAGTTCGTCCGAGATCTGAAGCAGGCGGATCTCATTGTAGATCGTCCGGTCGCTCCGGGCGAAGAGGTTCAGCGACTCGGAGGTCCCTTCTCCCGAGGTCTTAGCCCTGCTGAAATCCAGCGTCACCTGGCCCAGGTTGAGCATGACGAAGCTCGTCGTCTGGTACTGGGGCACCAGCGTCATGGTGTAGATGGCCGTACCCGCCAGGACGATGAGAAAGCTCGCGAGCACAATCCATTTACGCCGGAAGATCAGGTCTACGATCTTTTCCAGCTGTTCCCGCCCCCCTACCGAAGAAGACTCTGGAAACGGGGGATATTGCCCATAACCAGGCTCGGCAGTATGCCGGGCCGGCATCGACGGTGCACGTTCGAGTTCGAATCCCGAGCGCGGCCTGTTCCTTCTGGGTGGCTGAGAACCTGGCATGTTTCGTTGTACCGGGGCTTTAGTATGGACTCAATGCGCGCAGCCGGGCACCGCTCCCGGCACCCTTGCCCTGCATCATAACTGTAAGAATAACAGGTATCATACAACCATTGTACCACCCCAGGTTTCAGGTTGATGAAACCTGCATGGAGTAGGGCAAAAAATGCCGACACGCAGCCCGATGTCTGAATCAGGCGCCGGGAAGAGCCTGATTTGATTCATTATCTCCCTTCAAGCGTTCTACCATGCTCCAGGGACGTAACCGCTCTCCCTTTCCTCCACGCGCTCCCGAGAAGCGACCCGGTACGGATCACGGTACAATCTCTATCAAAATGATACCCTGCCAATCATATCGATACTGTTTCCGGCATCGTCGGGATCAGACGGGGTGGGTGCCGGGCTGCAGCAGGCCCATCCCGCGCCGCACGAGTGCAATGGAGCCGTACCGCAGCTTGCCGCCCCAGGTATCTTGGGTGGCAAGATGAAAGCGAAAGCGTTCTCCAAAACCGGCCACGCCCCTGCGTATCTGCCCAGGCAATCGCTGGATCACCGACTCCGCGACAGGCTGCACCCGGGGCTGCCGGAGGGCGTACGCTAACACATCCGAGGGTACGGCGGCATCAAGCAGGGTATGCGCCAGATATAACCCCAGATACAAGATACGCTCGCCTTTTGTGCGACGGGCGCGCTCCGCGAGGCGGCTCCAGTCGAGCCCAGGGAAGGATTGGATGAGTTCGGCTACATCGCATACATATTTGAGCGCCTCCCACCGGTTTTTTGCCCCGTGATAGCAGAGAATCTGCAGATGATCCTCTACCTCGAAGCTGCGAACCGTTTCTCCGCCTACCCGGAACAACTCCGCACGCTGCCACAGCGTCTCGAAACCGACGTCATAGCCGTAGAGCGGAGGCATGATGTCGATGTGCAGATCTATGTTGAATACGCTTGCGCCCCGGCGGAAGGGATATTGCCTGGCCAGCCACAGGTACATCTGCTCCTGTATACCGCTCAACTTGGCTACCTTCTCATGGGGAATATACCCGTCCTCTATCAAAAGCCGTGTAGCCTCCTGGTACTGCGTTCTTGGTACCAGAATATCCAGATCGAGGCAGGGCCGCCGCTTGATGTCCCCGTAGGCTATCTGGGCCAGCACGGGCCCTTTGAACGAGAGAGCCGGCAGGCCGCGGGCTTCAAAAAGGGTGAGGAGCCGCCCCAGTTCTTTGGTCAGAAACACGCCGTGGGTCGCCGTGGCATGGGTACGCCTCCGCAGTCGATCATCCACTGCATCGGGCAACGTATCCCGGCAGATCTTTGTCAGATTCTCGTAGACCATCGGCCAGACGCCGTGAAACTCGGCCAGCCAGATCAGGTCGTCCCAGGATACTCCGTCTTGAATCAGTTGTGTGCCGCGCTCTTCGTACGGCAAATCCCAATGCGCACGCGCACAGCAAAGCAACAGGGCATAGGCGCGTTGATATTCGGGGGGGAACTCCATAGGGAAGCGTCGACCGATAGGGGATTTTAGACCTTACGGTATTGTCCTGAAATGCGTCATTATGTAATACAACGGGACGGATCCCTTCTTCCTTCTGCAAGGTTGACGACCGCGCATAAAGTGTGCCATCGGAACACCCGGCGGAACGATGCCTCATGGAGCCAGCCGATGGCTATACCGTGCACCCGGCAGCCGTTATGCAGATAAACATAGCGCACTGCGTATCCCCGTGCAAAAAGTAGGATCCGGAACGCGTCGAATACGAAAAAGAGGGTTCGAGGCAACGGACGCACCGGCCGTGTAGTTACGTCATTCCCCTCGCCACCCCAGGGTAACCACCAGGGGCAAATGATCCGAGAAAGCCGCTGCGGCAACACGGGCGGTATGTACCTGAAACGCCGAGCTCACGAAAAGGAAGTCGATGCGAACGAGTGGAAGGCGTGTGTGGTACGTGGCGCCCCAGCCCCGGCCGGCCTCACCGAACGCATCATGCAACCCGCCCTTGAGGTATCGATAAACCCAGTGATGCGGAGTACTATTAAAATCACCGCATACGATGAAGGGCAGGGTTTCCTGCGCGAGGAGGAGGGATAGTTGCTCCGCGTGATAGGCCCGAATCCGAAAATCTCGGCGGTAGGCACGTAACATCTCCAGCCAGAACTGCGGATGCCACCCCTTCTTGTTTCCCCTCCAGGGCTTGAGATTGAACGAGTGCAGGTGAACGTTGTAGAGCGCGCCCTCCCGTCCCTGCCATCGAAAACGTACTCTGGTCATGCTGACCGCCGACTCCCGACTGGTTTCGTTGTAGAGCCATAAAAGCGTAAGCTCCTCTATGTTCTGCCGGCCGAGTATCGGCTGATAGAGCCGATCGCCCAGTAGCTCTTCGGGCCTGCGCGTGGTATATCCAAAATCGTCCACAAACCAGGTCGTATCCGGCGGATAATACAATTGAATTTGGTCCCCCACGAATTTCACGTATGTTTCCTGGAGCGCAACCAGGTCCGGCCGGTTCGGTCCGTCCAACAGGTCCCGGGCGCTCCCTGTACGCGACGCGGCGATGCTGTCTTTGAACTTTCCGTTATAGGTCATGACGGTCAAGGGCTCCGATACCGCAGCCGTCCGGGGGCGTATTCGGTCAAAGGGAACGAACCGGATTAAAACGAGCACGCCCAGCAAGGCGTGCACCCCCAGCAGTTTCCACTTGCCCAGGAGCGCCGCTACCACGACCGGGACGATCAAGGCCATGCTCAGAAAGGGCAGGACGACGGCCACCAGTTGAAGCCACCACAGATGGCGCGGATGGACGTATCTCGCCGCATACCCAGCGATAAAAAGTATGATGAGCACTGCGTCGAACGTCAGAAACATAAACCAGACAAAGCGCCGCATGAAAACCCCGGTTTCGATCCTCATCTGTACACGAAACAGAGCGGATCAGCTACGCCAGACGCTGGCTTCCGTGCAAGCCCTGTCCCTTCCCGCATCACTCGTTCCGGAACTCATCATCGTGGATAACGGCTCGACCGACAACACCGCTGAGGTAGTACGGACGTTGAAGATAGCAAATATGCCTGTCATTCTGATTGATGAGCCCAGGCCGGGATTATCTGTAGCCCGGAACAGGGCGCTGGCCGCCGCCCACGGTCACATCCTGCTTTTCACCGACGACGACGTTCGCCTGCCGACGGATTGGATCCAGGGCATGTGTGCGCCGATTTTATCCGGGACGGCCGATGCCGTGGCAGGCAAGGTCGTGCTGGCGCCCCATCTGCACCAGCGCTGGATGCAGCCCTTGCACCGTATCGTCCTGGCTTCGACGGAATATATGAAAGCGGATGCGCCCGGTGTTCTTTTCGGAGCCAGCATGGCATTCTCTCGTGACGTACTGACCAGGGTGCCGGCTTTCGACCCGGAACTCGGCGCCGGTGCGTTGGGAGCAGGCGAAGAAACCTTGTTTTCGTGGCAACTCCTGGAGGCGGGTTATAAGATCACTACGGCTTTCGACGTTCCCGTAGAGCACCACCCGGAACCAGGCCGGCTGTCGCGGGCGTCTTACCTGCGCGCCGCCCGAACGCGTGCTCAGTGCCATACGTACATCCGCTATCACTGGATGCACGCCCCCGCCGCCCAGTGGCAACATCGGCTTATCCCATCGGTTCTCCTGACGCTTCTCGTCCAGACGTTGCGGCTCTGGGTGTGGCGCGGCTTGCACTGGCGTGCATGCTGCAAGGCAGAGGGCATTGAGGAACAAGAATTCAAGCTTGTTGAGCGCCTGCAGCGGATACGACACTATCTGCAGGAGCGCCACCGCCCGCGCCACTACGAACCCTACGGCCTGATCAAACACGAGCGGGGCTAACAGCACATCCTGTCCTTCACAGGGTCCCTCGTTTCATCGCGTCGACGGCAAAGGCGCAGGCGCGAGCCGTGATCGCCATATAGGTCAGGGAAGGGCTGTTGGCACCAGAGGAGGTCATGCATGCACCATCGGTCACGAACACGTTGGGGACGTCGTGCATCTGGTTGAACGCATTCAGAACCGACGTCCGGGGGTCACGTCCCATGCGTGCCGTTCCCATCTCGTGGACACAGAGCCCCGGCGGCGCCTTGGTATCGTAGGTCCGCACCGCCTTCACCCCGGCAGCTTCCAACATCTCGGCCGCCGTCTGTTGCATATCCAGCCGCATCAAGCGCTCGTTCTCCCCGAAGGTGCAGTGTACGCGCAACAAAGGGATGCCCCAGGCATCGACGGCTTCCGGATCCAGATCGACATAGTTCTCATAGCGAGGGAGGCATTCTCCCCAACCGCCGAGCCACATGTACCAGGAGCCGGCCTGGGTACCCCGTAGCGTCCGCTTCACCTGAGCCATGCGCTGGACCAAAGCGTGCCGTTTGCTGCCGGGTCGCTGTGCCATCCCCTGAAACCAGTACCCACGCACGAAATCCGGGTGCCGGGTCCGGGCGTCCAGGTTGCGAAAGCGTGGGATGTGGATTCCGTTGGGCCGTCCCACCTGATGAAACACGTCCTCGAAATCCGGCATCGTACCCCGGGCACCCACCTGAAAATGATGGTCCATGAGGTAATGCCCCAGGGTACCGCTCGAATTCCCCAGGCCGGTAGGAAACCGCCTCGTCGTCGAGTTCAACAGGATGTGGGTTGTGCCCAGCGTGGAAGCACATAGAAAAATGACGCGCCCGTAGAACTCCAACGGGTCGAGGGTCTCGCTATCGATAACCCGCACCCCGAGGGCCTTATCCTGCGCTTCATCGTACAGCACGCTCTCCACGTTGCTATGCACACGAACCGTCAGGTTGCCTGTTGCCGCAGCGGCAGGCAGCGTGGCGCTGAGGCTGCTGAAATAAGCCCCTCCGATGCAGCCGCGCGCACACCGTCCGCTGTATCTACAGGAAGCCCGCCCCTGATGCCGCCTCGTAAGCGTGGCGACCCGACCGATCGTCACGGTACGGTCCGGGAAGGCGGCTTCCACATACGCTTTGAAGGCCTCCTCGACGCGGTTCATCGCCATAGGGGGCAGAAAGACACCGTCGGGAACCTGCGCAAGTCCTTCCGCCTGCCCGCTCACGCCAATGAACGCTTCAACGTGGTCGTACCAGGGGGCGAGGTCTTCGTAACGGATCGGCCAGTCTACCCCGTGGCCGTCGAAAGCGTTGGCCTCAAAGTCAACGTCGCCGAAGCGATAGCTCTGCCGGGCCCAGGTGAGCGAGCGCCCGCCCAGGTGATTACCGCGAATCCACCAGAACGGCTTATCCGGGTCGAAAGAGTAGGGGTTTTGTCGGTCGTTGATAAAGAAATGCCGGGTCGTCGCGTCGAACGCATCGCAATGCTGCTGGATATAATAATCTTCTTCGAACCGGGCCTGCCGATCTTTTTTCCGCAACGAAGGCCGCCATTGCTTGAGCGCTTCCAGGATATAATCTCGTCCGTGCTCCACATGCCGCCCTCGTTCGAGCAGCAAGGTCTTCAAGCCCCGCTCCGCCAGCTCCTTAGCCGCCCAGCCACCGGCGATGCCGGACCCGACGACGATGGCATCGTATTGCGGACGCGGGTGGGCTCCGTATACCTTTTTCTCCATACGTAGCGCCGCAAACCCCTACCTTGGGGTACCGGTCTCGTCTAAAATTTGCCGGGCAAGCACTTCAGCAAAGCGCCGCCCTCCTTCTTCCGAAAAATGGCCGTCGTCGACGAAATGCTCATTCGCCCACGGAATCTCCTGCATGCCGTCCACGAAGGTGCACGCCTCGTCGGCACAGACGCCCTGCATCAACGTGTTGAAATGAAGGATGAGCGAAGGCATGGCGTCGTCCACGATGTAGGGTGACCACCATCGCGAGGTTTCCAGGCCGGCAAAGGCCCGGTCATTCAAGATCTGGGGGACAAAATACGCCGACGCCCCCTGCATCAGGGCCAACTGCTTCAGGGTATGGAGGTTGCGCCTATAGATGCGGTCGACAAAGGGGTCGGGGGTTCGATAGGCCGTAGGCGGCAGCGGCGTTGCCGGACCGGTTCCCAGCAGCCCGTCGATCTTTCGCCGAAAGGCCTGAGCGAGCCAGACCATCCCCGAACGCTCCATGATCTGCTCCCGCAGGGTGAGCCTGTGGGCTACGTCGAGGCCGAGATTCCCATACTGAAGCATCCCATGCGCATAATAGTCCGGGGTCGCTTGAGGAAAGTGGTAGTTACGGATGTCCGCCCATCCTTCATAGAAGATGACAATGTCCGGCTTTTTCTCAGGGACCGTCAGCGCCATCTGGACGATATGTTCTGCCGTCGAATAGCCCAGGACCCCGTAGTTGTACACTTCGAAACCCGACCCGAGCATCTGCTGGAGTTGTGCGGGCCAGGTTTCTTCATCGTCGACCCAGACGCCAAACGTCGTTGAGGCGCCCAGGCAAGCGATCCGGATCCGGGTGCTGTCTTCTCCTTCCGGGATCCCGGTCCACCGAACGGCATCCTCGGTGATGGTGACCGTGTTCCCCCATTGTTCGACGCGCGTGTTCGGCCTGGGCTTGCCTGCCAGGTATGGATGATGCTCGAAGATGAGGCTGTTGATAGGCGGCGGTGGTCCTTCAAAAAGCCACCGACCTTTCCGGAGACGATAGAGGCCCTGCCCACAACCCTCCAGGCCGAGCAACAGGACCGTCGTCAGGCCCACACCGATCAACAATCGAAACAGCCACAGCGTGCGCTGTGCCCTCCCCGCTCTCAAGCCCATCTAGTGTTCTCCTTTTCCGGTTAATAGCCAAAGACAGCCTTCCTCCGCTACGACACACTTCCCCCTTAGAAAAGCGTGTAAATAAGCGGAGCAGCAGGTGTACCGCCGAGGAAGATCAGCAGACCGAAGATCAGGAGCACGACAAGGACGGGCACCAACCACCACTTTCTGCTATACCGTATCATGTCATAGACTTCACGCATCAGGCTGCTGGAGGGTGCTTCGGCCATCCGGGCAAAATCCTCGGACGCACGGCGTGGTTCAGGACGGATATCGTCGGTCATGGTTTACCTCAATGGGATTCAAAATTGTCTGAAGTAACGGTTCCTGTCGTCATTGGGCGTGTGCTCGACCCAGTAGGTAGGCGCATCGGGATCCACCGTGCGATGCATCGCGTCGTGCCCGAAGGCACGCATAATCAGCCCGATCGGCGTGATCACCAGATAGTAGGAGACCAACAGGAGTACGTGCGAAACGACCCAGCCGATCGGATAGGTAAGTTTCATCCAGCCGTAATAGATGAACAGGCGCGAGGAAGGCACGGCATAGTAGCAGAGAAACAAGACGCCTCCAACGACCCAGATCGTCGTCGGCACCCCTAACGCTTTGCTCTTCCACCAGACGAGGCCGCCGATAAGGCCGAAGAACACGACCCCCATCAGGCCGAAGACGTGCAGGTCGCGCCTAGAAGGGTGATGTATCTTGATCAATCCCATTTTGATACCTTCAGGACGTCGCCAGGGATCGGCGGGGTTGTTGGGCCGAAGGGTTTGCGGCCGATCATAATAAAGAATCCACCCTCGTGATTGCCGCCGCTGATCTGCTTAATCTGCATGAGGAAATGGTCTAACGCCGTTCCGCGGGGCATAGAAGCGAAAAGGTCCTGCGGGTCGAGGGGTTCAGCAAACGGGGTAACGGAGGGCACTCCTCGAACGAACGCAAGGCCGGTTTCGTCAAACCACCGCAATACCTCTCCGATGGAATGCTTGGACTCGTGCGGGTGAAGGTACTGGTCTGAAAACCATGCTTTTTGGCGGCTGGAGCTGAGTCCATCCTGCCGCAGGATCGGATCGATCCACCGGAAGCGGTTGCCCGTGATACGAAATAGCTGGCGACGCAGATCCGTCGCGAGCCGGCCGAGGATATTATACAGGCCGACGATGAAGTATCCGCCCGGTTTTACCAGCGGCACCAGGCGCTTGAACCCGCCCAAAGGGTCCGCGGTGTGGTGCAGGACCCCGTTACTCAGGACGACGTCGAACTGCGCTTCTTTGAAGGCCGGGCAAAACAGGTTCATCTGTACAAACCGCACGCGATCCAGATCATGTTCTTTGCGGAAGGCTTCGCCCAGCCGCAGGGCATTGAGGGTCATGTCGGTGCCGATAACCTGGCGGCAGGAGATACCCAGGAAGTTGGTCAACTGCCCGGTCCCACAGCCCACTTCCAGCACACTGCTGTTGTACGGAATGCTGCGGTCGAGCGCACGACCGTAGATCCCGCTGCGTGACTTCTCAATCAAGGATCGTACCGAGTCGTGGTCGTTGTAGTTGGGAAAGGGGGTCTCTTCGTAGAATCCTTTAACCCGTCGGGTCACGTCCCCGGAGTCTCCAAACCGTTCGTGCGGCCAGAACAGCTGCGGAATGTTGCCGTCTTCGCCAAACCTGTTCCCGCATGCGGCACAGACCCTTTCGTCCTCGTAGCGACGCAGATCGGCCCCGCAGCACGGGCTACATAGCTTATCGTCGAGCACCGGGCCGGCGGCAGCGTTCGAGACCACCTTGGCAGCGGCCGGTTGTATCGGCTTGGTTAAGACGAAGTGCCCCATGCACAACACGTCGATGCCTGACCCCATGAACGTACGGTACGCGTCTTCCGGCGAGCAGACGATAGGTTCCCAGCTGAGATTGAAGCTGGTATTGACCATGACCGGGCAGCCGGTCTTCTCATAGAACCGCTCCATCAGCCTGTGCAGCAGTCCATGGCGTTCCGAATCGACCGTCTGAATACGCGCCGAATAGTCCACATGCGTCACCGCCGGGATCACCGAGCGCTTTTGCTTCAGCAGGTCCAGGCCCCTGGTGCCGGCCAGTTCGGGTGGGTGTTCGAGGCGTTTATCCGCCCGCACCGTCGTCACCAGCAGCATATACGGACTCTCCTGCTGCCCGTTCATGTCGAAGTATTCGTGGACGTGTTCACGAAGTATGATGGGAGCAAAAGGGCGAAACCCTTCACGGAATTTCACCTTCATATTAATCGTCCGCTGCATCGTCTCGTCGCGGGCATCTCCGAGGATGCTCCTTGACCCCAACGCCCGGGGACCGAACTCCATACCTCCCTGGAACCACCCCACGACCTTGTTGTGTGCGATGGCCTCAGCAATACTCCCGCACAGCGCTTCGTCGTCCTTGTAGTGCTTATAAACAGCCCCCGTTTTGTCGAGGAAAGCCTGGATCTCCGCATCGGTATAGGCTGCGCCCAGGAGGGAGCCTCGCTGTTCGTCGCCAGGCGCGGCTTTTCGTTCATGGCCTAGGAGCTGATACCAGATGAAAGCGGCCACCCCCAACGCACCGCCGGCGTCCCCGGCGGCAGGCTGAATCCAGATGTTTTCGTACGGACCTTCCCGCAAGATGCGCCCGTTGCCGACGCAGTTGAGCGCAACGCCACCGGCCAGGCACAGGTTCGTCATCCCCGTACGCGCATGCACGTGACGGGCCGCCCGCAGCATGATTTCCTCGGTGACCCACTGGATGGAGGCAGCGATATCCATATCTTGCTGCGTGATCTCCGACCCGGGCCGGCGCGGCGGCCTATCGAAGAGCTTGTCGAACTTCTTCGAGGTCATCGTTAAGCCCTGGCAGTAGTTGAAGTACGACAGATCCATCCTGAAGGAGCCGTCCTCCTTCAGATCAATCAGTTTGTCCAGGATCAAGTCGACATACTGCGGTTCTCCATAGGGCGCGAGCCCCATCAGCTTATACTCGCCGCTGTTGACCTCGAAACCCGTGAAGTAGGTAAACGCCGAGTAGAGCAGCCCGAGTGAATGAGGGAAGCGCAATTCGTGGAGCAGGTTGATTTCGTTACCACGCCCGAAGCCCCAGCTCGCCGTCGCCCATTCGCCCACCCCGTCCAGGGTAAGGATGGCAGCCTCCTGAAAGGGCGACGGAAAGAAGGCGCTGGCCGCATGGGCCTCGTGATGCTCTGTAAATATGAACCGTTTCTTATACTGACCTCCGAGGGCGCTTCGCATCTCACGCGGCAGGTGCAACTTCTGATTGATCCACAGCGGCATGGCTTTTGAGAAAGACTTGAATCCCACGGGCGCAAAGGCCAGATAGGTCTCAAGGAGCCGCTCAAACTTCATTAAGGGCTTATCATAAAAGCCCACATAGTCGAGTTCACTCGAACTCAAACCCGCCTCATGGAGGCAGTACGCAATGGCATGCTTGGGGAAACCATCATCGTGTTTCTCACGCGTGAACCGTTCTTCCTGGGCCGCAGCTACGATCCGGCCGTCGATGATGAGTGCCGCCGCCGAATCGTGATAAAATGCGGATATCCCTAACACTGCCGTCATAAAGCCATCAGGTCTATGTCCGTCCCGGTCTCCATTCTTATCTGCACCCACAATCGCATCGCATCGCTACGACTCACCCTGGCATCCGTCGCCCTGCTGGAGGTACGGCCCGAAGTCTCACCAGAGGTCATCGTCGTCGCCAATGCCTGCACGGATGAAACCGCGGAGACGGTACGGACCCTCACGCTACCGAACATGCCGCTCCGCCTTGTTGAAGAGCCCCGGCGCGGCGCGGGCCACGCACGCAACGCCGCCCTGCGGGCAGCGCAAGGAGACATCCTGCTTTTTACGGACGACGACATCCGATTGCCGAAAAACTGGCTGGAAAAAATGTGCACGCCGATCGCTGCCGGCGACGCCGACGCGGTAGCCGGCAAGGTGGTGCTGGCGCCGCACCTCCTTCGATCGTGGATGCAACCCCTCCACCGATCGGCCTTGGCAGCGACGGAGGCGATGGACGAAACGACGCCGCGAGACCTGTTTACGGCCAACATGGCCGTCTCCCGGAACGTGTTGCAACGCGTTCCGACGTTCGATCCCGAATTAGGTCCCGGTTCGGCGGCAGGGCACCTGGAAGACATCCTCTTCTCCTGGCAACTCATGCAAGCCGGGTTTAAGACGACGGCCGTGTTCGATGTGCCCGTAGTACACCATTTCGATGAAGGCCGTCTCACGCGAAACGCGTTCGTAGAAGAAGCCGAACGCCGTGGCTGTTCCCTTTCGTACATCCGGTATCACTGGCAACACTGGCCCGAGTCGGCCTGGACCCACCGAAAAGCGGCGTGGCAGTTCTGGCGTACTCCGACGATCGTCCTCTATAAACGGCTCCTGCACCTGGCGCTGTGGCGCCTGATGCACTGGAACGCTTACAGAAACCCGGAAGGCATTGCCCCTCAGGAATTTGGCATGATCAATCGCATTCATCAGCTCAAATTCTATCTGAGCCTACGCGAACAACCGCGTAAGTATGCCCGGTTCGGGCTCACCAAGCTGCCGGAATCCTGATGGCACCCGAACATCTCCGCCCCGGCGCGTTCCCCGGCTTCGCCCGAAGTCAGTTCCCGTCCCGAGGCGCAACCTCTCTCTCCGCACGCATCTGTGCGACCCAGGAGGCTGCATACAGGCCCCCCCTTTCGAGCAGTTCCTCGTGGCTCCCGAGTTCCAGCACGCGGCCTTGATCCATCACACAGATGATATCCGCGCGCATGGCCGTCGTGAACCGATGCGTGACGATGATGGCCGTACGCCCCTCGACCAGTACACGCAGCCGGTCCAGCCACAACGTCTCCGCCCAGGAATCCATAAAGCTCGTGGGCTCATCGAGGAGCACGAGGGATGCCTGCCTGTAGAAGGCGCGCGCCAGGGCGATGCGCTGCCACTGCCCTCCGCTGAGATCAACACCGCCGCGGAACTGCTTGCCTAATATGGTCTGATAGCCATGCGGGAGCCGCGCTACAATCTCCTGAGCCCCTCCGGCTTCGGCGGCGGCTTCCAGCTTGGGCGGTTCAGGCTCCGTGTCAATGTCACCCATGGCGATACTCTCGGCGACGGTGCCCGAATAGGGAACGGGATATTGAAACAAGACCGTGATGCTGCCCCAGAGATCCTCCACGCTCAACGTTCGGATATCAAGGCCATCGAGTTTGACGCTTCCCTCTTCCGGGTCGTAGAACCGACAGAGCAGCTTGATCAGCGTGCTCTTACCCGCCCCGTTAGGCCCTACGATGGCAACGGTTTTGCCGGCCGGGACGAACAGGTTGAAGTCTTGCAGGGCCCGTTGCTCGCTCCCCGGATAACGAAAAGTGACCGACTCGATGGCGATGCCCTCTCGCAATAGCCGGGGTGCGGGTACCGGATGAGGCGGGCTTGCAACCTTGGATTCCAGGTCTAGAAAAGCATAGAGGTGTTCGAGAAACAGCGCGTCGGTATAGAGCTGTCCCATGCTGCTCAGCAGCGTTCGCATCAGCCCCTGCCCCTGATTAAATGCCTGATAGAAAAGGGCCATGTCTCCGATCGTAGCGAAACCCCGTAATGCCCGCCCTACCATCCACACCATCGTAGCCGCAGTAACGAGGAAGGCCATGACCCCTGCCCCGAATCCCGCAGCGTTTTGCCTCCGCATCAGCCGCAGCAGGCTTTCGCGCAGGGTTCGGCGGAGCTTGCTATACGCCTCCTGGAAATATCGGCTCAACCCGAATAGCCGCACCTCGGGCGCACTCCAACGCGCCGTCAGCATCTCATCGTAGTACCGAACCCAGCGCCGTTGTTCGGTGGTTTCTCGCCACCACGCGTAATGATGCAGGTTGTGGCGTACGACGACCCAGAGCGCAGGCAGGGTACTGCATAGCAGAATAAAGGGTAACCAGACGCTGTAGGGAATGAGCAAGCCGGCGATAGCGAGCAGCGTAGTGAGGTGCTGTAACAGGTTTCCGATGTTTTGCAGGATCGAGAGAGAACGGCTATCGGCCTCGCCGTTGGCACGGGCCATCTGGTCGAAATACTCCGGGGTGTCGTAGAACTCCAGGTCGACGCGCGACGCTTGCCCGTGGACCAGCGCCTTGATGTGGTCTCGGACCAGTTCGGACTGCGCGGTGTGTACCCAACCGATCAGGCTTTGGAGCACCTGCCCCAGCAATAGAACGACCGCCATCAGGACGCCGGGCAACAAAATAGGGCGTATGGTATCCCACGAAATCCCGTCCCCGATGGCGGCGGCAAGGCTGTCTACCAGTACTTTCGTCAAATAGACGGTAGCTGCCGGCAGCAACCCTTGTAGAAGCAGCAACAGGCCCCAGGCAATGGTCCATCCCCTTGCCGCCGCCCAGATCAATTGCAAGGCCCGTCCTACATACGCAAACTTCTCCACCCCGGCCGCGAGTCGGCCCTTCATACGAGATGACATGTATCCTTACGTTGACAGCGCTTTCGCCTATGGGAGCATGGGTGACCGGTGGGTCCTACCCCGTTAAGCCGTCACATCCCGGTGTGAGATCGCCGCAGTACGCAGCGGCCCCGGGTAGACCTGCGCCGCGTCGGCTTCTACGCATTCGATCAGGCCGGGGAGACTCGATAGAGAATGCGGTCTGCTCAACCGCCGAATGGGTACGCGTTCGATCACCGCGGCACATTGCTGTAGATGCGCGGGCGTGGAGCCGTGTGCGTTCAGGATACGCACGGCGTACGAATGCCGGATCAGTTCAATGCAGGCCTCCTGCGGCGCCAAGGGCATGATCGTCACCTGATCGTCCATCTCGTTCGCCTCAAGCAGATAAATGCACTGGAGGGGCAGGGATTCCTGCGTAAACCCGCTGGTGGTGAAACGTACGCGTTTCGTAGCTTCCGGGTGAACCTTAGTCAACGTCTCCGGATTGTCTCCGAAGGTAGCGGCAAGCGACTCCGGCCACAGCTTGAGGTGGGGATACCCCGGTATTACCGTAACGCCGCCCTGCGGGCCGTTGAGGTCGAGCACGAGCAGGTCATCCGTCACGAGCGGGTACCCCCGCTGAAACAGGGCAGCGGCTGTTGTGGACTTGCCCATTCGCTTTACGCCCACAAAGGCGACGGCTTTACCCTCGATGGCAACGGCGCTGGCGTGTAACGTAAAGACGTTTCGCTGGTGCAGGAGCAGCCCCATCGCCATGCCGGTGACGAAGAAACGAAAACCGCGCTCTTCGGCACCGGGGAGGGGATCTACGATAATCTTACGGCCCGCTTCGACTTGTACGGCGCCGACCTCTTCCATAAACAGGTAAATGGTATCCCGCTCAACTTGCACGATGCAATAATCGTACATCTCATCGGGGTGCGGTCTCCTCAGGGATCCATACTCAATGAGGACATCGGACGCCTTATCCACACTGAGCAACTCAGGAATAGGCATTGCAGAACGAATGCCGAGCCCGTAGGCACTGTATAGGTACATGCCGAAAATGAATTCGAATTTGTTCTTCCGCTTTCCCTCATCCTCTAAAAAAAGATTACGGGGTAAAAAGAGGAGGATAAGGCCTGCTTATCGAAAGCAGACCTTACCCTCTTTACTCTTTTACTGCACGTCAACGCTGCCTAATTGCTGCTGTAGGCAGTGTTGGCCGGCCCCTGGGGTACGTCGCTGTTGGGTGCACCACCATTCCTGGTGATCTCACGCACAGCGCCGTAGACCGTAAGGGCCGGGGCTTCATAGGCTTTTCCTGCCATAGGAGCACCTCCTTTTGGATTTGGTTAAGAGAAAGTAAGGACTTCGAGAAAGGATAACAACCTCCCCCTTTTCCTTACAGCGAGGTACAGTTATACGAAACAGCGCCTTGTTTTCGAGCCATCTTCGGAGTCGATACGCGTGCAGGCGTGGAGTCCTCCTGCAACCAGAGCGCCAGAGAAAACACCCTCCACAGCGCGACGCGCTCGGCCTCATCGGAGCGATGGTTGATAAACCGGCTAAACGCCTCCTTAAAAAAAGGCCCGTCGACGTACGCTTCGAGCGACGCGAAGGTGTCATCGGCGATTTTCGCCAGGCGCTCCTTTTCAAAGGTTAAAAGTCCACGGTTAAAAGCATGTTCAAGATTGCCCTTGTCCGGGCGCCATTGTATGGTCGCGGGCAAGATGCCTTCCATCGCGTGGCGCATCACAAGGCGAGACCACCCGCGCCGGAGCTTCTGTGCCGGCGGCAGCGACAGACAAAACTCCACCAGGCGCTTGTCAAAAAACGGGTAGCGGCTCTCCACGCCCAGGGCAGCGCTTACCGCATCCATATAGCCGAGTGATTCAGCCAGAAAGGAGCGCGTCAACAGGTGGTGATGGTGTTCACGCTCCGTATCGAGCTCCTCACGAACCGTCACCAGGTGCGGCGTGAGGGCCTCTACAAAGGCCGGATTGAACGCTCGGCTCCAGGCGGGTCGCTCTGCAACGACGGCGCCAGGCTTTGTCTCCGACCGCCTTGCCATCGCCTTTTTCATCTTCACCAGATGCGCAACACCGAGACTTTTGTATACCGGCCCTCTGAACCAGCTCCAGACCGCTCGCCTCCAGTTCTCATCCAGCCTTTCCGCGAACGCACGAACCTCTCTGCCTAGCGTAAGCCAGCGGCCCTGGGCCCGCAATTCGTAGAAATACCCTCGGCCATGAGAAACCGTCGTGTCGCCGTCATACCCGTCCAGCAGCACCCGCACGCCCTGTGCAGCGGCTACCTTGCTGAGCTCCCATCGTACGTACAAATTGGCGGCGTCATTGGCCCGGTCTATGTGCCATCCGATTTGTTCAAAATCTACGAGCGGGCTCACATCGTCCGCAGACACATAATGGGATTGCACGTCATACGCCTTGACGACGTCGCTGATAAATGTGCGCTCGTCGGATTGGGTCGCCTTGTCGAAAACGGCGGAAAACGTATGGAGCCGGTTTCCATGCTCATCGCCAAGGATCCGGGCCGCCATGCAGGCTATAGAAGAAGAATCCAGGCCCCCGCTGAGCAAGGAACCGACGGGAAAGGCCGTCCGCAAGCGATCTCCTACAGCCCTGCCGAAAAGCTCCCGAAAGCGTTCGGCATAGGCGGCATCCGAAGCCAGGCGTAGTTCACGATGAGGATCCAGCTTCCAGTAGCGACGCGCCTGAAAATCCGCCGGCGTTACCGTCAGGCTGTGCGCCGGCGCGATGCCGTGAAGGTGTTTATAGAAAGTACGGGTTGGATCTTCCTCGACCGGCGCCAAAAGATGCTCGGCGATCTTTAATGCATTCAGCTCCGCCGGGACGCCCTCGAGCTGCAACAGGGCTTTGGCCTCGGAGGCAAAAAAGAAGCAGTGCCCCGGTACATAGTAGTAATAGAAGGGCTTTACGCCGAAGTGATCACGCGCACAGAAGAGTTGCCGGCGACGGCTGTCCCACAGGGCGAAGGCAAAATCCCCGATGAGGTGTTCCGGACAGGTCCTCCCCCACCGCTGATAGGCCGCCAGAATCAACGCACTGTCCGTAACGGGGCCCTCCTGCGACAGGTCCAGTTGCCCGATCAGTTCCTCGCGGTTGTACAGGACGGCGTCGGCGACGAGGACCTGTTGCCCTCCGTCCCGTATGACCGGCTGTGTCTCTTCGAGCGACTCGGGCGTCGTATACAACATCAGATGCCCCAGGCCAACTGCCCCTTCGCACCAGACGCCGACGCCATCCGGGCCCCGGTGGGCCATAACGTCAACCATGGAACCCAGCGTATTCCGCTCGGCAGGGTGCCCATTCAGATAGTATATGCCTGCGATGCCGCCCATGGCTATGCGTACCCGCCAACGGTTGTATAGCGTTCTTCGCGCGTTACCGCCCTCACGATCACGAGAACCTTCGCAAAGGAAACTGCCTGTGGCATAAATTACACCTCAACGCCGCCCTGGCGTGATCGTATGGTGTGCAGCCGTGTGTAGAGATAACGCGACGAGCGACCGCCGATAAGGACCTCGCCCTCCCCTTCCAACCACGCATGGGCCGCGAGCCCTTGGTCGGTCTGCTTAACAACCCCGATGTGGAGTTCCGTCTCCCAGCCGGCCCGGCCGAGAAACCACTGTACGGCGAGGGCTTGCGATAGACAGGGTCGATCCCCGAGCATCCGTCGCGCTACCGCACGGACCGCCCGTACGACGCGTTGCTGATAGTCCGTACGGGCCGTCCGAGGTACCTGAGCACGGGATCCCGGGGCGTTCGCCGTAAAACGCTGCACGACCCTGAAGGGGAACAGGACCAAACTGAGGCGGATCAGCCCGACCACGAAGAGGGCCCGGAGCAGCATCCCTCGCTCAAGCCGGGACAGCCTGGAAAACTTACGCAATGACTCCATCCTTATCCTTGATCTGAATCAGTTGGTGCGCTACCAGGCCCTCCAGAAAGACCAGCACATCCCTTTTGAGCTGGTCGGGATCCACGTCGTACTCCTGAGACAACGTCTCGCAGATCTCACGCACCAACCGAGGCTCCCCTATCAAGTCCATGATGCGAACCCCGACGTTGTTAAGGCCAAAGTAGTTGCCCGACTGGACGTCGAGCAGCACCGCCTCGTCGTCCAAATAGGCAACCGACAGGTCCTCCGCCGCTACAATAGTCGTGTTTTGGTTGATCATCATCCTCCTCCTGCGATGATTGGTTCACTCATTATCCCCCTCCGAGCAACTGGACCTTCCGGTGATCGTGCGGCACGTCCCGAAGGGCATTGCGGGTATCTACGACGGCGGAAGCATGCTCAACAATCCAGCCGTACGGGAAATCGTCGTGTTCGGTGAGGATAACGACGACGTCGTGGTCCTTCAGCACCTCCTCCGACAAGGAGACCGATGTTAAGCCCAGCGTCTCCTGCGGCAAATGCACCGTGAGCTTGGGGACGTACGGGTCGCAATAGTTGATGTTGTTGACACCCTGGCTCCGCAAGACTTCCAGCACCTTGAGCGCCGGAGAATGCCGGGTGTCGTCGACGTTCTTCTTGAAGGCCACGCCCAGCAGCAGCACTTTGGCGTCGCGGGCACGGACGGGCTGATCGGCGATGGCACGGAGCACGGCGTTGCCGACGTAGAACGGCATATCTTCGTTGACGCGTGCGGCCAGCGTGATAAAGCTCGTCTCGAAGTCGTATTTCCGGGCCAGCCAGGACAGGTAGTACGGATCGATCGGGATGCAGTGCCCGCCGACACCCGGGCCGGGATTGAACGGCATAAAGCCAAACGGCTTGGTAGCAGCCGCCTCCACCACCTCCCAGATCGAAATACCCCCCATCCGGTCGCACAACTTGGCCAGCTCGTTGACCAGGGCGATATTGACCGAGCGGAAGATGTTTTCCAGCAACTTCTCCATCTCAGCGACTCCGGGCCGGGAGACCTGGTGCACATGGGCGACGATCTGTTCCAGGGCGAGCGCCGCCATCTTCGTACACGCCTTCGTGACCCCGCCCACGACGACCGGCGTATTCTCCGTCGTGTACACCTGGTTGCCCGGATCGACGCGCTCGGGGCTAAAGGCGAGGAAATAGTCACGGCCCAGTTGCAAGCCCCGCGCCCCGGCCGCTTCTTCGAGGATCGGCAAGACCAGCCCTTCCGTCGTATTCGGATAGGTCGTGCTCTTGAGCACGATCATCTGGCCCTCCCGTAAATGCCGGGCAACCGAGCGCGCCGCCGCCTCGATGTAGCTGGTATCCGGATCTTTGTGAACCGTCACCGGCGTCGGCACGCAGATAAAGACGATATCGGCATCCCCCATGGCGGCATAATCATCCTGGGCCACAAAGCGTCCGGCGTCCAGGGCCTGCCGCAACGTCTCGCTTTCGACATCCTGAATGTAAGAGTCTCCTTCGTTCAGCCGTAACACCTTTTCAACGGCCAGATCTACACCGAACGTCCGGAATCCACGGCCTGCATAGGCCATAGCCAGCGGCAACCCGACATAGCCCAGGCCGATCACCCCGATAACCGCTTGTTTGGTTGCTATGCGCTCCGGAAGCGCCCTAGCCGTTTCGGTGCGCACGCTGGCGGCACCATTGGAAGTCATGTTCTCAGAAAGTGGCAGATGCATAGGAATGAGGAACGCTATTCAAAGATGGGTACGGACACTGAAAGCCGCAAAAGTGTCTTTCAGCCCGGAACAACAGGATGCCGAATAGAAGAAGGACCCGGCACGCGCTGGTCAAGGACCGGAGCAGCAGGCCACCGTGTGTATCGGCGCTTTATGGGTCGCCTAAGATGCCACAATGATGCCAACCCCGATGCAATCCGCTCCAGCCCTCCGGCTTCTTGGTACCCGGCGCAGCCCGGCCGGCCGGCCACAACCCGAAAAAGGGACGATAATCTCCGCATTTTGCCGGATCTTGAACCGCATTCGCGGCATCGCGCCAGGCCCTGACGCCCGGATCCCTGCGCGCCCGGAAGATGCGCCGCATCGCATGAAAAACACATCTCATAATGATATCTGCTACTCATATCGAGACGCTTTTATGATCCGGATCAGGATGGAATGCCTGCCCCTGAAGCGACGTCCGGCCGGACCAACCCGACGGAGACGGAATGGCGTAATTTTTTGGCGAATCGACCAAAGAAGGGGCCCAAATACCCGGGAAAGCTACCGAACCCCAACACGATCTGGACGGCTGGTATGGATTTTGTCTACCCCACTATGAACGGTGCGGCCAGGCAAGGATTCAACATCCTTCCGAAGCACGGCAGGCAATACGACAGGCAATAATGTAACGAAAGGCTCATACGAAATAGGGAGAACGGCGGGTCGTTTGTACGCAGGCATCCGCGCACCCTGCCGACCACCTACTACCCGACCCCGCCTCTCGTCTGCAGCCAGCCCGGCGCACGAAGTCAACATACGGGGGTATAGGCCATCCCATGATGAAGATTTCAGTTCCATGCCATCGTATGCTTCATGTGACTGACGTGGCGGAGCTGTACCCGCCCCGTAATCCTTCCCTTGCGGAGGTTTCCTGATGCACATCGGTGTGGATGCAACATGCTGGCACAACACGCGCGGCTACGGCCGCCATGCCCGGGCGCTGCTCCGTACGCTGGTGGAGCGCGACGCAAGCAACCGGTATACGTTTTTCTCGGACGTAGCCGACCCGGCCGAACCGATGCCGCCAACCGTGGATATCCACTTGCTCCACACGGATAACCCGACGGCTCTCGCCGCCTCCGCCGACGGCCATCGCTCGGTCCGTGACATGTGGCGCATGAGCAGGGCGCTGTCTACACCCGACCTCGACGTACTCTTGTTTCCCACCGTCTACAGCTACGTGCCGGTGTGGAGCCCCGCTAAAAAGGTGGTCATCATCCACGACGTCATTGCAGAGACCTTCCCGCAGCTTACCATACCGAACCGCACGGCGCGGCTCTTCTGGAACACGAAGGTCACCCTCGGGCGTTGGCAGGCGGATGCCATCGTGACCGTCTCGGACTACTCCAAGCAATGCATCGTGGAGCATTTTAAGATCGCGCCCGAGTCCGTCTTCGTCGTCGGTGAGGCCGGCGACCCCGTTTTCCACGTGCTGGACGACCCCACGCCTACGCCCGGTCTCCAGACGCTGGGCATCACGGAAGGCCGACGCTATGCGGTCTATGTAGGCGGCTTCGGCCCACATAAAAACCTGGAAGCGCTGGTCGCTGCTTTCGCCGACCTAGCCGTGCAGGATGCGTTCTCGGATGTGCAGCTCGTGCTGGTAGGCGCGTACAAAAAAGAAGTCTTCTACAGCTACGCAGACACCATACGACGCCAGATCGAAGCCCGCGGCATAGAGGACCGCGTGGTCTTCACGGGATTCCTGCCGGATGACGCGTTGGTGGTTTTGCTCAACCTGGCGACCGTATTGGTGCTTCCTTCGCTCATGGAAGGCTTCGGCCTGCCGGCCGTCGAGGCGGCGGCCTGCGGCTGCCCGGTGATCGCTACGACAGCAAGCCCCCTGCCCGGCTTGTTGGGTGAGGGCGGCCTCTACATCGATCCCGGCGACACGTGTGCGCTCACACAGGCACTCCAACGCGTCCTGGGCTCGGCCTCGCTCCGTCAACAGATGCGCCGGTCCGGCCTGGCTGCCGCCGGCGCCCTGACCTGGGAAGCCGCTGCCCGCCAGATGATGAACGTATTGGATCATCTGGCGACCCCGGAGGCGCTCTCCGCGCAACCCGCTTAACCGCGTCTATGACGCAAAAAACCCTTTGTCTCACCGTTGCAACCCTTACAATCGTCGACTTTGCAAACCCGACAGGGATCGGTAACTTAGAAAGACGGACGCGATAAGCTGGAGAAAAACGACCGGTTTTCGAGGGTAGACGGCGCCATGAAGTGCTCTCATCAACATAAACAACCAGGAGGTTGACCATGGATTTGCATGGCATGGTTCTTTTCGTTAGTACCGCCGCGGTAGTACCGCTGGATGCCTTGGTCACAGCGTTCGTATTCCTGTATATCGGCCCGGAACTCATCCTGCCCATCGCTTCTTTCATCGCCAGCATCGTCGGCATACTCCTCATGTTCTGGCGCTCCATCGTCCGGATGGTGCGTACAGTGTTCCGGCGTATCCTCGGGCGCGCTGATGAGCCCGACTTCGACGACCTGGACGCCGAAATCGACCGGGCGGACAACGACGCGGTGAACGCAGAAGCCGTCCCGGTCCTGGCTGCGCACCCGGTGGAAAACGCCGACGCCAAAGTCGAGGGATAACAGCAGGCCCGGGAGCAAAACCTGACGCCGCGTTGCCTCTCCTTGCCTTTCCCATTCACAGGCATCGGATTCCTTACGTATTGTGAAGAAAGTTATTGTGATCGGGCTGGACGGCCTCGAACCTACACTCGTCGAACCGCTGCTTAAGGACGGAACGCTGCCCCATCTCGCTCACGTGATGAAGCAAGGGGGCTATAGCCGGATTCGCACGACCTATCCCGCCCAGACGCCGGTCGCCTGGTCCACCTTTACGACAGGCACGAACCCGGGGGGACATGGCATTTTCGACTTCCTCGGACGCGATCCCCGTACCTATCTGCCGCTGCTGGGCCTCAACCGGCACGAGCAGAAAAACGCCTTCATGCCGCCGAAAGCCGTGAATATGCGGCAAGGGACGCCGCTCTGGGAGTTGCTCACCAACGCCGGGATCTCGTCGGCCGTGGTGCGCTGTCCCTGCACCTATCCGCCGGACAAGATCCAGGGGCAGATGCTGGCCGGGGTCGGCGTGCCGGACCTGCGCGGCGGGATGGGCACCTCGACGTTTTATTCCTCGGCCGACGGCATGGTGGCCGGAGAGAGCGAGAAAGTCATCCAGGTCACGGTACGCGACGGCCGGACCATCACGGCGCACCTCCTCGGGCCGCGCCATCCGAAGACCGGCACCGACACGCCTTTCGAATTCACCCTGCACCTCGAACCCGCCGCCGGGCGGGCCGTCCTGCGATCCCAGGGCACCCCGCAATCGCTGGAACTGCGGGAGGGCGCGTGGAGCGACTGGCTCAAGGTCAGGTTCAAGATGGGGTTGCTCCAATCCGTGCGCGGCATGGTGCGCTTCCACCTGGTACGGATCGCGCCCGTCTTCGAACTCTACGCCTCGCCGATCAACTTCGACCCGGAGGTGCCGGCCTTTCCCATCAGTTCGCCCCCGGACTATGCGAGCATCCTGGAGGAAAAGCTCGGCACGTTCTACACGACGGGGATGGTCGAAGACCACCAGGGGTTGCAGAACGAACGTATCGATGAAGCGGCCTTCCTGGACCAGTGCGCAGGGGTGTTGCGCGAGCGCGAAAAAATGATGCGCTACGAGCTGGAACGCCTGGACGAAGGGCTGTCCTTCTGCCTGTTCGACACACCGGATCGCCTCCAGCATATGTTCTGGCGCTTCCGAGAGGCCGACCACCCGGCGAACCAGGGCGATGTATCCCCGGAGTGGGCCCGCGCCATCGAAGAGCATTACCGCGCCTGCGACGCCGTCGTCGGCCGGGCGCTGCGCTATGCCGATGACCAGACCCTGTTCATCGTGCTCAGCGACCACGGGATGAACAGCTTTCAGCGCGGCCTCCACCTCAATACGTGGCTCTACGAGCAAGGGTTGTTGGCGCTCAAGAACGGCTCGAAGCCCGGCGAAGAAGCCGGCGACTTCTTCCGCGCCGTGGACTGGAGCCGCACCCGGGCCTACGCGCTGGGCCTCGGGGGTATCTACCTGAACCTGAAGGGACGCGAAGAACAAGGCATCGTGGAAGCCGGCGATGCGGAAAAAATCAAGGCCGACCTGGCCGAACAACTCACCGGGCTGGGCGATCCGGGACGTGGGCAGGTAGCCGTTCGCAGCGTCCTCCCCCGCGAACAGCTCTACAGAGGCCCCTACGCCGAGGCGGCGCCCGACCTGCTGGTCAACTTCGCCGGAGGCTACCGGGTGTCCTGGGATACGGCGCTGGGCGGCATGCCGGAGGGCCTTTTCGAGGACAACACCCGCAAGTGGAGCGGGGATCATACAATCGATCCAACGCTCGCCCCGGGCGTGCTCTTTATGAACCGCGCCTTCGACGCCGACGCCAGCCTGATGGACCTGGCACCCACCATCCTGGCTGCTCTGGGCGTCCCCAAGGGCCCGGCTATGGAAGGAAAATCCTTACTGAAATGAAAATACTGGTCATTGGACTGGACTGTGCTGCACCCGAACTCCTGTTCGGCAACGAAGAACTGGTCAACTTCCGGCGCTTGATGGAACTCGGCTGCTACGGGCGGCTGGAAAGCGTCATTCCACCCATCACGGTGCCGGCCTGGATGTGCATGTCGACCAGCCAGGACCCCGGCTCGCTCGGCGTCTATGG
>Ga0302046_10000559_pt1 | contig 36940 bp, 33 predicted proteins | sample RVTome_11_FD_200261 | JGI IMG/M metagenome (GOLD analysis project Ga0302046, IMG submission 200261) | Soil microbial communities from uranium-contaminated site in the Upper Colorado River Basin, Wyoming, United States - RVT147D111 (version 2) ...
ACCCCGGTAAGGAATTCCAGGGTAACCGGCGCCGGTGGGTCGATGCGCAACCCGCGCAACCACGTACGGACCGCACGACGGATGGCCTGGTCCTCTGCTCTGACGTGGAATTTCAGGGTGTGATCTGTCGTGGGAAAAACAAGCGTGCCAGGAATTCACACTATGAACCCCTGGCACTTGCTGTCAGTGAGTCGATTCGCTTACAGCTCTTCGCCCCCGCCACCCCCGCCGCCCGTCTGCAGGGTGACATCAATCAAGGACGCCTCTTCTTTGAGAGTCGGCTTTACGAAAGGTTTCTTCTGAGCTTGCATGTTCTCTCCTGCGTCGTTTACAGGCGCGGATGCAAATTACGCGCCGGCCCCTGCCGACTGTTGTATGAACGCTACACTCTCATCATCAGTCACTTCCTCTAAGGTACACGCGTTCCCCGGTTCGACAAGAGCGGCGTGTGCCGCTGCGAGTCTGGCGATGGGCACTCTGAACGGAGAGCACGATACGTAATTCAGCCCGATGTGATGACAGAACATGACGGACTGCGGATCACCACCGTGTTCTCCGCAGATGCCGATCTTCAGGCCTGGATTGCGTTCCCGGCCCAAACCCACGCCCACGCCGACGAGTCTGCCCACACCAGCCCGGTCCAGCGTCTGAAAGGGATCGGCTGGCAGAATGCCCGATTCGACGTAGGATGGGAGAAATCTGCCGGCGTCGTCCCGGGAGAGTCCGAACGTCGTCTGCGTCAAATCATTGGTTCCGAATGAGAAGAACTCCGCGACATCGGCGATTTCATCGGCTGTCAGGGCGGCGCGCGGCAGTTCGATCATCGTTCCCACGAGATACTTTACCGATCGCTTCCGCTCGCTGAAGACCGTATCCGCGACGGCGCGGACCAGGATGGCCTGTCGCCGCAGTTCTTCGGCAGTCGCGATGAGCGGGATCATGATCTCCGGTTCTACCTCTACCCCTTGCTCTGCAGCATCACACGCCGCCTCGAAGATGGCCCGACTCTGCATCTCTGTGATTTCCGGGTAGGTGATTCCGAGACGGCACCCTCGATGCCCCAGCATGGGGTTGGCTTCCGTGAGTACGAACACGGTGTGTCGAAGACGATCGAGGGGCACGCTCAGACTCTCGGCAAGCGTCTGGAGTTCGGTGTCGGTGTGAGGCAGAAACTCATGGAGGGGAGGGTCGAGCAACCTGATGGTGACGGGGAGCCCGTCCATTGCCTTGAATATTTCGCAGAAGTCGCCGCGTTGCATGGGGAGCAGTTTGGCCAGTGCCTTTCGACGACCCTCGAGATCCTGGGCGAGGATCATTTCACGCATGGCGAGAATCCGATCGGCTTCGAAGAACATGTGCTCCGTCCGACAGAGGCCGATACCCTCCGCGCCGAATTGTCGAGCCCGTTCCGCGTCACTGGCGGTGTCCGCATTGGCCCGGACACGCAACATCCGGATTTCATCAGACCATGTCATGATCTGGTCGAACGTTTCATCCAGGGTTGGTTCAACCAGCGGGGCCTTGCCGGCCAGGACGCGCCCACTCGTGCCATCGATCGTGAGCCAGTCGCCTTCGGCGATGACATGATCGTCGACGAGGAACCGCCGCTCCGCTTCGCGCACGTCTATTTCCTTACATCCTGCCACGCAAGACTTTCCCATGCCGCGTGCGACGACGGCTGCGTGACTGGTCATGCCCCCGCGCTGAGTCAGAATTGCCTTGGCGGCCACCATGCCGTGAAAGTCATCCGGACTCGTCTCGCGTCGGACGAGAATGACTGCGTCTCCCTGTTCGGCACGTTTCTCCGCGGTGTCAGCGTCGAAGACGACCATGCCGACAGCGGCTCCGGGCGAGGCCGGCAGTCCTGTAGCGAGGACTTGGACATCCGCGGTGCCGTCGATGGTTGGATGAAGCAGCTGGTCGAGCTGTTGGGGCTGCACTCGTCGCACCGCCTCTCGGCGGTCAATCAATGACTCCGCGACCATGTCCACAGCAATGCGAACGGCTGCTCGTGCGGTTCGTTTGGCAGCTCGCGTCTGCAACATGAACAGTTTCCCTCGCTGCACTGTGAACTCGACGTCCTGTGCATCGCCGAAGTGTCGTTCGAGGCGCTGACACGTGTCTTGAAGGTCGCGAAACGCCTCGGGCAAACGTTCTGCCATGTGGACAATCGGCTCCGGATCGCGGCGACCTGCCACGACATCTTCTCCCTGGGCATTCGTCAGGAACTCACCAAACAGGATGTTCGCTCCAGTGGAGGGATCACGGCTGAACGCCACCCCGGTTCCGGAATCCTCTCCCATGTTGCCGTACACCATGGCCACGATGTTCACCGCCGTTCCGGGATCATCCGGAATGCTGTGCACCTTTCGGTAGTCCACCGCGCGTTTGGTATCCCAGCTCGAGAAGACGGCCTCGATGGCGCCCCAGAGCTGTTCCCAGGGATCTTCAGGGAATGCGACCCCGCCCTCCGCCACGATGATCTGTTTGAACCGTTTTACGAGCGATTGGAAGTCCTCGACCGTCAGGTCGATGTCGCGAACCACGCCGCGGTCCTCCTTGGCCTTTTCCAATGCGGCCTCCATTGGATCCCGACCATTGTCCGCCTTCAAACCGAAAACGACCTCGCCATACATTTGCACGAAGCGGCGGTACGAATCGAAGGCGAAGCCTGGGTTCCCCGAATGCTCGGCCAGACCGACCACCGTCTCATCGTTGAGGCCGAGGTTGAGAATGGTGTCCATCATGCCGGGCATGGAGACCCGCGCGCCGGACCGGACAGAAACGAGGAGTGGATCTGTGGGGTCCCCAAACCGGCGACCCGCGTCTGTTTCGAGGGTGCGCATCGCGGCCCGAATTTCGTCGTCGAGGCCGGCGGGGAACTGGTGTTGGCGCAGATATTCTGTGCAGAGGGTGGCGGCAATCGTAAATCCAGGGGGAACCGGGATTCCGAGATTGCTCATCTCGGCCAGATTGGCTCCCTTGCCACCCAGAACGTCCGCCATGTGGGCTCCGCCCTCGGCGCGCCCTTTCCCAAAGGAATAGACGGTCTTCATGCAAGTCCTTGGTTTTCGAGATTCACACCGGCGCGCCGCCGGAATTGCCCTACTTCACGCCCAGGGGGATGTCCATCTCCTCGGCCCGAGCATCTTCCGGCACTTCCGTGGGGTAGTTGCCGGAAAAGCAGGCATCGCAAAATCCGGACCCGGTTCCGGATATCGCGGCATGCGTTCCCTCGAGGGAGAGGTAGGCGAGGGTTTCAACTTCGAGGTGCGCGCGGATCTCCTCCACGCTGCAGTTGGCTGCGATGAGTTCCTCACGCGTCGGGGTGTTGATCCCGTAGTAGCATGGACCGGTGATCGGAGGTGATGCGATCCGGAGGTGAATCTCGCGGGCGCCTGCATGCCGAATCATACGAATCAGGCTGTGAGACGTCGTTCCACGGACAAGCGAGTCATCAACGACGACCACGCTCTTTCCGTCGACGATTCCGCGCACGGGATTGAATTTGATCCGCGCCTTTTCGGTTCGTGCACGTTGCCCAGGGCTGATGAATGTGCGTCCGACGTAGTGGTTTCGGATAAGACCATACTCGAGCTGGATGCCGCTCTCCTCGGCGTATCCAAGCGCCATGGCGTTCGCCGAATCCGGAACGGAAAACACGCAATCCGCTCCTGGTGCTGGATGTTCGACGGCCAGCCTCCGCCCGAGGTCGCGACGGGCCCGGTCGACTGATTCACCAAACACCACGCTATCCGGCCTCGAAAAGTAGATCAACTCGAAGACGCACCGCTTGACCGGTCGCGGTGGCAACGGCGGAAGTTCTTCGAGCCCGTTGTCGGATATCTTGATCCATTCACCAGGCTGAAGTTCACGAATGAGTTGTGCGCCGACGATATCCATGGAGCACGTTTCTGATCCGACGACATAGCCGTCCCCCAATTTGCCCAGGACCAACGGCCGGAACCCGGCGGGATCGCGGATTGCATAGAGCGACCGGCCAAGGGTCATCACCAGCGAATACGCCCCTTCAACACGTTCGAGTGCGTCGAGGATCTGGTCTTCGGGCTGCCTGGCTTCCGAACGCGCGATGAGATGCACTATTACTTCGGAATCGGAGGTGCTCTGGAAGATTGAACCGGTGCGAACGAGATCGTCACGCAACCGCCTGGCATTGGTCAGATTGCCGTTATGGGCGAGCGACAACGGCCCGGCGTGGTAGTTCACGATGCAAGGTTGCGCCTCGGCAATGGCAGATACCCCGGCCGTCGAGTACCGTGTGTGCCCGATGGCAATCTCTCCCGGCAGTCGGTTGAGGACTTCGGGTGTAAAGATCTCTTGGACCAACCCCATGGATCGATGCACGTGCGTGTCCCCGGCGCCATCGATTGATACGATGCCCGATGATTCCTGACCCCGGTGTTGTAGCGCATAGAGCCCGAGATGCGCGACGTGAGCCGCCTCGCGAACTCCCCACACTCCGTAGACGCCACACATCGTCTATGCCGTTGTCTGTGGATCGACCGGACTCTGCATGAGCCGCGGTATTGCGTCCAGGTATATTTGTCGCACCATGACGGAATCTAACGTGATTGTTCCGTCATTGGTCTGAATCTCGATACTTTCGCCCGGACCGCCGACCTTGCCGATGGAGCTCGTCTGCAGGCCCACACTACGCGCGAGCCCTTCCACCCGACTTAGGTTCTCCGGCGCAACGCTGACGACCGCTCGCCCGTGATCCTCCGCAAACAGCATCTGAGTCTGCGTGAGAGATCCGACAGTCAGGTTGACCGAGGCGCCGAAGGGCGTGGTGGCATACGGTGGCCCAATGCACGACTCAACGAGCCCAATGGCCAGCCCCCCATCGCTCAAGTCGTGGGCACTCCTTAGCAGGGCGGCCTGGGCCCCCTGTACGAGAACCTCGATCAATGTCTTCTCCGCGGGCAGGTCAACCGGGGGTGGAGGCCCGCCGAATGTATCGTGGATTACGCGCCAGTACGTGGATCCGCCCATGTGACCCATTGTGCTCCCAATCAGCAGAATGGTGTCACCCTCCTGCTGGAAGTGATGGCGAACGACGTGCGAGACATCCTCCAGCAGGCCAACCATGCCGATTACGGGAGTAGGGTCGATGGCCCCTCGCGGACTCTCGTTGTAGAACGACACATTCCCGCCGGTGACCGGAGTGCCGAGGGCCGCGCAGGCGGCGGAGATGCCCCGACAGGCTTCCCGGAACTCGAAGAAAACCGCGGGGCGCTCCGGATTGCCAAAGTTCAGACAGTTTGTGATACCGATGGGGCGAGCACCAGTGACTGCCACGTTGCGTGCCGCCTCCGCCACGACCGCCTTGCCCCCTTCAAAGGGGTCGAGTTTCACGTATCGCGCGTTTCCATCCGTTGCCAGGGCGATCCCCAGTCTGGTGCCCGGAACATTGATGACCCCGGCGTCTCCGCCCGGTCCAATGGTCGTCGATGCGCGGACGGTTGAATCGTACTGCTGAAACACCCAACGTTTGCTCGCGATTGTCGGTTCCTGCAGGAGTGTCAAGATTGCGTCATCGGCGGCCGGATCTCCACCCGTCGGCCTCATTGCCCGACGCGCTGGAGCGTCGCCATCCTCCTCGGCGACAGGACTGTACACGGGGCAATCTTCAACCAGCCGTCGTCCTGGAATCTCGGCGACAATGCGCCCCGCGTGTGTGACGCGGAACATCTCGTCGTCCGTGACGCGGCCAATGCGGACCGCCTCCAGTTCCCACTTCCCGGTAATCTTGCTGATCTCCTCGAATCGACCTTTCAAACCCACCACGAGCATCCGTTCCTGGGATTCAGACAACAGCAGTTCGTAAGGAGTCATATTCGGTTCGCGGGTTGGGACGAGGGATGTATCGATTTCGACCCCAACCCCTCCCCGGGCTGCCATCTCGGCCGACGAAGACGTGAGACCCGCGGCGCCCATATCCTGAATGGCGATGATGTGACCCGAGCGGATCAACTCGAGGGAGGCCTCCAGGAGGAGCTTTTCAGTGAACGGATCCCCGACCTGAACCTGCGGCCTGCGACTCTCACTGTCCTGTGTGAGATCCTCCGACGCGAAGGAGGCGCCGTGAATCCCGTCGCGGCCCGTCCGAGCGCCCACGGCAATCAATTCGTTTCCTACCCCGGATGCGATGGCGCGCATGAGATCTTCTTCGCGCACGAGACCGACGCACATGGCGTTGACCAACGGGTTCCCGCTGTAACACGGTGCGAATACCGTTTCGCCACCAACGGTTGGAATCCCGACGCAATTTCCGTAGTCGCCAATTCCACGCACCGCACCGGCGAAGAGGTAACGGTTGTGGGCGTCGCTGAGCGGCCCGAATCGAATGCTGTTCAGCAACGCCACGGGGCGGGCGCCCATGGTGAACACATCTCTCAGGATGCCGCCCACGCCCGTGGCGGCGCCCTGATAGGGCTCGACCGCTGTGGGGTGGTTGTGCGATTCGATCTTGAACGCCACCGCCCACCCCTCACCCAGCGCGAGGACCCCGGCATTTTCGCCAGGGCCCTGAAGGACACGCGGGCCGGTGGTCGGAAATTGCTTGAGGATCAGCTTTGAGTGCTTGTACGCGCAGTGCTCACTCCACAACGCTGAGAAGATCCCGAGTTCAGTAAAGGTGGGCTCACGACCAAGGATCCCCAGAATACGTTGGTATTCCGGGTCCTTGATCCCGTGTTCGCGTATCAATTGTAGAGTTAACTGCGGATCGCCGGCGAATGGTGCAACGGCTGCAGTGGTCATCTGGTCACGTTTTCCCCCGCACTCCCCTCACCATCGACGCGAATATCGCGCCGAATCCCGCCGATTCCTTTTCGATCAACAGTTCCGCTTCGCCCGCATCGAACCAGATGCCGCCACACTCCGTGCACCGGTCGATTTCGATGCCGTGGTATTCTTCGGCGGCCAGTGAAGCGCCGCACTTCGGGCAGCGCATGTAGTGACTCTTCCGCTCTGTGTCCCGTGCCGCCTCGTCCGCCTTCTGCCGTCGCATCTCCCGCAGTTCTGCTTCCTTCTTGGCAAAGTACTCCTCCTCTGCCCGACTCGGCTTGTCCGTGGTCATCAATATCCTCCGATACCACCTGATGGGGGGGTGAATCCAGCAACGTTGTCCGGAGGGGAAGAGGACACCCCCGTGTAGGTGTGTGCCGGCGTTCGCACCACAGCGTCGATGACCTGGCCATTCTGAAAGAATACCACGTCAAACGTGCCGCAGCGATTTTCACAACCGTTCCGGAAAAACATGTACATCCACTGCCCGTACTGGCGCTCGGTAACTGGCTGACCCCAGGCCGCCACGACCTGTTCGGGGCTCATACCAGGACTCACGGTTCCGGCAATCGGCGTCCACGGCATCTCGGCTCCCTGCGCCGCTCTGACCGGGGGCTGTTGTCGTGGACGTGGAGTGGTCTGCTGGACAGGCGAGGGCGGGGCCTCCTGTTCAGGTGCCGGCTGGGCGACGGAGCTGTCGGCGGCACCTTGCATGGCACCAACCACTGCCTCTCCCATGGCCTGGCCCATATCGGTCATCGAGACACCCATGATGCCGCGCATGACTTCATCCATGGTCTCATCCAGATCCACCTTCCAATCGCCATCGACCTGCACGAGTGTGGTGTTGATGGCCAAGTCACTGGGTTCAGGACCGGCCAGGGTGTTGGTCAGGGTCGTCGGCACGGTGGCCCGTTCACCGTCTACCGTCGGTGTCCCGATGGCCACATCGGTGATTCCTGTTTCCCCACCCTCGGGTTGATTGAGAGACATGCTCTCTGAGCCGGTGGCAAACGTCTGGGCGAGTTCCATGTCTCCGGCTCGAGCCGCCTCCCAGAAACTCCTGGCGACATCATCGGGACCGTCCGACCCGCCTCCGAGGAAGGGGATCCGGTCACAGGCGGTGACGGTGAGCCCGGCCATTAGGGCTCCAACTGCTAAACGGCTGTTCATGGCGAACCTCCTCATCGGGTTCAATGGGCGGGGCTCAGTACCAGGGATTCGAAGATACCCCGACCGGATTCATTTCCAACGACCGGATCTGCGGCGCGTTCGGGATGAGGCATTATGCCAACGACGTTACGCCTGGCATTGGTTATCCCCGCGATCTCGTGAATCGATCCGTTTGGGTTTTGGTCCACGTAGCGAAGGACCACACGCTCATCCTGCTCGAGTTCCTGTACCGTTTCGGCGGTGGCGACGTACCTGCCTTCGCCGTGTGCCACCGGCAATACCAGCACCTGGCCCTTCCGGTACGCGGCCGTGAATGGAGTATCCGTTGTGTCCACTCGAACGGTGACCGGCCGTGCCAGAAACAGCTGTCCCTTGTTACGCACGAGAGCGCCCGGCAAGAGTCCTGCCTCGCACAGCACCTGGAACCCATTACAGATCCCTAACACGGGCCCACCATCTGCGGCAAAACGCTCCACTGCCTGCATAACGGGGCTGAAACGCGCGATGGCTCCGGCCCGAAGATAATCACCATAGGCAAAACCGCCCGGTACGATTACCGCGTCCGGCTGCTGCAGGTCACCCTCCCGATGCCACACGAGGTCAGCCTGGCCACCTACCCGCTGGACGGCTCGGACCGTGTCTTCGTCGCAGTTGGACCCAGGAAACTGTATCACCGCCACGCGCACGTTATAGGACCTCCGTCACAGAAACTGAAAAATCCTCGGTAACCGGGTTCGACAGGAGTTTTTCGCACATCTCCCTGGCGGATCGTTGGGCGTTGTCGGCATCTGGCTGATCGACGTCGAAAGTCAACGCCTTGCCTACCCGTACATCCTTCACTGCATCGAACCCAAGAGATTTGAGTGCGTGTTCAACCGCGTTCCCCTGCGGGTCGAGTAGCTGAGCGCGGGGCATTATCTGGACATCGACTTTGAATCTGGGCATCTCGGTATCCGATCAAGTCAGGTTCTGTTTGCCTGGATTTTCGGGGCGCTCGTCGTGCAACTTCAGACCTGGGTCGCCCGAATCTGTTTCGCCATCATCGCCGCGGTCGAGGAAGGCCAGGACGGCCCATCGCAACAACCCGTATGTTACGTACGCGATGCCCAACGGGAAAAAGAATATGTCCGGGTCCCAGAAGGCAAACCAGATGATCATCATGTGGACGCCCAAACCAAGGAGCCCTCTGATGGTCCGAACGCCGATGCGCGGAAGGCGGGCATATCCGACGTTGCTGACCATGGCGAGACTGAGTGCGATGATCAGAAAGAGAATGATCTGGGACCATGGGAGGTCTGCGAGCTGAGACTGGAAGAACTGCGACTGGGTGAATGGGTAGTAGGTGGCCAGCGTCATGCCGGCGGCTGGCGAGGGCAGTCCGGTAAACGCGGAGCTGCCATTGTCTTCGACCTGCGTGTTGTAACGGGCGAGCCGGAGTGCAACGCACATTACGAAGCCGAATGCAAACATCCACGCAAAGGGGCCGAGATCCGCGAGGATGACGAAGTACATCAGCACCGCCGGCGCCACGCCGAAACTCACAATATCTACGAGGGAATCGAGCTCTGCACCGAACACGGTGCCCGTCTTGCTGACACGAGCGGACAGGCCGTCCATGACGTCGAGGACGCCGGCGATAACCAGCCACCAACCGGCGTGGTAGTAGTCTCCCTGGGCGGCGAGGACGATCGACCACATTCCGAAAAACAGGTTGGCCAGCGTGAACAGGCTGGGAAGTACGATGACGACCCCGCGTCCGCGGCGCGTTCCCGGTCGTCGATTCCTTTTCAGTTTCATGAGGTCCATTTCCCGATGACCGTCTGGCCCGACCTGACCTGGTCGCCGACGGAAACCAGCAAGGTTACGTCGGGCGGAAGCAGGAGTTCGACACGCGAACCGAAACGGATGATCCCGAGCCGTTCACCCTGATGCACCGGTGTTCCGGGATGATGATCCGTCACAATGCGACGCGCGATGAGCCCGGCTATCTGATGAATTACGATGGGACCGCGTGGGCTGTCGATACCCAATGTCATTCTTTCGTTCAGGTCGCTGGCCTTGTCGAGCGTCGCGTTTAGAAAGCGTCCCTTACGATACTCCCGATGTGCCACCGTACCATCCGTAGGGTAACGATTCACGTGCACGTTGAACACGTTCATGAAAATCGCCACACGCCGAACGCGCCCGTGTACGAATGACGGTTCGTCGATCTCGTCGATCGAGACGACCCTCCCATCCGCTGGGGCAACGGCGACATCGGGGCCCCGATCACCCGGCCGATCCGGGTCGCGAAAGAAAAACGGAACCCAGACGGCGATGGGCGCCCAGAGTACGACAACCAACCACCACCAACCTCCAGCGGTCAAGGAGACTGCGAGGATCGCCGCCAGAATACCGAGTCCGATGACAATAAACGGGACACCTTCCCTGGCAATTTTCACAAAGAACCAGGGAACGATTCGCCCGTCACGCGACGATACGCTTCGCGGTAGCGATCACTCGTTTCCCGCACGATCTCAGGCGACAGGTCCGGTGCCGGTGCTTCCCCATTCCATTCTCCCGCCTTTCGCAAAGTATCCAGATAGTCCCGCATGGGTTGTTTGTCGAAACTGCGTTGTCCGCGCCCCGGTGCGTATTCATCCGCGGGCCAGAACCGTGACGAATCGGGCGTGAGTACCTCGTCGATGAGCAGGAGATCGCCCGCTTTCGAATGCCCGAATTCGAACTTCGTGTCGGCAATGATGATTCCTCGTGTTGCCGCGTGATCGCGTCCGGTGGAGTACAACGAAAGGCTGAGCGAACGCAGGCGACGAGCCAGATCTCCACCGAGCGCGCCGCGGACGGTCTCGAAAGAGACATTCTCATCGTGGCCCGTCTCCGCCTTGGTGGCGGGCGAAAAGATTGGAGGATCGAAGCGGTCGCTCTCCTGCAATCCGGAAGTCAGGTGTTCTCCGGCGAGCGTGCCGTGTTGCTTGTATTCCTTCCAGGCCGATCCGGCGACGTAGCCACGAACTACGCACTCGAACGGGATGGTTTCGGCGCGTTGGGCGATCATGGCCCGTCCAGCGACATCATCACGCCGTCCCTGCAGAGCCGGGACTCGCTCGATAATCTCACTGGCGTCGGCCGTCACGAAGTGATTGGCGGTGATATCCCGCAGTCGCTCGAACCAGAACGCGCTGAGCTGTGTCAGGACCGCACCCTTGTCCGGGATTGGCTGGTTCAGCACAATGTCAAACGCACTGATCCGGTCACTGGCGACCAGCAACACATGGTCGTCGTCGATTGCGTACACCTCACGAACCTTGCCCTTGCAAAGGAGGGGTAGCGGCAGCGTGCTTTCCGTGAGCGGGGTCGAGGTCATACTGCTATCTCTCCGTCGTCTGCAAAGTCAAAGGGTCTCAGCGTTTCGAGCATGGGGTCCAGCGTTTCCGTCACGAATTCAACCACCTGATTGGGGGCCCGCCCGACGTAGCGAACAGGATCGAGTTGGCCGCGTAAGGCGTCCCGGTCCAACCCGCCGAACGCGGTGTGGTCGGCCAATCGATCGAGCAGGTTGTTCTGCGCGCCACCTTCCATGGATAGCGTTACCTCGTGACTCGCCTGTCGGATCACTTCGTGCAACTCCTGTCGGTCACCCCCGGCTTGGACGGCCATCATCAACCAGCGTTCCGTGGCCATGAATGGCATGACGCGATCCACGTTGCGGCGGACCGTGTTCGTCCGCACTTCGAGACCAGAACAGATGTTTGCGAGGAGCACGAGGATTGCGTCCGCGGCCATGAACGCATCGGGGAGCACGAGACGACGGTTGGCGCTGTCGTCGAGCGTGCGTTCGAACCACTGTGTCGCGGCAGTGTAGGCGGGGTTCTCTCGCAGGGAGATCAGGTAGCGGGCAAGGGAGCAGACACGCTCACTACGCATGGGGTTTCGCTTGTACGCCATGGCGCTCGACCCAATCTGCTCCTTCTCAAACGGCTCGAAGATCTCACCGTCATGCTGAAGCAATCTGAGATCGGTGCCCAACTTTGACGCTGACTGCGCGAGCCCCGCCAGCACATCCAGGATATGGCTGTCGATCTTGCGCGGATACGTCTGGCCGGTGACGGCTACGGTCCTGTGGAACGAGAATGAATTCGCCACACGGTTGTCCAGCTCCTTCACCTTCTCATGGTCGCCGTGAAACAACTCGAGGTAGCTGGCTTGGGTGCCCGTGGTCCCCTTGCATCCCCGGAACGGAAGGTCCGCCACGGCGGTGAGGATGTGCCCCACGTCCATCGAGAAATCCTGCAACCAGAGCGTAGCGCGTTTGCCAACGGTTGTGAGCTGGGCGGGTTGGTAGTGTGTGTACGCGACCGTCGGAACGTCCTTGTGCCGAAGCGCAAAATCCTTCAAGGCGGCGACGACCGACCGTAGCCGGCCAAGAATCAGGTGGAGCGATTCGCGGATGACGATCAGGTCCGCATTGTCCGTGACGTACGCGCTGGTAGCCCCAAGATGGATGAAGCGCCGAGCCGCGGGAGCTTGATCGCCGAAGTGGTGAACATGCGCCATCACGTCGTGTCGGAAGCGTCGCTCATACTCGCGCACGGCCGTCAGGTCTGCCGTGTCGAGCTGGCTGCGCATCTCTTCGAGGGCGGTATCCGGAATGTCGAGGCCAAGGGCTTGCTGCTCCCTTGCCAGCGCGAGCCACAGCCGGCGCCACAGGCCGGTTCGGTGGGCGGTGCCCCAAATGCGCTGCATCCCCGGTGAAGCGTATCTGGTGCCGAGCGGTGACTGATAAGGTCCCGAATCGCTCATTGCACCGCGAAGTCTGTCTGAAACAGTCTCCCGCCTCGCTCGAAATAGACGCGAATCAACCCGCCGCCGGAGAGTCGCGAGAAGATCTCTTCGACGTCAGACACGCTTTCGATGCGTCGATTGTTGATCTGGAGGATGACATCGCCCGTGCGCAACCTGGTGATGTTGGAAACCCGATCGTCGATGGAGAATATGTAGGCGCCCGCACTGGACTGGAGTCTGCGTTCCTGCTGAATCTGCGGTGTCACGGTGATGAACTCGATGTCCAGGACCGACACGCGTTCTGCTCGTTGGGTTGGCAGGGGTTCCACGGTCAGGGTCGTCGTGGATGTGCGGTCGTTCCGCCGAACGACGAGGGTCAGGGAATCGCCAGGCCCCACGTCGAGTTTGACCGCCTCCCAATCCAGGAACGTGCGCATCATCCGGTCTCCGGCCTGGACGAGAATGTCGTCGCTGCGTATGCCGGCTCGACTGCCGGGACTGTCGTCGGCTACCGCGTTGACGCGCAACCCGCCCGCACTCTTCCAGTCTCGCAAGTTCTCGCCCCCGGTAACCGTCAGGCCCACCCATGCCCGACGAACGGTGCCGTATTGTTGGAGTTCGCTGGCCACGCGGAGGGCGCGTTCGACCGGGATGGCGAAGCCAAGGCCGACGGATTCTCCCGTACCCGTAAGGATTGAACTGTTGACCCCGACCACTTCGCCGAACACGTTGACGAGTGGACCGCCACTGTTCCCCGGATTTATCGCTGCGTCCGTCTGTATCATGCCGACATAGATGCCCGACTGTTCACTCGAGGGCATCAGGTTGCGGCCGACGGCACTTACGACCCCGGCGGTTACGGTGGGTTCGGTGTTCCCGAGCAAGTAGGAATAGGGGTTCCCTATGGCCACAACCCACTCGCCAATGGCCAGATCCCGGCTGGAGCCCACCTCGATGCCAGGCACTTCCGAAGTCCGGATGTCCACGACGGCAATGTCCGTGAGCGGGTCCTCGCCGAGGAGGTGTCCTTCATAGTCAGTACCGTCATTGGTCGTGACGATGATCTGTTCTGCGCCCTCCGTGACATGCTGGTTCGTGATGACGAGACCACCTTCCAGGACAAACCCCGAACCGATCCCTTCGACGAACCGCTCGGATTCCCGAGGCATGAACCAGTTGTCGAAGATGGAGGGTCGGGCCTGTCTGCGTTGGCGACGAAGGACATTTACGGAGACCACGGATGGGCTCGCCGCGGCGGCGGCGTCGACGATGGCGGACCGCCTGGTAGAGGTTACCTCTGCGTTCAGGCGGGCCCGTAACGTGTCGGTGCCGCGTGTCTCCTGCAGGGGGATGGTCGGACGTCCGGTCCGTTCACCCTTGTCTCCACAGCCGATCGTGGCGACCAGCAACAGGGCCAATCCTGCGATCACACGCGTACCTGAGATGGCTCTTGTATCGACTTCCAGTCGTTCAAAAATTGTTCGAGTCCGCGATCAGTGAGTGGGTGTCTGAGCAGTTTCTTGAGGACGTCCGTTGGCATCGTGGCGACATCGGCGCCGATCATCGCGGCTTCAGCGACGTGACGGGGGTGTCGAAGGGATGCTGCCAGGATTTCCGTCTCGAATCCGTAGTTGTCAAAGATGAGGCGAGCCTCGCGGATCACGTCCATGCCCTCATGACCCACGTCGTCGAGGCGCCCAATGAAGGGCGAAACGTACGAGGCCCCGGCCTTGGCGGCGAGCAGACATTGCATGGACGAAAAGCAAAGGGTCACGTTGACCTTGATCCCATCACGGGACAGCCGTTGGACGGCCACGAGTCCCTCTCCCAGCATCGGGATCTTCACCACGATGTTTTCGGCGATCCTGGCCAGCTGAGTACCCTCCTCGTACATGGCATCCGCCTCGGTGGCAACGACTTCGGCGCTCACCGGCCCGCTTACCATCGAGCAGATCTCCTTCATTATGTCCCGGGGCTCAACATCGCCCGCTACTTTTGCGATCAGCGACGGGTTTGTCGTTATCCCATCGATGAGACCCGCCTGGGTGGCCCAACGGATGTCACCCAGGTGGGCGGTGTCGAGAAAGAATTTCATAGCTGTGTCCTGAACTTGAGGTGTGAATAATGCGCCCGTACAAAATAAAGCCCCTCTGGGGGGGCAGGAGGACTGGCTCCCTGGTTGTCTTCACTTTCCAATAGACGACCAATGTCCTCGAGTGGGCGTTTCTGCAAGGCGACGTCGACCATAATGCCAACCAGGAATCTCACCATGCGGTGCAGGAAGCGATTTGCGTCGATATGGAAGATAAAACCCCTCGAACGCTTTCGCTCCGTCCACTCAGCATCACGAATCGTGCATAGATAGTGTTCCTTGACCTGGCTGTGGGAGGATAGCGATCGAAACTGGTGTTCACCTTGGATGAGTTGAGCGGCGGCGTGCAGGCGCGGGAGGTCGAGGGGTCTACACAATGCCCATTCAAACGGGCGTCGAAAAGGCGATCTTGCCGCCGGATCGCATCCGATGACGTACCGATAACGTCGTGACTCCGCCTGTTTCCTCGCATGAAACCCGTCCGGTGCCCGGCCCGCCTCTACCACCCACAGGTCTTGTGGAGTCTGTGCGTTCAAGGCTCGTTCGAGTTCAAGGGCGTCCCATTCTCGTGTCAGTGAAAAGCTGACCACCTGTCCGAGTGCGTGGACTCCTGTGTCCGTCCGACCGGCCGCCGTTACGGCAACCGTCTGCCCGGCGATACGGCCGAGTGCCGCCTCGAACTCGGCCTGGACGGTGCGGTCCGCCGGTTGACGTTGCCAGCCGCAGAACCGGGAGCCGTCATACTGCAGAACCGCGTAATACCAACGCTCAACGTCCAACGTTCGACGTCCAACTTCCAAGGCAATTGGTGGGTGAAATCGGGTTCAATACACAACACTCGGCGTTACCGAGCCAGGGCATCAAGAGGATTTCAACATTCAAACGTGGGGCGTCCGTGCCCGAGCCGTCTGACATAGGCGGCGGAGATTGGGCTGAATGGTGGCCCTCAGTATTTCCGGAGCACCCCTACAACGATACCCTGAACAAGTACGTCGTCCTCGCGGGCTCTGATTGGTGCGACGTCGTCGTTGGAAGGCTGCAGGCGGATCCACCCGCCGGGCTCGCGGTAGTACCGTTTCAATGTTGCCGAGTTACCGTCTATGAGGGCGATGACCATCTGGCCATTGTCCGCACTGTTCTTATTGTTCACGACAACGTAATCGCCGTCCTGAATGTGCTCATCGATCATGGACTCGCCGCGCACCTGCAGGACATAACTGGAACTGCGCCGGGGGATGAGGGTGTTTGGAACCGCGATGGTCTCCTGGGGGGACAACGCTTCGATAGGCTCGCCCGCCGCGACTTGACCGAGAAGGGGCAGTTCCGTGGCACCACTTTGGCCGGGTTCCGGAATCAGCTCGATTGAACGACTCTCGTTGTGACTGCGGTTGATGAATCCCTTCCGCTCGAGGTTGGTCAGGTGTTCGTGAACCGTGGCCAAAGAACTATAGGTGAAGTGTTCGGCGATCTCTTCGAACGAAGGAGCATACTGATGCTCTTCGATATAACTCTTGAGGTAGTCGAGGATTTGGCGCTGGCGACGCGTGAGGGGCATCTGAACTCCCGAAATATGTTCCCGAATGGACTCCGAAATAAGATACCCGAATAGACTCCGAATCTCAAGACCCCCGTTCGGCGCTTTGACGAAGGTGGGGAGTCCCTTACCTTCGAGGTCAACCCGGTCTGATCAACCACCGATCCTTTCTCGTTGTCCCGTGTCAATCCTGTGAATCGCGATTGCATTTCGTTGAAGGGGATGCGGTTTCATACGTGTGTGGGTGTGCTACCGCACGAGCGCCATGTGCCGCAACCCCTGGAGTTGGATCTAACGGTCTGGCTCTCGTTGCGTCAGGTGGGGGAGTCGGATTCTCCCAGCAGCCTTCTGGACTACCGCAATCTGTATCAATTGGTTGCCGACACGGTGGGTACCAGTCCCCATCAACTACTCGAAGCACTGTGCGAGCGTATTGTGGCGCGGAGTCTGTTGCTCGAGCGCGTCGAGCGGGTGAGGGTCGCCGCCCGCAAGCCGCATGCGCCCTTGAACGGACCGGCGGATTACGTCGAGGTCGTCCTGGACAGAACGGCGGATGCCGATGGCTGAATGGGCCTTCGTGGCCCTGGGTTCGAACGTCGGCAACCGCGAAAAACGACTCCGGGCCGGTCGTGACGCCTTAAAGGGCCTGGCGAACTCGTCCCTGGTCTCGGCGACCGACATCGACGAGACGAATCCGATCGGCCCTGGCAAGCAGGACGGCTATCTGAATCAAATGGTGCTCCTGCGTACGGCATTGCGTCCCGAGGATTTGCTGCGCGAGTGCCATCGCATTGAAAAAAGTGAGGGACGCACGCGTGGTGAGCGGTGGGGGCCGCGAACGCTCGATCTGGACATCGTGCGATTTGGAGATCGACACTCGAGCACTCCGGAACTCACGCTCCCGCATCTGGAACTGCCGAATCGCGAATTCTGGCTGAGAGAACTGGCCGAGTTGATTCCCGCTACCTGGGACCCAAAGGTCATCGGCCTTCCGGTGTGGGCCGAGGTGAGCAGCGGGCGCAGGCGTCACATTGAACGCGTCACGGCACTCCTGGAAACGTGGGCCGTTGCCAGGAAAATGCCCGCCGCGGAGCAGCGGAGGTGGGTGAAGGCGGGCTTTCTTCACGACGCCCTGAAAGACGCACCGAAAGCTCGCCTTCTCGAACTGTCCGGTTCACGGTGGAGTACTCCTTCCTTATATCATGGCCCGGCTTCCGCACGCATGGCTCGCGAGCACGGTGAAACGGATCAGGGCATTCTGGATGCCGTGACGTTTCACTCGGTGGGATACGCCGGCTGGGATGACGTGGGGAGGATGTTGTACCTCGCGGACTACCTCGAACCGGGTCGATCGCACCGCAGACCGCAACGGGCACAGTTGGCTGCTCGCGTCCCGCGGGATCCAACCGGTGTCCTGCGGAACGTCGCTGAGCAGCGCGTGTTGTGGACGGTGACCAAGGGCATGCCATTGCTGGATGAAGGAGTAGCCTTCTGGAATTCCCTCGTCGATACTCGCTGAGATTGGCTGGCGTGGGTGCCGCCGCCCTCCTTGCGATGACCCTCTGGGGGATTCTCTCGCGAGACCGTACCGCAAGACCGTTCCCGATTCCCGGGGAGGGCGAAGCCGTTACGGTCGAAGTGCTCAACGGAACGCGTGTCGATGGACTGGCTCGTACGATCACCGCGCACCTCAGGGAGCAGGGGATCGACGTCGTGTATTTCGGGAGCGCGTTCGATTCGACTCTTGATTCGACGCAGGTATTGATCCGCCGCGGCGATTCCACGGCCGCAAAGCGCGTTCAAGCCGCGTTAGGCACCGGACGGATCGTTCATCAGCCCGATGCCGCCCGAATGGTGGATGTGACGGTGATCCTACGGTTGGACGCTGCGGGCATCGTCCGCCTTCACCCGTAGCTGGCCGCACGCGGCGTCGATATCCAATCCTCGGCTCCGTCGCACGGTGACGCTCACGCCGTGGGACCGCAGCCGGTCGGCAAACTGCTCGATGCCCGCACGGGTCGTCGGTCGCAGTGCGCTACCCTGAACCGGATGAAGCGGCAGGAGATTGACCATGGCCCGGAGCGGGCGGGCAAGGCTTGCCAGGGCTTCGGCGTCATCCGGCGTGTCGTTGGCACCGCGGATCATGACGTATTCGAACGTGACCCGTCTGCGAAACGCTTCGAGCGCCTCCATCAACTCATGCACCGGGTACTTCTTCTCGACTGGCATCAAGGCCGCGCGCCGTTCGGACCGAGCGGCGTGCAGGGAAATAGCCAGGCGGAACTGTTCGGGTCGACGGGCCAGCTCGCGCAACCGAGGGACGATCCCGATGGTGCTCACTGTGACGCGACGCGCACCGATTCCGATGCCGTGCGGATCGTTGATGATCGTCAACGACCGACTCACGGACTCCCAGTTGTGAAGCGGCTCGCCCATTCCCATGAAGACGACATTGGTGGGCTTCCCTTGATCGGGGTCGAGTATGGCCTCACGTACCTGGCCGGTGATTTCCCACGCGGCGAGGTTTCGCTGAAACCCCATCGTTCCCGTAGCGCAGAAGGCGCAACCGTACGCGCATCCTGCCTGTGAGGAGATGCACAGCGTTGCCCGTCTGCCTTCCGGTATCCACACGGACTCGATGGCCCGCCCATCTTCCAGCCGCCAGAGACTCTTTTGGGTGCCATCGGATGAGATCTGTCGTGTCTCGAGGGTGAGCCGCCTGATGGGGGCCATCGCTTCCAACTGGTCGATGAGCGGTTGCGGCAGGTCAGTGGCGTCCGTCCAGCTCCGAACCGGACGGTTCCACAGGTGGGATACGATCTGGCCGGCACGGTAGCCGGGCTCGTGCTGGGCCGTCACCCATTGAGCCACCGCACGGATAGCAGCGGCCGGGGGCAGATCCAGAAGGTTGTCCGAGGCTGTCAAGGAGCGGGCCGTGGCCCGTTCCGCCAAGCGTTGCTGCTCCATTCAACCACCATTAACTTGAGGAACCCTCAGGATTCGAGCGATTCCGTTTGCGTCGCAGCATTGCGTCCGTTCCATTCCATTACCGAATGTCCCTGGTAGACGTCATTCAGGTCAATGCACCTGAAACGGCAGAATGTCTCATTTCGGATCAATGGGCGCTGGATACCCAACCATGGGAATCCGGATGCCGATTCGTGAAATCTGGTTGAAACGAACTATCAGCGATCATTCCCGGTTCATCCTGAATAATAGAACCATGGCTATTGAGGGCCTATTTGTGCTGATTATCCCCCTGGCGGTGTCCGTTGGCTGAAACTCAGGTACTCAACCATATGCGCACGTCGAGCCGAACCCACCGATGCGGAGCACTCCGTTCGACGAACATCGGGGAAACCGTTCGCCTGGGCGGGTGGATTCACCGCCGGCGAGACCTTGGCGGGTTGGTCTTCTATGATCTCCGTGACCATGAGGGCATCGTTCAGGTCGCTTTCGGTCCCGGATGGTCGGATCGAGAGGCCCTCGAGCGGGCAGGAGCATTGGGGGCGGAGAACGTGGTGATTGTCGAGGGTGTCGTGGCGGCAAGGCCCGCCGATGCCGTCAATCGAGAGATGGCGACCGGAGAGATTGAGGTGCATGCCCGGACCATGATTCATGCGGGCCCGGCCGAAACGCCGGCCATTCCGGTCTCACGCTCCAAGGGAGAAGAGGGGCCCGCGGAGGAATTGAGGCTTACGCATCGCATTCTCGACCTGCGGAGGCCGGAGATGCAGTTCAACCTGGCCTTGCGGCACCGGTTGCTGCAACGGGCCCGACGCTCGCTGACAGAGCTGGGATTCCTCGAAATCGAAACGCCGATTCTCACCAAACCGACCCCCGAGGGCGCTCGGGACTATCTCGTGCCATCGCGCGTTCATCCCGGACAGTTCTACGCGCTTCCGCAATCTCCTCAGATCTACAAACAGCTCCTCATGGTGGCCGGATTTGACCGGTACTTTCAGATTGCCCGGTGTTTCCGGGACGAAGACCAGCGGGCCGACCGTCAGCCTGAGTTCACACAGATCGACCTGGAAGCATCATTCGTGGACGCAAACGATATTTACCGGTTCGTAGAGGATCTCACTGTAAATCTGTGGGACGAAGCGAACGAAGCGGTGGTGGCCCCGTTTCAACGAAGGACCTATGCGGAGGTGATGGAGCGTTACGGGTCGGACAAGCCGGATCTCCGATACGGTCTCGAGATCGAGGACCTGACCGGGAGTTTGTGCGGTCGCGGATTTGCGCCGTTCGACGCAGCACGGGACGCCGGCCACCGCGTCCGAGGGCTGCGGGTCGCCGGTGGTGCGGCGTTGTCGCGCCGACAAACAGACCAGTTCACCGAACTGGCAAGGAAATACGGCTTGAACGGCTTGGCGTTGCTGAAAAGGCGGGGGGAGGAGCTTTCGGGCCCCCTCGCGAAACTCGAAGGTATGAACCTGGAATCGGCGGGTCTTGGGGACGGTGACGTGCTGATCGTGGCGGCCGGTGTGAGTCGAATCACGTCACAGGTACTCGGTGAGCTGCGTTTGCAGGTTATTGCATTGCTGGATCTGCCACCGCAGACGCGGCACGCGTTTACATGGGTGGAGGGCTTTCCACTGTTCGAGCGCGAGAGCGAAGCTGATCAGTGGACCTTCGCCCATCATCCGTTTACCGCACCCGAGCCAGACGACATTTCACGGCTCGAGGCCGGAGACGTGGAGAGCGTGCGCGCACAACATTACGATCTCGTGTACAACGGCCGCGAGTTGGGCAGCGGATCGATCAGGATTTCAGATCCAAGACTGCAACTCCTCGTGCTGAGGTATCTCGGAGTCGATGCAGCGGAAGCAGAGGATCGGTTCGGCTTTCTCCTGAGGGCACTGCGGGCAGGGGCGCCACCTCACGGGGGCATGGCGCTCGGATTCGATCGCATTGCCATGCTCCTGGCCGGAGCGGATAACCTGCGCGAAGTAATCGCATTCCCAAAGACAACCGCCGCCCGTGCGCTCTTCGAGGATGCGCCGGTCACGGTTGCCAGCAAGGAACTCGAACCGTTGGGCATTCAGTTGACGGTATGAATGAATCCATAACGCATCGCATCAAGGTTGAGGGTGCCGACCCATTGGTCCTTACAGGCATCAACGACGCAAACCTCCTGGCGTTGGAACAGGTAACGGGCGCGCGAGCCTCCTTTCGGGGTGAACTCCTGACGCTGTCCGGCGAATTGGAGGCTGTCGAGCGAGCGTCGCAGGTCGCGGCCGCCATGATGGATATTGCCAGAGTACAGGGAATCCTCACGTCGGACGATGTGGTTCGACTGGCACGCAACGGAGGGGCGATCCAGGATGGGGAAGGGGACCAGCCGCGCGTCGTTCTCCCTGGAGTCCGGCGTCCGGTCAGACCGAAAACGGCAGGACAGGCCGAATATCTCCGCGCGATCGAGAACAACGAAATTGTGGTGGGTATAGGACCGGCCGGTACCGGCAAGACGTACCTGGCGGTGGCAATGGCGGTAGCCGCGCTGGCACGCAAGCAGGTTCGCAAAGTTGTGCTGGCCCGTCCAGCCGTGGAAGCTGGTGAACGACTCGGCTTTCTCCCGGGAGACCTGCAGGCCAAGGTGGATCCGTATCTCCGACCCCTGTACGACGCGCTGGAAGAGATGATGCCTAACGATCGAGCGCAACGGGCAATGGAAAACCGGACGATCGAGATTGCGCCGCTGGCCTACATGCGCGGCCGCACCCTGGCGGATGCGTTCGTGATTCTCGACGAGGCACAAAACGTCACCACCGGGCAGATGAAAATGTTTCTGACCCGGCTCGGTGTGAACTCGCGGGCGGTCGTCATCGGAGACAAGACACAGATCGATCTGCCCGATCGAACAGAGTGCGGGCTGATCCAGGTTGAACGGATCCTACCGGGCATCGACGGCGTGTCGATCTGTTACCTGGGGGACGACGATGTCGTGCGACACCGGCTCGTCCGGGAGATTATCCGGGCGTACGAGGAGGACAACGGCCAATGAACGCGACAATCCGTCGTCCTGACGATCCCGCTGCGCAGCAGACGGAGGGACCAGTCCGCTATCATCTCGTTCGTTGGGCGCCCATGCTTGCCATTGCGTTACTCACCTACGTGCTGTTTCCCGTTGCTCAGGGCTTCGATCTCCAAAGCCAGCAGGAAATCGGGGACGTCTCCACACAGGAGGTGCTGGCTCCGTTCGATTTCGAAGTGTTGAAGAGTCCGGTTGAGATCGCGCTGGAGGCCGACCAGCTCGCCGCCGCTTCTCACTCCGTGTACGATCTGCGTTCCAATGTCGTGGATTCAGTCCTCGATCGCGTCAATCTCGTCTTTGACCGGATGGAAGGCGCGGCGTCACCAGATGAGCTGCGCAATGGCGCAACGACGCTGGGTCTTCGATTGACGGGACCGGAGGCCGAGTATCTCTTCGCGGGAGATCGTCGAGCGCAGTTTCGACGATCCGTGAACCGGATGATCCAGAATTATCTCCCGCAAGGCATTGCCGCGACGGGCACGGTCTCGTCAGAAACGGGGGGCCAGATTTGGATCAGCGACGGGAACAGTGAGCGCCTCGTCTCGAGGGACAGTATCCTCACACAACGGGGTTACCTGGATCGCCGAACCGGATTTCACCCGGATCCAAATTCGTCCATCGGCGATCAGACGTACGCCAAGATTCTCACGGCGTTTTTCACGCCAACGCTCGTTCCCAATGTCGGGCTGACGCAAGCCAGGAGGGCGGAACTCCGTGCCGAAGTCGATTCGGTGAAGGACCGAGTGAGGGAGGGAGAGCGGATCGTGGCGGACCACGATGTGATCACGGCCACAACGCGGGACCGCCTCATATCCTTGCGTCAGGAACTCCTCAACCGCGGCGGGATTTCAGGCGGCGGTTTTGGGGGGATCGTCGGTCAGATCCTGACGAACGGTTTCGTGTTGTCGGTGTTCTGGTTGTTGCTCACGTTGTATATCAACGACGCCTATCGGCGGCTGCGACAGGTTCTGGTCCTCGCGACGCTGTTCGGGATGGTTGTCGTTGGGGCGGCCCTCACCTTCAGGTTCGTACACCCGGGGCCCGAACTCATTCCCATTCCGTTCGCGGCGATCCTCATCACGGTATTGTTCAATGGTCGTATTGCGATGGTCGCCGCAATGGTGCTTGCGGTCCTCATTGGATCGCAGGCAGCCTACGGGGGACAGGATGCGCTGTACGTGGCAGTGCTGGCGGGTGTGGCGGCGGCGCTGAGCGTGCGCGGAATTCGGCGCCGCAGTCACATCCTGATCTCCGCCGCCGTCATTACGGCGGCGTTTGCGATCGCCGCGGCCACGGTCGGGCTCCGATTGGGCTGGGGGCCGAGCGAATATGCCGGGAGCCTGGCTCGCGGTGGATCGAATGCCATGATGTCGGCCAGTCTGGTGTTTCTCGCACTGCCCATTTTCGAATCGATGAGTCGTGTGACGACCGATCTGACCCTCCTCGAGTTGTCCGATCCGAGCAGGCCCCTGCTGCGCCGTCTGGCGACGGAGGTGCCCGGGACATACGCGCACAGCGTCGCCGTCGCCAACCTCTGCGAAGCGGGATGCAATGCCACCGGCGCCAATGGTCTGCTTGCTCGTGTCGGATGTTACTATCACGATATCGGCAAGATGGCGAGGCCACTTCATTTCGTCGAAAACCAGGGGGCCGGTGGCAATCCACACGACCGCCTTCCGGCCGAAACATCTGCAACCATCATCCGCGACCACGTTGCGGAAGGCCTTGCACTGGCCGATGAGGCGCGGCTGCCCGACGTCGTCAAGGCGTTTATTCCGGAACATCACGGAACACGCGAGATAACGTATTTCCTCGACCGAGCCCGCAAGAAAGGTCAGGTCACGGAAGAAGATCTCAGCCTCTTTCGCTACGCGGGTCCCAAACCACAGACAGCGGAAACGGCGGTGGCCATGTTGGCGGACGGGGTCGAAGCAGTGATCCGCGTCCTCGAAGATCCCACTGCAGAGCGACTCCGCAGTGCCATCGAGCACGTGGTCAAACAGCGCGTGGAGGAGGGTCAACTGGACGAGGCACCACTCACCCTGGCTGATCTGCAACAGGTGCAGGATGCCTTCATGCGTACCTTGCGTGGGATGTATCACAATCGCATCGAGTATCCGGAAGACACCGGGGGCATCACCGCCCATTGGAGTGCCGCGTCCAGCGCGTGACGTGGACGTTGCGTTTGCGGGCGAGCGGCGTGCCCTCGCGGCTCGCACCGTGCGTCGCGTCGTGGACTGCGTATTGTCGGGTGAGCGAATCGAGCCGTCGAGAGTGACCGTTACCTTCATGTCCGTTGCGCGAATGCGGGGCCTGAACCGAAGGACGTTCGGCCGGGACTGCGCCACGGATGTAATATCCTTTGGCATGAAACACGATGCCAACCTCGTTGCGGACATCTATGTGTGTCCGCACGTTGCGCGACGTTCAGCGCGCCGCTACGGAGCGTCCGCGCGTGAGGAACTGATCCGTCTGGTCGTGCACGGTACACTTCACGCGCTGGGATACGATCATCCCGCGGGAATCAATCGGGTGACATCGCCCATGTGGAAGCGACAGGAAGCGTATGTCCACCAGGTACTGGAGGGTTCGTGCTGACTCCCCTCGAGTTTGCCGGGTTCAGCGTGGCACTGCTCGCCGGGATCTGGGCGGGCCTCCTCGCACTCTCCGAAGAATCCCCCGCGGTGGCCAGGACCCTGGGTGACATGGCGGACAGTGATGCCGAGGCGCAGGCACCCTATCAGACGATACACGTGGCCCGTCTGTCCCTGCTGTTTGTCTCCGGACTGGCCGCCTCCCTTGCGATCCGCTGGTGGGAACGTCCGGTTCTCGAGGGGCTCGGGGTTGGCGCCGTCTCTGTTGGGTTCCTCTTCATGATCTCCGAAGCGCTGCCGCGTGCGGTCGGCGCCCTTGCGCCGGAAGTCGCGGCGGCGTCAACAAACGCCGCCCGGCGATCGGCGGTTCCCTTTGGCTTCTTCCGTGACCTTGCCGGAATCATCGAGCGCTGGACCCGGAGTGTTCTGCCGAAACGCGTGTCCGAAGAGCACACAAACGGATCCGTGAAACGGGAGCTGCTGCTCGGCGTGTTTTCGTTAGGCGACACGACCGTTGCTGAGATCATGACCCCCCGTCTCGACGTCCTCGCCCTGGATATCAAAGCTGATCTGAAGGAAGCCCTCGATCTCGTGAGCAAAGGGGAGCATTCCCGGATCCCGGTTTATCGCGAGACGCTCGACAACGTAGCGGGGATTCTCTACGCAAAGGATCTGGTCGGACCGGTTGCCGGGGTCGCTGAGTTGCCCGACAAATGGCAGGACTTGATACGCCCCGCCCAATTCGTTCCGGAGTCAAAATCCCTGGCGGCCCAGCTGCGGGACTTCCAACGCGGTCGCGCACATCTGGCGGTGGTCGTCGACGAGTTCGGGGGAACGTCAGGGCTCGTCACCCTCGAGGATACGCTCGAGGAGATCGTCGGCGAGATCCGTGACGAGTACGACGTCGATGAAGTGCCGGCGGTGGAACGGGAAGGTGACGACAAGTTCTGGGTGGATGGCGGTGTGACGGTCGATGAGTTGAGCGCCCTTCTCGGAATCAACGCCGAGCGTGAGGAGGTCGCGACGGTTGGCGGATTCGTATACGCGGAGCTCGGGCACGTCCCCGCGCCCGGCGAGGAATTCTACGTGGATCACTACCGGGTTGTGGTGGAGCAGGTAGTCAGGCGCAGGGTCCGGAGAGTCTACTTTGAACGCCAGGATGGTCGTCCGCAGCCGGAAACCATGGAGGAGTCGCCCAAATGAGCGCCCTGTTGACAGGGTTGATCGGGTTGGTGTTCGCAGCCCTGGGGACAACGGTTGCGGTGAGCGCGGCGGCGGTGAGTCGCCTCGAGTTGACTCGGTGGATTTCCCACCGTTTGCGCGGCGCGGCCGTGGCGTCCACACTGTTTGCGGCCCCAGGCCGCGTGTTGCGCACGGCGACGGCATTTGGTGCGCTTGGTATGCTGGCGGTCGGCGGTGCCAGTGCGGCGGCGTTTTCCCGGGGCCCGCTCCTGATGATGGCGATCGCCATCATCGTCGTTCCATCGATCGGGGCCGCCGTCTACGGAGCATCTCGCGCCGTGGGTCGTACCTGGCCGGAATCCATTGTCCGACGCGCTGCCCCGTGGGCGCGGCGCGCGGGATTCATGCGCATCCTGTTGCCGCTCTCGCACCGCGAGGGTCCGCCGACACTCGCCGACGTGATGGTGGGTGGAGAATCCGCGCAACCCACGCAGGAGGATCATATCAAGTTGATGTCCGGGGTGCTGGCGTTTACGGAACGTGCCGTACGAGAGGTCATGACGCCACGGACTGATATCGTAGCACTGCCCGAGGGAGCGTCCCTGGAAGAAGTCGGTCAGTTGTTCACCGATTCGGGGTATTCGAGGCTTCCGGTGTATCGCGACTCACTGGACAACATCATCGGCATGGTGTATGCGTTCGACCTCTTGAAGGTCACTCCAGGGAGTGAGTTGCCGCTCCGACCCGTCGTCCCCACACCTGGTTCGAATGAATGTGCGGCACTGCTGCTCGAGTTGCAGCGTCAAGGTCGACAAATGGCGGTGGTCCTCGACGAGTACGGTGGCACGGCGGGGATCGCGACGGTCGAGGATCTGCTCGAGGAGTTGGTCGGCGAAATATTCGACGACGACGACCTGCCGGAGGTTTCCGACGCGGGTCCCGACCTCATGGAGATTTCAGGAAGCACGCCGGCGCAGGATGTGGCCACCAGATTCGCGATCGATCTGCCTAACGGGATAGAGACCATCGGTGGCTTTATTGCGCGGGAGACGGGACGGATCCCGCAACCGGGCGAGCGTCTCGTGTTCAATGGGCTCGAGTTCGATGTGCTGGAAGGGTCGTCTACACGGATTGAACGTATCGTGGTTCGTCGCGGGCCCGTGCGCCCCATCACCATCGACCATCTGCATCGTACGCCATGATGCCGAAGCCGCGCAGTCGGTTGCGTCTCGTCCGGCGATATTTTTTCACGGGTCTCGTGGTACTGGCCCCCGTGGGCGTGACAATCGGGGTTCTCGTCTGGGGGTTTCGTATTCTCGACGGCATCCTCGGCCGTCAACTATGGGATTGGATTCCCGGTGACCGCTCCTATCCCGGGCTCGGGTTGCTCCTGCTGCTCATTTCGATCGTAGGTATCGGGTGGGTTGTGGAGCAGGCCGCGGGGCGACAACTGCTGTACTGGTGGAATCAGGCCCTTGCCAGGTTTCCCCTCACAGGCCGCCTGTACAGCGCGGCGAGCCAGATTGTCCAGACAGTCGTGGGTGAGCGCAAGCGAGTCTTCCAGCGTCCCGTGGCCATCCCGTATCCGACGGAGGGGATGTGGGCTGTGGCGTTCGTTACGAGTCAACAGTCGCCCATGTTCTCGCAGCTTCTCAAGGAACCATGTGTGAACGTGTTCGTCCCGACGACACCCAATCCCACGTCGGGTTTCATGCTCGTGGTGCCCGAGAACAAAACGATTCCATTGGACATTTCGATTGAGGAGGCAATCAAACTCATTATCTCCGCCGGGGCGGTCGATGCGCGGACGGGAACCGGGGAGTTTCGAATTCGCGGCCTCGATCTCGAGAATCTCCTGCGTGACACTTCGGAACAGAATCCCAAGTGACCGAACCGACTGAGTTGCTCGCGGAACTCCGTGACCTGGCTGAACGCGGCGACCTCGTCGCGTTTTGTCAGCGTGCCTCGGAGTTACATCCTTCGGATCTCTCCGACATCCTGGTCGATCTCCCGGCCGATCAGCGACTGACGCTCGTCCGTTCGCTCCCGAACGATCTGGTGTCCGAAGCGTTGGCGGAGATGGAACCGGAGGAGCATCCCGAAGACGTGCTCGCCGCGCTTCACCCGAGGGACGCCGCGGAAATCGTCGGTGAGCTGGAAGATGATGACGCCGCGGACCTGATCGGCGAATTGCCGGAGGAGACCGCGACGAGTATTCTCGCCGCGGTTGCCGAGCGCGCCGAAATCGAACGGCTGCTCGAGTACGATGAGGAGTCGGCCGGCGGTATCATGACCACCGCGTTCGTATCCGTGCATGAAACGGTCAATGCCGATGCGGCCATCGACGACATTCGGCGCCAGGCGGAAGAAGTTGAAGATTTTTATCAAGTCTACGTTGTGAGTACCGACGGGAAGCCGACCGGGGTCTTGCCCCTCCAGAAACTCGTCCGATCACCTGCCGACGAAATCGTGCGCAACATCATGGAGCCCATCCAGGCGGCGGTCACGCCCGACGAGGACCAGGAGGAAGTAGCCCGTCTCATGTCGCGATACAACATGGCGTCCATTCCAGTAGTGGACGCGAGCGGCGTGATGATCGGGCGCATCACGTTCGACGACGTCATCGACGTGGTGGAGGCTGAACAAACCGAAGACCTGTTGAAGTTCAGCGGCGGATCCGGCGATGAGGAACTGGGCGCCAAATGGACACAGGCCGTCACCAAGCGATTGCCGTGGCTCATGCTGAATTCCGTGACCGCCTCACTCTCGGCAGGAGTGGTGATGATCTTTGGTGGCGCCATCGAACGGTCGATCGCGCTCGCCGCGTTGCTGCCCGTCGTGGCTGGCCTGGGTGGGAACGCCGGCACACAGGCGCTGGCGGTAACCGTCAGACGCGTGTCGTTAGGCCAGATACCGTCGCAGCGCGTCGGGCGCGTGATCGCCAAGGAGCTCTCTGTGGGCATCGTGAACGGTCTCACCATGGGTGTCGCCGTCGGTCTGATCGCGGGCCTTGTCTTTGACCGTTGGCTCCTTGGTCTGATCGTGTTGCTTGCCCTGTGGGGCAACTTGATCGTCGCGGGCGGTGCCGGAGCCGCCATCCCGCTCCTGCTCGAACGAATGGGTATCGATCCGGCGGTCGCCAGCTCGGTCTTCGTGAGCGCCCTGACTGACGTTTGCGGTTATCTCCTGCTACTCGGTCTCGCCGCCAATCTCATTCTGTGAACGCCCAGTCGGACGATATCATACGCCCGCTGATCGAGGGCGTCCGCAAGGGCCAACCGCGGGCGCTGGCTCGGACCATCACCCTCATCGAGAACATCGCTCCCGGTACCGAAAAGCTCCTTGCCGAGTTGCACCCTCTCACCGGAAAAGCCCAGCGCGTCGGCATCACCGGGCCGCCAGGAGCGGGGAAGTCCACCCTGGTGTGCGCGCTCGTTGAGGCGTATCGTGCGCGCGAAAAAACCGTCGGTGTGATTGCCGTGGATCCCTCCAGCCCGCTCACCGGCGGTGCGCTGCTCGGCGACCGAGTTCGCATGGAGAGCTTTACGCTGGACCCCGGCGTGTTCATCCGGTCGATGGCCACACGGGGGGCTGTCGGCGGGTTGGCGATCACCACGCAGGAAGCCTCCGATGTCCTGGACGCCTTCGGGTTCGATGTGGTGATCGTGGAGACGGTGGGTGTCGGACAGTCGGAACTCGACGTGGCCGGTTCTGGCGACACCACCGTCCTCGTTTTGGTGCCGGAATCAGGGGACGAGGTCCAGGTACTCAAAGCGGGCATCATGGAAATCGCTGACATCTTCGTGGTCAACAAATCAGATCGACCGGATGCCCGGCTCCTCGTCACGGAGCTTGTCGAGAACCTGAAGTTGCGGAGCGATCGTGAGGGCGATGAAAGGGAGCGTTGGACCAAACCGGTGATATCTACGGTGGCCACGACTGGGGATGGCGTGACCCAACTCGTCGAAACCCTCGAGAAGAGGAGGGAGTATCTCGAGCGAACCGGGGAGGGCGACCGGCGCAGAAGGGACCGTCTCGTCCGGCACGCTCGGGACGTTACCGATCGCCTGATGCGTCAGCGGTTGTGGAGGAACGGCGCGGCCGAACAGATACTGGAGAGGAACGTGGACGAGATGGCGTCCGGCCGACTCAGTGCCTATGAAGTGGCGCGGATGATTCTCGGGATATCGAAATGAGGCGGTTGAACGGCATGGCACTACCATCAGCAACGTGCCATTCGTAGCTTCTCACGAGCATGGGACATGCACCTAAGTCGCTGATGGAAGAACGTTTAACCCGCCCGATTCGTATCCTGGTCGCTAAGCCCGGTCTTGACGGCCACGACCGGGGTGCCAAGGTCGTGGCTGCGGCGTTACGCGATGCCGGAATGGAGGTGGTGTACACGGGATTGCATCAAACGCCCGAAATGATCGTGGCCGCCGCGGTTCAGGAGGATGTAGACGTCATCGGGCTTTCGATCCTGTCGGGCGCTCACATGACGCTCGTCCCCAAGATCCGAAAACAAATGGTGGACGCCGGGCTGGAACAAACGTTGTTAATCGTCGGTGGCATTGTACCCGGCACGGACGCGGAGGAGCTGCACGAAGTGGGCGTGACCAGATTCTTTGGACCGGGAACCCCAACGGGTGACATTGTGGCGTTCATACGCGGATGGGCGAAGGAAAACATCTCATGAGTGCGACCAACGCATCGCCCAGTCGTTTGCGTGCACTCACGGATGAATATCTCACGCTGGCTGCCCGCCTGAAGAAGGGAGGGGGCGACGCCAAGGTTCAAAAACAACACGACCAGGGAAAATTGACGGCACGGGAGCGCGTAGCACTGCTCTTCGACCGGAGCGGACCGTGGCTGGAGGTCGGGTTGCTCGTGGCGCACGATTTGTACGATGGGGCCGCGCCCGCCGCGGGTGTGATTACCGGGATTGGAACGGTGCACGACCGTCCCGTTGTCGTCGTGGCGAACGATGCGACCGTCAAGGCGGGTTCGTGGTGGCCTGAAACGATCAAGAAAATCCTGCGGGCCCAGGAAATCGCCATGCGTCAGCGAATCCCGATCGTGTATCTCGTCGACTCCGCTGGTGTCAATCTGCCGTACCAGGGCGGAGTATTCCCGGGCCAATACGGAGCAGCGAGGATCTTCTACTACAATTCGATCATGCGGCGATACCTGCACGTTCCACAGGTAAGCGCCGTGATGGGGCCGTGTGTAGCCGGCGGCGCGTATCTGCCCGCGCTCTCCGATGTCATTTTCATGGTGGAGGGGACCTCATTCATGGGTTTAGGGGGGCCCAATCTGGTCAAAGGGGCTACCGGCGAAGTCGTCGAGAGCGAAGAACTCGGCGGCGCGCGAATGCATACGACGAAGAGCGCGGTTGCCCACTATCGGGCAAAGAATGATGAAGAGTGTCTCGAACGCATCCGGGACTATCTGGTCCGACTCCCGTGGAACGACCCGTTTCCCGCTGGGCACGGTCCGGACACGACGACGGCCGCCGCCCGACTATACGAACTGTTGCCGTCGGATCACCGTATGGCGTACGACATGCGCGAGTTGTTGGGCTGTATTCTCGATCACGGGGCGTTTGATGAGTTCCAACCCGACATTGGCGGTGAGATGCTGTGCGGACACGGACGCATCGGGGGCGTCCCGGTGGCCGTGATCGCCAATCAGCGGGGCATCATCAAGGGCCAGGAAGGAACGCGTCCACACTTTGGAGGCATCGTCTACACAGAAAGTGCCGAGAAGACTGCGTACTTCATCGAAACCGCCAATCGGGAGCGCATCCCATTACTCTTTGTGCAGGATGTGAGTGGATTCATGGTGGGGACCAACGCCGAGCAATCGGGTATCATCAGGGCCGGCGCCCGGTTTGTTGAGGCGATGGCAACAACACTCGTTCCCAAGATCGTGTTGACCGTCAACCATGCGTCCGGAGCAGGGTACTACGCGATGGCGGGGCAGGGTTTCGATCCGGATTTTGTGTTCTCGTTCCCGACCGGGCGCATGGGTGTGATGGAAGGGGAGTCCGCGGCGGTGGCGGTATTCGGTGATCGCGTCAACGATCCGGCCTTGGCCGAACAGACAGACAGGATGCGCGGAGACTACGAACACCAGCTCGACGCAAGATTTGCCGGCGCACGCGGATTTGTGGACGCCATTGTCGTTCCGGAAGAGGTGCGCGCACAACTCGCTTTTGCCTTGCGTATCGCGTCGATGCACACAGGCGCCCACATCGGAGCTTTCGTACTCCCGCAAAACCCTTGGGATAAACCATGACCGATAAACTGGGGCTCATCCATGTTGGACCGTTGTGCGTACTCCTGATTTCCGTTGCCTGTGCGAGGCCGGATCCGCCGAGTACCCCATCGCCGGCATCTCCCGACAGTGGGGAAACGGCCGAGGCCGAAGCGCCGCCGCCCCCGGCGGACCGCTCTAGAGTCGAGGGCTCCCAGTCGGGTCCCGCCGCGGATCCGCGTGTCGCGATGCTGGCCGGATTGATGCCCCTCTCGAATACCGGGGCTGATCTCTTTCGCGATGTGAACCCGATGTTTGATGGGCGCGGCGTGCTGATTGGGATTCTGGACAGTGGTGTCGATGCCGGGTTGCCGGGACTACGCGTGACAACGACTGGTGAGGCAAAGGTGCTCGATGCCCGTGACTTCTCCGGCGAAGGCCGCATCGCGCTGGAGCCTGTCCGACCAACTGGTGATGCAGTCACTATTGGCGGGACAACGCTCACCGGATTCAGCCGCATTGCGCAATTGGGGGATGGGCCCTACTACGGTGGCGTCCTGAAAGAATTACCACTCGACAAGGTCGACGCAAACGGCAACGGCAGCTATTCGGACGAGTTTCCGATTCTCGTCGTTCGCACGGATCGAGGTTGGGCGGTTGTGCCGGATGGCGACGGTGATCGATCATTGCTCGACGAGGCACCTATTCACGACTACCTGGTCGCTCGCGAGACGTTTACGCTTTCCAGGAACAATGACCAACACAATCGGGGGCCGCTCACCATCGCGGTGAACATATCAGAGGACGGTTCGCGGCCGGTGGTGGATTTGTTCTTTGACAATAGCGCACACGGAAGTCATGTGGCGGGCATTGCGGCCGGATACAACATGTTTGAGATCGAGGGATTCCACGGTGTGGCGCCGGGCGCGCAGGTCATCGCGGCCAAGATTGCAAACAATGCCCGCGGCGGCATTTCCGTCTCGGGCAGTATGGTGCGCGCCATGCAGTACGTCGCGGACTTTGCGGAAGACCAGAACCTGCCTCTGATCCTCAACCTCAGTTTCGGAGTCGGCAATGAGGTGGAGGGAGGCGCGGTCATCGATTCAATCATCGACGAGTTCATTCTCGAGCATCCGGACATCCTCTTCGTCATCAGCGCCGGCAACGAGGGACCGGGTATCTCGAGCATCGGTTTTCCCGGATCGGCGCAGCACGCGCTCTCGGCGTGCGCTCTGTTTCCGGGCGTGTTCAGCGGTCCCAGACCGCAAGGGTTTGCGATCGACTCCGACGGGATTGCGGACTTCAGTTCGCGTGGAGGCGAAGTGGCGAAACCCGACTTGTGTGCGCCGGGAATTGCCTATTCGAATGTCCCGGCGTGGAACCGGGGCGGGGAAATCTCCGGTGGTACGAGCATGGCCGCTCCGCATCTCTCCGGCCTGGCCGCCCTGCTCCAGTCGGCCAGTCTGCAACAAGGCGGCGCGGTCCGTGGGATCGACCTGAAACAGTCGCTGATGGCCTCGGCTCAACGGCTGAGCACCGGAAACGTGTTGGATATGGGATCAGGAGTTCCCAATGTTACGGCAGCATACGCCTGGTTGTCAGCGGGTCACCAAGCAGGCTACTACGATGTTCGGGCACTTCCGGATGGCGGCAACCGATCCGGGCGGGACGGCGCGTTTCGCCGGTCGGGCTTCGCCTCTTCGGCGGACACGGTGCAGCGTTTTGAAATCAGATCAATGAGTGGCCAACCCGCTGCGAGGTTTTTGCTCGAAACAGATCAGCCCTGGATGCGCGCGCCGAACGAATTGGCGATGCGCGGTGAGCCCGCGACGGTGGCTGTCACGTACAGGACGGATCGGTTGCGCACCCCGGGGATTTACGTCGGCTCCGTCTGGGCGACGCCGGCAAGTGACACGCTCGCTGGTCCCGCGTTCCGCCTCACGAACACGATCGTGATCCCACAGTCGCTGGCGGATCCATTCGTCGAGGGACGTGACCTGGGTCCGGGGCGGCTACGCCGGTACTTCTTTGAAATCCCCGAGAACTCCGGCGGTTTTGTCGTTGAGATGGAACTCCGGTACGATACGCAGCGCGGCACGCTCCATTTGTTCGAGCCCAATGGCCAGCCGTTTCGCGGAGGGAGCACCGCTGACGCGGGCGGTGGCCCCGGTGCCAAAGCGCGCATTGCGGTCAGTGCACGCGATGTGATTCCCGGAGTGTACGAAGCGGTGGTGACGGCGCCGCCGCGAACGGCGCTTTCATATCAACTGCGCGCCGGACTGCCACGCTATCTGGTTGAATCCATCAGCGACGGACCGTCGGCTCTGGTGAGTATGCGGGAAGACGCGCCCGAATTCGTCCAGGACGCATCGGTGTTTCAACGGACTGACAGTCTTCCGGTGCTGGCCGATTCGGTGCGCGTCGAGGGACGCGTGGTTGGCGCGGAGCGGTCCTTTACCGTGAATGGACAGGGGTCCGCACCCGATTCCCTCACCGTACGCATTCCGGATTGGGCAGGACGTGTCGCCGTTCAGGTTGAACTTCCTGACGGCCTGTGGAATGAAATGACGGACATGGGTGTCACCGTGTACGACTCGGTAGGTGTTGAGGTAGGTGAAGGTCCGTTGAGCTATCCCATCGGCCGAACAACCATCGAACTCGAGCGATGGCGCACGGGTGAGCCGTTGACGGTCGAACTGTTTCCTGCCTTTGCCATTGAGGATCCCGCGAGAAGGTGGAGTGCTTCCGTGGTGATCGGGTTCCTGGCCCGCCGCCCGCTGGATCTGGAATTGAGCGGTGTGGATACAACTCGGGCACTTTCCATGAGGCCCGGCCAATCGTTGAACGTCAACTTCATGCCGAATCCCGGAACCTGGGTGTTACCAACGGGATTCCGACGGATCGTCGAGGTGACGCTCACGCCGGCAGGCGGTGCTCCCGCTACGCGGCGGGAGTCCATCAACTAAGCAAGCGCGAAAAGACGTCACCATGCGATCGGTACGCCTCGCGCCAGAACACTTACTCTGGACCGCGCATCTCGTGCCACTCGCACGTCGTCTGGTACGTTGAGATCTCGGACTGGGGTATGAGCATTCGAATCGGTTCAGGGCAGGGATTCTGGGGGGATTGGCAGGAGGCACCGGTCGAACTCGTTCGGCGGGGGCCGCTGGACTATCTGATGATGGACTACCTCGCCGAAGTGACCATGTCCATCATGCAGAAGCAACGCTCGCGTGACCCGTCCCTCGGTTACGCAAAGGATTTCGTGCCGTTAATGGCGCGCCTCCTTCCCGATATCGTGAAACGCGGTGTCCGCGTAACAGCGAACGCCGGTGGCGTCAATCCAGACGCATGCGCCGACGCCGTGGTGGAGGAGGCCCGTCACGCCGGTTTGAAGGGGAAACTCAAAGTCGGTGTGGTTGCAGGCGACGATCTGATGGACCGGCTCGATGAGTTGGTGGCGTGTGGAAATTCCCTGGCAAACATGGAAACGGGAGAACCGCTCGAATCGATTCGTTCGCAGGTCCGGAGCGCCAACGTGTACCTCGGCGCTTGGCCCCTGGTTGATGCACTGAATCGAGGCGCCAACATTGTCGTAACCGGACGTGTGACTGACACGGGACTCACGCTCGCGCCGATGATCCACGAGTTTGGATGGAGGACCAGCGATTGGGATCTCCTCGCGACGGGCACGGTTGCCGGACACATCATTGAGTGTGGCGCTCAATGCAGCGGTGGAAACAGTCTCTACAATTGGGAGAGTATTGCGGGCCTCGAAGATCCGGGATACCCAATCATCGAAGCCAGTCGGGAAGGGCCGTTCGTCGTGACCAAGCACGAAGGGACGGGGGGGCGCGTCTCCGTGCAGACGGTGACCGAGCAGCTGCTGTACGAGATGGGCAATCCAGGAAGCTACATTACCCCTGATTGCATTGCCGATTTCACGACGATCGAGTTGAAACGGGCCGGAAAGGATCGCGTTGCGGTGGGCCTCGTCAGCGGACGACCTGCGACTGATTCGTATAAGGTCTCGATATCATATTCCTATGGGTACAAGGCAGTGGGAACGCTCGTGTATGCGTGGCCGGACGCATTGAAGAAGGCCAAACGTGCTGATCGTATTCTGCGGGCCCGACTCGAGAACCTCGGCCTGGAATTCGAAGAGATCCTGACCGAGTTCGTGGGTGTCAACGCCACGCATGGTCGACTGGCGGGGGAGCCCGATCCCGATATTGCGGAAGTGCAGCTTCGGGTCGGCGTGCGAGCGAGGGAGCGGGAGCCGGTCGAACGGTTCGTGCGTGAAATCGCGCCGCTGATTCTCAACGGCCCTCCCAGCGTGACCGGATTTGCGGGCGGTCGCCCTAAAGTCGAGGAGATTGTCGCATACTGGCCGGCGTTGCTCGACAAGCGTGTTGTGCAACCCGACGTTCGCATCCTGGAAGCCTGACCCATGGCAAAGAGAAAAACGGCGACTAGAC
>Ga0302046_10000561_pt1 | contig 36926 bp, 14 predicted proteins | sample RVTome_11_FD_200261 | JGI IMG/M metagenome (GOLD analysis project Ga0302046, IMG submission 200261) | Soil microbial communities from uranium-contaminated site in the Upper Colorado River Basin, Wyoming, United States - RVT147D111 (version 2) ...
GACTAATTGACTATCCCTGGCCGTGCCTTTGGGCGCACGGCCAGGAATAGTCAATTAGTCAAGTCTGACCCCTCCCCCCCCTTATGGAGATACCGTTGCTACTTGAAGCCTACCGTCAGGGTTTGTTCCCGATGGGGATGGACGACGGCGACGTGGGTTGGTTTTCGCCCAACCCGCGGGCGTTGATTCCGCTTGATGAGCGGTTCCACATCCCGCGGGGCCTGCGGCGGCGGCTGCGGAAGAATCCTTTCACATGCACGGTGAACCGAAATTTTAGGCAGGTCATCCGGGCTTGCGCAACGGTGCACGGCGAGACCTGGATCTCCCCGGAAATCCTGCATGCCTACACGGCCCTGCATCGCGCCGGCCACGCCCACAGCGTCGAGGTATGGCAGGGGGAAGACCTGGCCGGGGGTCTCTATGGTGTGTCGTTGGGTGGGGCGTTCTTCGGGGAGAGCATGTTTCACACGGTGACCGATGCCTCGAAGGTGGGCTTGGTGTATTTGGTGGAGCGCCTCCGGGAACGGGGCTTTCAGATCCTGGATACGCAGTGGACCACGCCGCATCTGACGCAATTCGGCACCTTCACGGTGTCACGGGAGGCGTACCTCAAGAAGCTGCGCAAGGTGGTCGCGATGCCGTGCCGGTTTGCGTGATGTGATGGAGGCGGCGCGGCGCACGCAGAACCACCGGGAGGACTTCTCTACTCCCCATGACCCGGAACGCCTCGCGCGGAGGCGCAGAGGTCGCTGAGTCTAAACCAAGAAGGATGAGGACGTTATCCATCACGACAGAGTCCGCCGCCTCACGGCGGCGGCTACGCGATCTGCGTGCGTCGTCCCGGGCACCTATTGGGCGGAGGCGCGGTAGAAGCGGTAGTTGAGGGAGGCGGCGTTGTCGTCGATCACTACCAAGGTGGAATCGGTGAGCGTGTAGATGCCGACCTGGGTCCAGGTGTCGAAGTCGGGGGAGCCCTCGATCAGGTAGGTGCCGCCGACGGTGCCCTCGATGGTGAACTGGAAGCGGCCATCCGGCAGGGAAACCGGATGGCTCAAGGTCGCGGGCGGCGTGACCAGGGGACCGTAGGTGGTGAGAAGCAATTCCCATCCGCCGGACATCTGGCCCAGGTCACCGACGGTGTCGTCGAGGATATAGAGGGCCCAGTCTCCATTGGGATTGCCATTGCGCATGACCCCCAGGTTGGTGGAGTGGGGGCCGGTCGGGGCCGGGGACGGGAAGAGGTCGCCCGTCTCGAAATCGGTCGGGAGATAGATCCCCGAGGAGAGAGGCAGGCGATCCGCCAGGCCCACAGCCGCCCCAGACTGGAAGGTGAAGGTCGCGTTGGTGAGGCCATTGCCGCCGCCGACATCGGACATGAGGATGGCGGCGTCGCCGTCGGGGCTGACGATGAGGACGTCGAGGTCGTCCGCGTAGGCGTGGTTGAGGTTGCGGAGCGTGACGGCGATGTCATCGACCAGGCCCGACCGGTTGGTGACGGTGATGAGGGAGGGGTACGGGAGGGCGCGGCCGACGTTGGGGATGGACACGGCATTGGTGTTGGCGAGGGTGGTGCCGCCGCCGATGGCGAAGGAGTAGTGCACCACGCCGAGCTGGGTGGCGCCGTCGTTGAGCTGGACGGAGGCGGTGATGATGCCGCCGGCGGAGCCGCTGGCGGTGAAGGTGAAGGCACGGGCCACCGACGACCCATTGGCGCTGAGGGCGCCGTAGGTGGAGGAGCCGCTGGAGCCGTTCACGCCCCCGGCATTGAGCAGGGTGCCGACGAGGTTGGCGGTGGCCTGCAGGCCGATGTTGCGGAGGGAGAGCATGACGGTGACGGTCTCGCCGTTGTCGATGCCGCCGCTGGGGGGCATCATGCTTTCACTGACCAGGGACGAGCCGGCGGGGACGAGGTTGAACTGGGGATTGATGACATGCACCTCGTTGGTGGCGGCGTTGTTGCCGGGAAGCAGATCCGGCGGAGCCGAGGCGCCGGCGCGGGCGATGAAGCGCAGGTCGGTGACGGTGGGCGGGACGGCGATGAGATTGACGACGGCTTCGGCTCCGGCGGAAAGGGCGCCCAGGTTGCAGCGGACCGAGCCGCCCACGGGCGCGCAGGAACCCTGGCTGGGGATGGCGCTGGTAAAGCTCAGCCCTCCCGAGAGGGTGTTGGTCAGGAGCACCCCGATGGCGTCACTGGGCCCGCCGTTCACGACGCGCACCGAATACATGACGCTGTTGCCCACGGTGGGCGTGTCGGTGAGGGAGGTGATCTGGACCTGAAGATCGGAGGCGGCCACCACACTGACCAGGGCCACCGCCACGTTGTCGGCGGGGTTGAAATCATTAACCAGGCCGGAGAGGCGGGCGTTCATGGCCAGGAGGCCCACGACGCGCGGAGCGACCACCACCTCCAGGGTGACGGCTTCACCGGCGGCCAGGGAGGGAATGTCACAGGCCAAGGCGCCGTTGACGAAGCCGCAGTCGGCGCCGTCGCCGGCGGCGCTGACAAAGACCACCTCGGTGGAGAAGGTGTTGGTCAGGCGAAGCTGGAACGCCTCTTCCGGTCCGCGATTGGTGACGGTCACGCTGAAGGCAAGGTTGCTGGAGACCAGGACGGTGTTGGTCTGGAGCACGGTCCAGACGGCCAGGTCGGCGCGGGGATTGACGGGATCAAAGGTGCGGATTTCCAATTCCCAACCGCCATTCAAACGGCCGGCATCGCCCAGGGTGTCATCGGCCAGGTAAAGCCCCCATGCCCCGTTGGGATCGGTGCCGCGAAGGGAGGCGAAGTTGGTGCCATACAGGCCGGCCGGAGCCGGAGGGGGAAGCACGTCGCCGCGGTCGTAGTCGGCGGGCCGGTAGTTGCCGGAAGCCAGCATGGAGGAGGCTGGCAAAGGGGTGGGGGCGCCGTCGAAGAGGCCCAGGGTGACGTTGTTGACGCTGCCGCCGCCGCCGGCGTCGGACATGATCATGACGGGGGCACCGTCGGGGGCGGTCAGCAGGGCGTCGATGTCCTGCGGGAAGGTGTGGCTCAGGCTGAGGAGGTTGACGCGGACGGAGTCGATCAGGCCTGGGAGACCTTCCACAAAGAGCGGGGAGGGATAGAGGGACCCGGCGCCGCTGTCGGGGATGTTGACCACCGCGGGGTTGGCGTACTCGAACATGCTGCCCAGGGCATAGGGGAAGGTGAGGGAGCCGAGGTCGTTGGTGCCATCCTGCATCGTGAGGGTGGCGACGAGGATGCCGCCGTTGGTGCCGTCGGCCTGGAAGGAGAAGTCGCGGAAATCGGCCGGGCCTCCCGCCACCATGACGCCGTAGGACTGCTGGGGGCTGGGGTTGTTGACCCCGCCGGTGGCCTGCAACTTGACGACCAGATCCTCGGTGTCGAGGCTGCCGATGTTGCGCAGGTAGAACCGGAGGGTGACATCCTCCCCGATGTCGATGCCGCCGTTGGGCGGGCTGACGCTTTCATCGACGAGGAATGTGCCGGCCGAGACGATGAAGGGGGAGGGCGGCAGGATGCGGGTGACGAGGGTGGCGGTGTTGTTGGTCGGGTTGGGATCCGAGACGCTGGCGGTGACGGTGACGGTGTTGGTGAGCAGGCCGATCTCGAGGGGGAACACGGTGATGTCCACGGTGGCGAACCCGTTGACGTTGATGGCGCCGAGGTCGCAGCTGACGGCCCCGCCGAGCTCGGCGCAGGAGCCCTGGCTGGCGACGGCATTGATGAACTGCACGTTGGGCGGAAGCGGATTCTGGAGGATGACATTACGCCCGCTGTTGGGTCCGAAGTTGGTGACTGTGACGCTGTAGGTGAGGTTGCTGCCGATGATGTTGGGCGGCGGGGAATTGGTCATGGTGACGGCCAGGTCGGTCGAGCAGTCACCGCCGCCGTCGCGGCAGATGTAGGGCGAGAGGTTGAGCGACCAGCATTGGATGGTGCCCGCGTCCGGAAAGAAAAGGTCATAGACCTGCAGTCGCCAGACGCCGTTGACCTCGCTGGCGGAGAGGCCTTCCAAACTGCTCAGGGGCTCATCCGGCTTGAAGGAGCCGACGTAGGGCGGGAAGGTGGCGGAGATGGCGGTGGTGGCCTTGTCATCAAAGGTGGTCCGCTGGGTGTCCGGCGAACAGGCCAGGCCAAAGTTGGCGCCGAAGAGGCCGGTGAACGGATGCTGGGACAGGATCACCTGGCGACCGCCCGGCGAGACGAGGCGCATGTCCAGGTCGAAGGGGAAGTCGTGCGTGATGTGGACCGAGACGGTTACGTTGGCGAGGTTGCCGGAGAACCCGGTGATGTTGATCGGCGAGGAAACGCCGAAGGGATCGGTGTCGGGGATGGCAATCGGCGAGTTGTTGTTGAAGCGAATCGCCGGTCCCAGGAGCCCGGTGTCGGCCTTGACCGCGATGGTGCGGACGTCCTGGCTGGAGGCCACGTTGAGGCTGAAGACAATCTGCGCGCCGCAGGGGAAGCTCGGGGAGGTGTAGAACCGGAAGGTGACGCGGTTGGTGACCGTGGCCCCGGGCGGCACGGGGGGATAGTCGGAACGGTCCTGGGAGATGGAGACCAGCCCGTTGGTGGTGGAGAGGATGGCGACGATGTTGGAGACGCTGAAGCGCCCGTTGTTGACCAGGACGAGGTCCATGTCCACGCATTCGTTGAAGTCGATGGCCCCGTTGCCGTTGCCGCTCAGGTCGGAGATGAGGATGCTGCTGAGGGCCAGGCCGGGGAGGTCGAAGGCCTCCTCGACGCCGATGGTGGTGGAGCTGTCGGGGGAGAAGGCCGAGCCGCCCATGCCGCGCTTGGCGAAGGCGGCCCAGAGTTCGTCGAAGTTGGCGCCGCCGTTGTTGACCAGGTCGGCCTGGATGATGGCGTCGCGGGCCTCGAGGAAGTTGGGGTTGACCGGGGCGAGCTTCATGCCGTCGGTGACGAGCTGCAGGATGAGGTTGTTGCCGGTGGCGAACCCGAACTTGTCGATGAGGTTGGCCCTGGCCTCCCAGAGGGCGATGCACCACACTTCGCCCTGGTTGTGGACTTCGGAGGCGGAGGTGGCGCCGCCGAAAATGGGATTCAGCGGCACACCCGCATGCGGATCGGCCTGGGTGGGATCGATGTCCTTGAACGTGAGCGGGTTCTTGGTCAGGTCGGTCGAGTAGGGATAGCGGCGGATGCCGAAGTAATAGTTCTCCATCAGTCCCACGAAATCGAAGGCGAGGTATCCGCCGGCGGCGTAGGCGGCATGCGCGTCATCGGAGGGCTCGCTGAGGAGCGCCAGGCCATACCAGTCGCTCCACCCCTCCCCCATGCCGCGGGATTGCAGCGCGCTCATGCCGACGCCCCCTCCCACCAACCGGTTGCTCAGGCCGTGGACATACTCGTGGATGACCACCTCGGCGTCGAAGTCCCCGTCCCGATCGGGCGTCGGGCCATCGAAAATGTACATCTGCATCCGGCCCGGCAGGCCGTCCATGGGGGTGGAAAAGTTGGCGTTGTTGAAGCCGGACCCGTCCTGGGCGTCGGCCTGCACGGCGTCGTTCCCCATGCCGCCCCGTCCGAGGTTGTCGTTCTGAAAGTTGCCGGCGGCCTCGGTGAAGCCCAGTTCCCACAATTTGTCGTGGGTCCAGTTGTTCAGATAGAAGAGCTGAACGACGGCGCCTTGGGAATAGGTGGAGGGAGCCATGGTGAGGTCGATGGGAAAATCAAAGACCCGGTTGGGGTTGCCCATGGGCCGGGGGAGGTCGGGCTGGTTGTTGGCGTCGGTGTCGGTGTGGGCATCGACGTTGTTGCCCCTCGTCTCGTTGTCACCGTCGTTGATCCAGCCGTTGGGGGAGGCGTTGGTGTTGAGGGCGGGCAGGGTAACAAGCTGGCGCGGGACCAGCGGCGGCTGGCCGGTCTGGGGCGTGGGATGCCCCGGTGAAAACGGCGATGGGCTGTCACTGGTCCAGACATTGTAGGTCGCGTCACTGATGTACTCGGTGAGGCAGCGGCGGAGGATCGGTTCCCCGGTCTGGGCATCGACCAGGACCAGGAACATCTCGCCGCGGGCGCGGCTGGACAGGATGACTTGCCATGCGAGCTGGATGACCTGGCGGCCCATGGGCACCCAGAGGAGGCGGGCATCGGTGTCCCCGGGCAGGGCGTCGGTGTGGAAGACGGTCCGCTGCCGTGGCCCGAGATCATCGGCGGGCTGCTGCAGGAGGTCGCCGGGGGCGACGGTCTCGCCGATTTCGGCGGCGGCACGGGCGGCGGCCTGGGCGGCGGAAACGGGGGGATTGGCCAGGACGGCGGCGCGATTGGGGACGCCGAGGTCCGCGGCGGCGGCGAGGTTGGGGAGGAAACCGCTGCTGAGATTGACCAGTTCGCCGTTCCGGGTGATGTGGCCCATGAGGAGCCGGCCATAGACCGGAACGCCGTCCAGATCCTGTTGCCAGACGGTGGTGCGGAGGCCGTTGTGCGCGGTGACATAATCGCGGGTGACGCGGGCATCGGGGAGAAGCTCCGCGCCGTGACCGAAGAGCTGCGCGTGGTCGTTGAGGAAAGCCTTGATGGGGAGGTGAGGATCCTCCTGCGGGAGGGCGGCGGCGGCTTCGAGGGAGACGGCTCGTCCCCTGCCCTGCGGGCCGCTGAGGAATCCATTGGGAACGCGGATGAAGCGGGGAGCGCCGAGCTTGCCTTCAAAGGCCACCTCCACGCCGGGCACGCGCGCGTTGAGTTGGGCGAGGGCGTTTTCCTGCCCGGCCAGGACGGGCTTGGGCACGGCGAGGACCACCGCACGGCGGTCGTAGTCGGGCAAGGGCTCCAACTGGGGCGCCCGAAAGGCCTGCACCGTGACGATCCCCAGCGGTCCCAAGACCGCGGTGATCAATGCACCGAAAACAACATTCCTCATGGTCCTCATCTTCTGCATTAAGGCGCCCGCAGCCGATAGAAGGCGGGGGTCGATCCGACCGGCATGGTGACCACGACCTGGTCTCCCACCTGCAGCGGGGAGACGGTCAAGTCGGCCCAGTTCAGGCTGTCCAGGTCGTCGGCGGCCTGCAGCACGAAGCTCGAGGCGGCGGCCGGCCAAGAAAGGATGATGTTACCGCCCTGAAGGACGATGGAGAGTTCGGGCGATCCCGAGACGGTGGTCTTGACCGAGGCGAGGTTGTTGTCGGGATTGGGATCGGTCTCGATGCCGGCGACGCCGGCCGAGTCGGTGAGCACCTCGGGAGTCTGGGTCAGAACTGCGATTTGGACGGCCCGGCCGGTGCCGCGGGCGATGGCGCCGAGGGTGCAGGTCACGAGTCCATTCTGCTCGGTGCAGGGGGCGCCGGTGGCGGAGAGGAAGGCGACGCCGGCTGGGAGCTGGTTGGTCAGGACGACGCCGGTGGCGTTGCCGGGTCCGTGGTTGGTGACGCCGATCGTGTAGGTCAGCGTGCCGCCGAGCAGGATCGGGTCGGGGGCGTCATCGATCTGGACGGAGAGGTCGGCCACCGGCTCGATGAGGTCGGCCACCACCATGGTCAGGCTCCAGCCGCCGGCGATGTTGCCGATTTCCCCGCTGCCGTCGTCCACCACATACAGCTTCCAGTCGCCGACCGGGTTGATGCCGGTGAAGGCGGAGAGGGCGGTGCCGAAGGGCGCGGCGGGCGCGGGCGCGGGCATGGGATCATTGGCGGCGGAGTAATTGCCGGGGCGATACGTGCCGGAGGTGATGACGGAGCTGTCCGGGATGGCCACGTCGGCGGCGTCATCGAAGGTGAGGTTGACGTTGTTGAGGGCGTTGAAGAAGCCGCCGCCGGCGTCGGACATGAGCATGACGGTGTTTCCGTTGGGGCCCTCGAGCAGGATGTCGAGGTCGTCGGGGAAGGCATGGCTGAGGTTGTTGAGCCGGACGGTGAGCCGGGCCAGGTCGCCCAACACATCGGACACGGTGATGACCGAGGGATACGGCGTGGCGGCGGAGGCGTCATTGATGGTGATGCCGGCGCTGTTGGTGAACCCGCGGGTGGCCTGGCCGAGGGAGAAGGCGAAGGCGACCACGCCCAGGTCATTGGTCTGGTCGGGCGCGAAGTTCATGAGGCGGAAGGTGGCGGTGATCACATCCCCGCTGGTCCCGCCGGCGACGAAGGAGACGGACCGAGAGACGGTGGCGCCGCCCGCGATCACCGCGCCATAGCTGGAGACCACGGGAACGGGCTGGGTCACGCCATTGGTGACCTGGAGGGTGGCCTCCAGGTTGACGGTGTCCACGTTGCCCACGTTGCGCAGGCCGAAGGCGATGGTGACCCGTTCACCCGGGTCGATGAGGCCGTTGTTGGGCACGAACGACTCGGACACGAGCGAGGCGCCGGAGGGGACGATGGTGCTGGTGTCATTGTCGAGGATGTTCAGGACGGCGTTGCTGGGATTCCCCAACACCACGTTGCCCACGATATTGGTGGGGAGGACCAGGCCGAGCAGGACGGTTTCATCCCCCTCGATCCGGAGGTCATCGAAGATCGGGACCAGGAAGCTGCGGTTCGTCACGCCCGGGGGGAAGGCGAGGAGGTTGCTGACGCTCTGGTAATCCACGCCGGCGGTGGCGGTGCCGTCGCCCGTGAGGTAGCCCACACTGACAAACGTGGCGCTGGCGCCGATGCGCTCGACGGTCACGACGGCATTGGAGGCGGACTCATCGGCGGCAAAGCTGGAGGCGCTGAAACGCAGGCTGACATCGTCGTCGTGGATGACGAGGGTGCTGTTGGTGGGGCTGACCAGGGTGACGCCCGGAGAGGCATTGGTCAGGATGAGCTGGAGCGTCTCGTCCCCTTCGGCGATGGCGTCATCCAGGATGGGCACGCTGAAGGTCTTGCTGGTCTCGAAGGCGGTGAAGAAGAGCGTTCCGGAGGAACTGGTGTAGTCGAGCCCCGGGGTGGCGGTGCCGGGACGGGTGCGGTAATCGACGGTGATGGGCCCCTGGGGCGTGCCCTGGCGCAGGACGGTGATGACGGCATTGGAGGCGGTCTCATCCACCTCGAAGACCGCCTGGCTGAAGCTGAGCGAATCCTCATTGTCCACGATGGTGAGGACGGCGCTGCCCCCGAGGTCAAACGGATTGCCCGTGACAGGGTTGAACAGGTTGAGGTTGACGGTCTCATTCCCCTCACCCAGGAGGTCATCCAGGATGGGCACCTGCACGGTCTTCATCACCTCGCCGTCGGCAAAATCGATGATGAGGCTGGTGAAGGTGTAATCCATGCCGGCGATGGCGGTTCCGTCGCTGGTGGCGAACCGGACCGAGGCGGGGCCGTTGGTGACGCCGACGCGCACGATGCTGATGGCGGCCGGTCCGAGCGCCTCGCTGACCAGGTAATTGGGCTGGCCGAAGCGGAAGCTGGTGTCGTTGTCGAGAATGGTGATGGCGGTGCCGCTGGGCTGGGCCAGGATGGCCTCGCCGACCGGGTTGACAAGCCCCGCCAAGAAGAACTCGGGATCCTCACCAATGAGGTCGTCCACGATCGGAACCAGGAAGAACTGGTTGGTGACGCCCGGATTGAAGGTGAGGGTGCCGGTGACGTTGGTGAAATCGAGCGTATCCAGGGCGTTGCCGGCCATGGTGAGGTAATCCACGGAGACCGGCCCGGTGCCGCCATTGGCGCGGACGACCTGCACGACGGCGTTGGTGACCCCTTCGACCACGACAAAGTCGTTGGTGGAGAAGCTCAGGAGGGCCTCGTCGCCGAGAATGGTCAGGACCGACGTGGCCAGGCCCAGCGCGCCGCCGACCGGGTTGGAGAGGGTCAGGTTGAGAATCTCCGCGCCCTCGACCAGGGCATCGTCAAAGACCTGCACCAGGACGGTCTTGGCGGTTTCGCCGTCGGCGAAGGAGACCGTGACGTTGACCGGCCCGTAATCCAGGCCCGCGGTGGCGGTGGCGGGCGAGGTCCGGAACTGGACGGAGGCCGATCCCGAGCTGCCGCCGGTGCGCGCCAGGGTGATGACGGCGTTGGTCCCCTGCTCCGAGGCCGCGTAATTGGCCGCGGTGAAGCCGATGGCGCCCGGGCTGAAGTCATCGTCCACGATGGTGAGGCTGGCGTTGGCGAGGCCGAGCATGGCGGTGCCGGTGACGCCTCCCAGAGTGAGGTTGATCGTCTCGAGCCCCTCGGGGGTAACGTCGTCGAAGATCGGCACGGTGAAGGTGGTTTGGAACTGGCCTGGGAGGAAGGTGACCACGCCCGACACATTCTGGTAGTCGGTGCCGGCGGTGGCCGAGCCGGCGCCGGTGGCGAAGTTGACCGACACGGTACCGACGCCGCCGCCGCGGCGGCTCAGGGTGACGAAGGCCTGGCCGGCGCTTTCACTCACGCTGTAGGCGTCGATGGCGAAGCCGACGACATCGTCGTCATTGAGGAGGGTGACCGTGGCCGAGCTGGGAATGCCAAGGGTGGCGCCACCGAGGGGGTTGGAGAGGGTGACGTTGAGGACGCGATCGACGTTGGTGATGCTGTCGTCGATGACCTGGAGCACGAAGTAGGCGAGGGTCTGGCCGGGCGCAAAATTGAGGACGCCGTTGGTGGCGACGTAGTGTTGTCCGGCCAGGGCGGTGCCGTTGGAGGTGGCGAAGGCGACGGAGACGGCGTTGGAGGCGCCGATGCGGCGTCGCACCTCGAAGAGCAGTTCCCCGGCGCTCTCGACCACGGTGTAGGCGTTGGTGACGAGGGTGATGCTGCCGGATCCGATGTTCACGCCGCCGTGGAGGCGGGTGAGGAAGTTCTGCGGGATGCCATCGAACTCGGTGAAGCCGCCGCCGACGATGATCTTGCGATCGGGCTGGATGGCGAGCGCGGAGACGAAGCTGTTGGCCCCGCTGCCGGTGTTGAAGCTGGTATCGACGGCGCCGTCGGGGTGGAGGCGGACCAGGCGGCTGTAGGGGAACCCGTTGAAGGTGGTGAAGCCGCCGCCGACGAGGAGCTTGCCGTCGGTCTGGGGGCGGATGACGCTGATGAATTCATTGGGGCCGAGGGCCGGGTTGAAGGTGGTGTCCACGCGGCCGTTGGGCAGCAGCCGGGCGATGTGCGGCCGGACCTGGCCGTCGTAGTTGTTGAACATGCCGCCGATCATGATGCGGTCGGTGGGGAGGAGGGTGAGTTCCCGGATGGAGGCGTCGGCGCCGAGGCCGGGCGTGAAGGTGGCGTCCAACTGCCCGCTGCTGGTCAGGCGGGCGATGCGGATGCGGGGCTGGCCATTGACGATGCTGAAGTCCCCGGCGATGAGGATGCTGCCATCCAGGTCGATGGCCACGGCCCGCACCGGCCCGTTGGCGGCGGCGACCGGATTGAAATTGGGATCAAGCGTGCCGTTGGGCCGGAGCACGGCGAGGTGGCTGCGGTTGGTGCCGTTGACGCTGGTGAAGTTGCCGGCGGCAATGATGTTGCCATCGGCGCGCACGGCGACGGCGTTGACCTGATTGTCGAGCCGGGCGACGAAGTTGGTGTCGAGGGTGCCGTCCTGGTTGAGCAGGCAGAGATAGTCCAGGGAGGCGCTGCCCACTCCGGTGAAGGCGCCGCCGACCACGGCCCTGCCGCCGGCGGTCTGGGCGACGTCGAGGACCGGGGCGTTGAGGAGGGATCCGGAATCGAAGCTGGTGTCGATGGTGCCATTGCTGTTCAGGCGGGCAATGCGGGCGCGGGGCTGTCCTTCCAGGGTGGTGAAGTCCCCGCCCACCATGACCTTGTTGTCGTTGGTGCGGTGGAAGAGGACGTTCACTGCGGCGTCGGCGCCGAGCATGCTGAAGGTTGTGTCCACGGAACCGGCTTGGGACTCGTTTTCGCGGATGGTCAGGTCGGCCAGGAGGATGGCCCCGTTGGTGGTGGCGCCCCCGGTGGGGTTGCTGAGCATGAGGCCGAGGTTGCGGCTGCTGGTCACGACCTGGTTGTCAAACACGCGCACGAGGAAGGTCTGGGAGGCCTGCCCATCGAGGAAGGTCAGGGTCCCGTTGGTGGGCAGGTAGTCGTTGCCCGGCACGGCGGTGCCGATCGCCAGGGTGGCGTAGTCGATGGTGACGGTGCCCGTGCTGCCGAAGGTGCGGGTCACGGTGACCTGGGCGTTGGTGGCGTCCTCGTCCACGAAGTAGGCGGCGGTCAGGAAGCCGAGCGTGCCGGGAGCCTGGTCGTCATCCAGGATGGTGAGGGTGGCCTGCTGGATCTGGCCCAGGGTGGCCCCGCCGGTGGGATTCTCGATGCGGATCGTGAGCGTCTCGGTCTGCTCGACGACGCTGTCGTTGACGAGGTTGACGACGAAGGTCTTGGGTGTGGCGTCGCCGTCCATCCAGTTCAGCGTGCCATTGGTGGGGGTGAAGTCCTGGCCGGCCAAGGCGGTGCCATTGATGGTGCGGAAGCCCACGGACACGGGGCCGAGGCTGCCGAGGGAGCGGTTCACGGTGATGGTGGCCGTGAGGTTGGACTCGTTCCTGGTGTACTGGGCTTGGCTGAGGCTGAAGGTGCCGTTGACCAGGGCATTGTTCGTGATGGTGAGGATGGCGGTGCTGGTGGGCCCGAGGATGGCGCCGCCCGTCGGCGTGGAGAGGGTCAGGATGACCGTCTCGTTGGTCTCATCGAGGTAGTCGGGAATGATGGGGACGTTGAAGGTCTTGATGGTCTCCCCGTCGGCGAAGGTGAGGCTGCCGCCGGCGGGCAGGTAATCGAGGCCGACGTTGGCGGTGCCGTCCTGGGTGGCGTAGTCCACCTTGACCACGCCGCTGGAACCGCTCTGGCGCAGCACGGTGATGACCTTGTTGGTCTCGTATTCGTTCACGCCGTAGGCGGCCATGCTGAAGTTGAACTGCCCGGTGTCGAAGTTGTCGTCGATGATCTGGAGCACGGACTGGCTGAGAATCAACCCAGCTCCCTGGGTGGCGTTGGTCAGGTAGAGCGCGACGGTTTCGATGCCTTCGACCAGGTCGTCGTCGATGATCGGCACGGTGAAGAGCTTGAGCTGCTCGCCCGGACCGAAGGTGAGGGTGCCCATGGCGGGCTGGTAGTCCTGCCCCGCCACGGCCGTTTCGTCGAGAGTGTAGTAATCGACGGTGACGGTGGTGTTGGTGGTCCCGGTGCGGACGACCTCGATCTGGGCGTAGCCCGCCACGGCATTCTCATTCACGCTGAAGGTGGCGGTGAGGAAGCCGATGGTGCTGTCGTCGCTGAGGATGCTCAGGACCGAGATCGGCTGCGGCCCGAGCGTCATGCCGCTGGTGGCATTGGTGGAGAGCGCGAGGATGACCTGTTCATCCGGCTCGATCAGGACGTCGTCCAGGACGGCGATGGTGAACCGGCGGAGGACCTCGCCCTCGGGGAACACGATCAGGCCGTTGGTGGCGACGTAGTCCTGGCCGGCCAACGCGCCGGCATCGAAGGTGTCGAACATGACGCTGGCGCTGCCGGTGGTGCCGCCGACGCGGCGGACGGTGATCACCGCCTCGGACTGGCTTTCCAGGACCGAGAAAATGGGGAACTCGAACTCGGCACTGCCGGGCCCGTCGATGGAGCCGCCATGGATGCGGGCGATGCGGGTGCGGGGCAGGCGGTTGTAGAAGCTGAATCCGCCGCCGATGACGATGCGGCGGTCGGGCTGGACCAGGGCGGCGGCGATGAAGGCGTCGGTGCCGGCGCCGAAGTTGATGGTCGGATCGGTGCTTCCATCCGGGTAGAGCCGGGTGATGCGGTTGCGCGTGACGTCGTTGAACTGGGTGAAGTCGCCGACCACGATGATCTTGCTGTCGAGTTGCAAGGTCAGGTCCAGCACCACTCCATTGCCGCCGGCCACCCCGTCGAGGAACTCGTCATCCACGGAACCATCAGGCATGAGCCGGGCCAGGAAGGCCCGCGGGGTGCCGTTCACGTGGGCAAAGGAGCCGCCCAGCAGAATGCGTCCGTCGGGCTGGACCAGCAGGGTCCGGACGGTGTCATCGACGCCCTCACCCGGATCGAAGGACAGATCCAGGGAGCCATCGGGGAGGAGTCGCGCGACGCGATTGCGGGGCACGTTGCCGACGGCGGAGAAATCGCCTGCGATGAGCACCTTGCCGTCGCGTTGGAAGTCCACGGCCTGGACGGCGCCGTTGGCGCCGACGCCGGGGTCGAACAGGGTGTGAAGGGTGCCGTTGGTGTTGAGGATGGCGACGCCGGGACGTGAGATGCCGTTGAAACTGGTGAACGAGCCGCCGATGAGAATGCGGCCGTCGGGCAGGAGCTTGAGGTCGAAGATGGGATTGTCGGCGCCGGCGCCCGGGTTGAAGAAGGTGTCGAGCGTGCCGTCCTCGTTGAGCCGTGCGATGTGATTGCGATTGGTGCCGTGGACGGTGGTGAAGAAGCCGCCCAGGATGACCTTGTTGTTGGGCTGGAGCGCGAGGGTGCGGACCGGCGCGTCGGGTCCGAACCCGATGCTGTAGGCGGGCTCGACGGAGCCGTCGGGAAAGAGGCGGCCGATCCGGCTCTTGGTGATGCCGTTGAGGCGGGTGAAGTTGCCCGCGATGATGAGGCGGCCATCCTCCTGCCGGACGATGTCAAAGACATCGCCATTGGGCCCGGCCAGAGCGTTGAAGGTGGTGTCCAGGGAGCCGGCCGGAATGTTGAAGGACTCGTCGTCGATGATGGTGAGCTGGGCGGTGCTGGGATTGCCGAGCGACCCGTTATCGACCGAGGTCAGGGTCAGGACGACGGTTTTCTCGCCATCCATCTCCTCGGGGGTGTCGTCCAGCAGCGGGACCAGGAAGCTTTGCGCGGTGACGCCGGGCTCAAAGGTGAGCACCCCGTTGACGGGCGAGAAATCGGTGCCGGGGAGGGCGGAGCCGGCGGTGGCGGTGTAGCTGACCTGGACGGTTTCGGCGACGCCGTTGAGGCGGATGACGGTGATGGCGGCGGTGCCGCCGTTTTCATCCCCTTCATAGACCGGCTGGCTGAAGGCGAACTCGCCGAAGGCGTCATCGTCCTCGATGCGGACGGTGGCGAGGGTCCTGGGGCCGAGGATTCCAACGAAGGAGGGATTGGAGAGCATGACCTGGAACTCCCTGGGTCCATCCACCAGCTCATTGTTAATGAGAGGGATCTGGACAATGCGGTCACTGGAGTCCCCGTTGTCCCAGACGAGCGGGGTGATGGTCTGGACGTAGTCGGTTCCTGCCAGGGCGGAGCCGTTGACGGTGGAGAAAAGGTTGGTCACGCGGCCGACGTTGCCGCCGGTGCGGGTGACGATGACGCTGGCGAAGCCGGCGTTCTCGACGGTGAGGTAATTCGTGGAGGAGAGATTGAGGTGCCCCAGGGCGAAGTCGTCGTCGATGATCGTGAGCGGGACCACCTCGGCGGAGTTGGTCAGCCCTTCGGGCAGCAGGGCGCCGCCGCCGGCGTTGGTCAGGACGAGGAAGATGGTCTCGTCGGGCTCGACCTCCACGTCATTGAGGATGGTGACGGGGAAGGTTTTCTCGACCTCCCCGGGGGCGAAGGTGAGCGTGCCGGAGGCGGTCGTGTAGTCCGATCCGGCCAGGGCGGTGCCGTTGTACGTGTAATAATCGACCGTGACGGCACCGACGATGCCATTGGTGCGGATGACGTTGATGGAGGCTTGGAGACCGTTCTCGTTGACGACGTACTCGATGTCGCGGAAGGCGATCACACCGTAGTCGAAGTCGTTGTCCGAGATGGTGACGGGAGAGCTGAAGCGCCCGCGGGCGCCCATGAGCGGGACGAGTTCGCCTCCCAGGAAGATGGATCCGATGGAATCCCTCACGATCGCCGTGAGCAGTTCATCCCCCTCGATGTCCTCGTCATCGATCAGGGGCAGCGAGGCGTAAAACGGGCCGACGAACCCGACGCTGCGGGGGGATACCGGATACGCGAACTCGGGCCAGACGAGGAGGTTGGTGATGTTGCGGTAGTCCACGTCGGCGAGGGCGAAGCGTTCCTCGGTGAACAGGGAGGCCTGGAGGGTGCCGAGGCGGCCGTCGAACCGTTGGAGGGTGATGGAGAGCACCACGCCGTTCTCGTCGGCGGTGTATTCGTCATAGAAGAGGGACACATTGCCGGGGCCGGGGGTGTAGCCGCCCAGGATGCGGGCCAGGTTGAATCGGGGCACCTGGTCCTGGCGCGTCCAGATGGGAGCCGGACCCGAGGCATGGCCGCCCAGGTTGGTGAAGGAGCCGCCGATCAGGACGTTGCCGTCGGCCTGGATGGCCAGGGAGTTGACGAAGTTGTCCGGCTCGAAGCTGAACGGGTTGATCAGTCCGGCGAACTGGTTGTAGGCGGTGTCCATGAAGCTGGTGTCCAGGACACCGTTGGTGAACAGCCGGGCCATGCCCACCCGGCGGACCATGTCGTATTCGGTGAACAGACCGCCGATGATGGCCTTGCCGTCGTCCTGGAGGCGGATGGTGTAGATGCTGTTGTTGGCGCCTTCACCAGGCTCATAGGAGAGATCGAGTCCACCGTTGGGCTCAAGCCGGGCCAGGGAGCGGCGCGGGCGGAAGTCCACGGTTTCGAAGCGGCCGCCCAGGATGACCTTGAGGTCGTTCTGGAGGGCAAGGGCATAGACGGGGCCATCGACGCCATCACCGGGATTGAAGGACATGTCCACGTTGCCGTTGGCGCTGAGCCGGGCGATGCCGTTGCGGGGGATGCCGTTGATGGCGGTGAATTCGCCGCCCAGATAGACGCGTTCGCCGGAGCCGGTGGCATTGATGACCGCGCTGAAGCCCCACTCCACGTCGGTGTCCGTCCCGCCTTCGTTGACCATGATGGTGATGTCGGCGTCGGGACCGGGTCCGTAGGGGATGACGTAGTTGAGGGGGCCGACAAAGTTGGCGGGGGCGCAGGCGGGGTCGCCGTTGTATTCGTCCACGTAGCCGCTGTCGAAGAGCAGGTTGGGCCCGTTATAGACGGTCAGGCGGTCCGGGGTGCAGCCCGGGGAGAAATCGACTGTCACGGTGCCGGCGGTGGCGATGGTGGTGACATTGGTGGCGAACACGGCGGGGCCGGGCGAGGTGGTGGCGGCGAGGAGGTTGAGCGACTGGGAGACGTCATCGGTGGCGACATCCCACACCACGGCGTTGGGCCCGAGACCCGGGTTGAACGAGGAGTCAAGGGAGCCGTCGGCGTTGAGGCGGGCGATATTGCGGCGCTCGACCCCGTTGTAGAGGGTGAACTCGCCGCCGACCAGGATCTTGCCGCTGGGCAGTATGACCACATCGCGCACGACACCATTGAAGCCGTTGCCGACCTGGAAGGTGGTGTCGAGGGAGCCGTCCGGGTTGAGACGGGCGATGCGGTTGCGGGAGACATTGTCGATGGAGGCGAAGGCGCCCCCGATCAGGATCTTGTTGTTGTTGGCCGGGATGGCCGCCACGGGGGGATAGACGTCCACGGCGCTGACAAAACCGTCCGCGCCGGTCCTGGGGTTGAAGGAGGTGTCGAGGGAGCCGTTGACGTTGACGCGCGCGATGCGGTTGCGCGGGACGGTGTTGTAGGCGGTGAAGTCGCCCACGATGACGGCCTTCTGGTCGGCCTGGATGGCGACGTCGAACACCTCGCTGTTGGCGCCGGGCTTGAGGTTGAAGGGGGGGATGGTGGTGCTGTTGTTGGCCGGGTTCCAGGTGCGGTCGGCGGCGCCGGCGGGCTGATCATCGTAGAGGATGGCGACATTGCAGAAGCCATTGATGATGCCGTGATTGATGTCCGGATCGGTCAGGACCAGGCGGATGTCCTCGTTGAACTCGACCACGCCGTCATCGACGGGGAGCGGGAAATTGATCGTAATTGCAATGATGTCGGGGGGGAAGGTGAGCTGGGTGGTGAAGGTGCTGAAATCGGCGCGGTTGGTGATGTCGAGTGAGCCGTCGGTGTAGGGCGGATTCGGGCGGAAGCCGTCCAGGTCGTCGGAATAGTCCGAGCTGTCGGCCAGCGGGTAGCCGTAGGGACGCAGCGGGGGGAAATTGAAATTGTCGAGCGTGGAAAGGGTGACCTGTCCCGGGAGCCCGTTGGGATTGACGACCGTGATGGCGATATTCCGGTCGGACTCCTCGTTCCGGTAGTAACGCCGCAGGATGGAGTAGGTGCCGACATTGGCGGGCGGGACCGGCGGATTGAAGAAGGGGTGGAGCAGGTCGATGAGGTTGACGCGGGTGATGTTGGTGAAGCCGGTGACGGGCTCGACGAGCAGAACATTTTCCTGAGGCGCGGGTCGCGGATTGGTCAGGCCGACGAAGAGGAACGGGGCGAGGTTATTCAAGGGATCGCCCCCCTGGCTGACGGGCACCACGATGTTAGTGCTGGTCTGGAAGTCGTCAAAGATGAGCGTGCCCCGCACGGGGCTGTAATCCAAGCCGGGCACGGCGGAGGGGAAGATATCCTCCAACTCCATGCTGTTGGTCATCACCTGCCCCATGCCGTTGGTCGTGACGATGTTGGTGGTGACCAGGTTGGTCACCAGGATGTTGGTGATGTAGTAATCGACCAGCACGCGTCCCCGGCTGCCGCCGATGCGGTTGACGGTGACCAATCCGCCCGGAGCGTCCTTGGGATTGTCGGCGAAGGACTCGAAATCGGTGAAGGTGTAGAGCGTGTTGGCGAAGTCAAAGATGCCGGACTCCCCGGCCACGCCCCAGGTCAGGGAAAAATCCCCCATCTGGCCGACGAACCCGTCCACCGCGATGTGGTACACTTCGTCCTGCACGACCGGGAAGGTCATGAGGCTGCTGAGGAGGAAGAGCTGATCGAAGAAGTTGTCGTCATTGGCGCCGACCTGGACCAGGTTGGCCACGTCGTCGCCGGTGTAGGCGGCGATGGTGGTGTCGAAGAGGCTGCCCTGGGTGTGGAAATAGGCGGTGCCGTCCTTGGGAGCGGTCCAGACAAACCAGACGGAGGCGCCGCTCGGGGCGCCGTGGGGGGGCTCGCCGGGCTCGGCGGTGGCGCCCGCGTTGGAACCGCTCACCGATCCGGGCGACCCGAAGATTTCAATGGCATTGGCGAAGTTGTCATTGGCCGGCTGAGCGACCAGGGGGAGGCTCCATCCGGTGAGCAACCATAGGAGAAGAACGCCGGCGCCCAAGAGACGGGGTCGGTGGCCTTTCATCCTGCAAGGCTCGGTTTTTTCCATAGCATGATTCATCAGGGGGCATCGACCCGGACGCGGTAATACTTCTCCGGGGCCCCCGCAGGGACGGGGTCCACCACCTGCAGTTGGGTATTGACCGGGCCATTGACGATGCTGGTCATTTCCATCCACCCGACCTGGGTGAGGGAAGTCTTGAACTGGACCCGGTTGGTGTAAGCGGCGACGGAATCCCAAGTGAGGATGGCGGAGCGGGAGGGCGCGGTGCTGACCGTAACGGTCAGCACTGGAACGAGGATTGGATCGGGATCCTCGGCATTGACGATGCCATCGTTGTCATCATCCCGGTCCCGGCTGGCCACCAGGGCCCTATTGAGCGTGACCTCCTGCCCGCTGGGATAGGTGAGGTTGGTCGAGCTGAGCGGCCCGGCGAACCAGGGCACCCAACGGAGCCGGCCCCCGAGGGCGCCGTCGAGCTTCTCCGCTTCGAGGTTGGAGTCGGCGAAGTAAAGGGTCGTGTTGGGATCGATGGCGATGGCCTGGTTGATGTTGGTGGCGTAGTTCTGGAAATCGAGATAGTCCACGTAGAGCGCGCGGCCCGGCTGGTTGTTGACGAAGCGGAAGAGGCTGAAGGGATTCTGGGCATCGAGGGTGAGCCGGCCCAGGGCCAGGTTGTTCCGGTAACCATCGGTGACCGGACCGAGGTCGAGCGCGGCCCAGCTCGAGAAGACCTCCGCGAAGGGGAGTGCGATCGACCGGATGCGGGTGCCGAGCAGGTCGCTGACGGCCGGGCGGATGCGGGAGACGAAGCCGGCCTTGACGGTCCAGTGGTTGGGCGCGCCGGGCCCGGCATCGACGAGGCGGTTGGTGGCGTTGAGGACGAGGCCGCCGGGGGTGGATGAGAAGCCGGCGGAGATGATGGAATTGGAGACGACGAGCTCCGCGACGTTCAACTCGATGTCGCCGTTGCCGGCGAGGGTGGCGCCGATCGAGTTGGTGACAATATTGGTCACCACATTGGTGAATCCGAAGAAGATGTTGGTGAAGACGTTGGTAAAGATGAGGGTGGGCCCGCCGGTGAGCTTGGCGTCGAGCGCGGACACGGAGAGGAGGCCCCCGTTGGCGATCATGGTCCCCGAGTTGTCGAAGTTCTCGGTGCGCAGGAACTGGGAGGCGGAACTGACGGTGCCCCAATTGACAAAGTTCTCGTAGGCGTTGGTCCGATCGGCGCCGAAGTAGGCGCTCCCGTCGATGTTCAGGACGTTGCGGTTGGTGAAGCTGAGAAGGTTGTGCACGTTGGTCGCGCCCCAGGAGGAGCCGAAGGGCAGCCCGAGCTGCCCTGAGATGTCGAGACTGCGGCTGTCGATCTCGAGGGCGGATCCGACGCTGATGATGTCGGAGATGATGATGTGATTGCCGCGGACACGGAACTCATTGACGATGACCGACTGGAGGGGCTGGAGGCTGTCCTCGACGATCAGGACATGGAAATCGATGGCATTGGTGGCGCCGCCGGTGACCTCGTAGTTGCGCCAGGTGCCGGACCAGGCGGCGATGGACCCGTTGAGGCGGCGGACGAAGGCGGGCGCGATGTTGGAGACGACCAGGACGGGTTCGACGGTGCCCACGTCGAAGATGACGAAGGGGGCATCGACTTGGGCGAGCCGGTTGCTGGTCACGTTCTGGGCGCGCAGGATGAAGGTCGTGTCGGCGCGCACGCGGGACTGATCCAGGTTGACGTTGTTGCCCACGATCTCGACGCGGCCGGGGAAGTTTGTCGGATTGGTCAGGGGACTGCCGATGATGGTGGTCCCGGGGGTGTTGATGGAGCTGACGTTGACGGAGTAGCCGGTGTAGAGGATCTGGACGCGGTTGGAGAGGTAGGTGGCGGGGTTGTAGAGGAGGCTGGGGTTGTAGGCCGTGTTCCCGGGGATGGCGCCGAACGCGGGATCGAACTCGAAGGGCATATTGCGCGTCACCGCATAGGTGTTGGGCCGGCGCGTGGCGGTGGTGTTCAGGTTGCGCGCCAGGAAGACGTTGGTCTCGAAGGCGAGCACATCCACGAGAAAGACCGCGTTGGTGATGAAGGTCTGGGCGACGATGTCGAAGTCGCTGCTCTGGAAGCCCACCACCGCCGTGGCGCCGCCGTCGAACTCCGGATAAAAGCGGGCGGCCCGGAAGTAATTCGAATCGAAACTGTTGGTCGGGTAGAAGATGACCTGGACGGCGAAGTTGGTCGGCCCGAGCTGGTTGGTGTAGGCGACGGCGTCATAGTTGCCGCCGAAGCTGAAGAACGGGACGGTGACCAGGTTGGTGAAGCGGGAGCCGAGGCCGAAGTCCTGGATCACCTCGTGGTATGGGGACTGGGGAAAGGGAAGCGTGTAGCTGAGGTCATCCAGGCCCCCGCCACCGTTCAGGACCATGGTGTTGCCGCTGCCGTCGATGGTGTTGTTGGTGCCCTCGCCCCAATAGAAGTCGATGATGCCGACGTCATTGATGTAGTTGGAGGCGCCTGCGGAGCTGCCGAAGATGAAGCCGGTGTTGGTCTGGAACTGGCCGGAACGGAGTCCATTGCGGCGGATGTCGATGTTCCGCCCGTGCAGGCGGACCAGGCCCTGGGAGCCGACGCTCAGGGGGCCGGTGCTAATGATGTTGGTCGCTTCAACGAGGAGCCAGTTGACATTGGCTCCTGAAATCAGGAAGAGGGAGCTGCCCGCGCTGATACTGCCCTGATTGACCCATGTGTCCATGGGGGTGCGGAGGTTGGCGGTGGAATGGCGGAAGCGGTAGCCGGGATCGCCGAACATCACACCCGAACCCGTGTTCGTGAAGAAGAGGGTGTTGTCGGTCTCATAGGGGAGCGGCGTGATCAACAAGGCGGAGGAGACCGAGAACGTGCTGCGGTTGACGAAGGCGGTGGCGTCGATCTGGGGCGCGATGTCCGGCGGGGCGATGACCGGACTGTCGCTGACATAGATGGGGGAGGTGGCGGCGCCGACGGCACCCGCCACCACCAGGAGGGCCATCGTCAAGAGGCCGCCTCGTGCTGCGCTGGGAGTCATGGGAGTGGGAGCGTTCACCTGGGGGGCGCTAGTTGCCGGAGCTTAGGTTTCTCAGATCCTCCAGGGTCAGACTGAGGAATCTGGGAAAGATCACGGGAGGATTGGTCGTGCCGTCGAAACGGGCCCAGACACCGCTGCCGAAGAGGGAGCCTAACTCGTCGAGGAACGGCGATTGGTTGCCGAAGAAGGGAAGCTGGTTGGAGAAGGAGATCGTCACGGTGGGGGTGATCACACCGGGCCCGGTCGAGTTGGCATTGGCCACGCCGTTGAGGGCATTGTTGTCCTCCCATGTGGCGGTCCCGCTGCGATCGGTCAGGACCGGGACGAGGTTCTGCACGAGGCCCAGGTCCTCGGAGGTGAAGAGGATGTCGGGGGCGGCGACGGCGCGCTGGAGCGGCTGGGTGATGGGGATGCCGTTGGAGACGAAGCGGTCGGTGAAGACGTTGGTGGTGGCGATGAAAAGCTGGCCGATCAGGCTGTCGAAGTTGCCGCGCACGAATTGCACCCGCTCGACTCCCTGGCGGAGCGCGGTGACGACGAAGTTGGTGGCGTTGGTGCCGAGCCCCTGCCCGGGGGTGTTGGTGATGCCGGGAATCACGGGGATGGTGATGTTGGTGCCGCCAAAAATGTTGGAGAACGTGGTGAACGGCACCCAGGGCGAGCTGGCGACACCGGCGGAAGTGCTGCGCCCCACGCCCGCAATGGTGTTTTCCACGGCGAAATTGTTCCGGTTGTAGAGAAAGCGAAGCGCGCCGACGTCGTCCCGTGTCAGCCCGGTGTAATACTCGCCAAAGGAGAGGTTGAGGTATCCTCCCGCGACCGAGGAGTAGGCGAACGCGAGGGGATCGACGGGAGTCTCGATGGAGTCCGCGTAGTTCTGGGGCAGGATCGGGTCGAAGATGCTGTAGGTGTAGAGCACGTCGTTGACGAAGCTGGAGGGCTGGAGGGTGATGGGATCGAAGTTGAGCTTGACGATCGTGTAGTTGGTGAAGGTCTGTCCGCCGATCGTCTCCGTGTTGCGTCCGCGCAGGGTGAAGACATAGCGTTCCGGCTCGGCCAGACCCATCTCCTCGATGAGCAGGGAGAGGGCGTGGGATTTGACATCCAGAAGCCCCAGGGCCTGGGCCTGGAAGTTGACGCGCTTGGTGTCGGTGGGCACGGCCTGGCCGCGGATGTAGAGGCTGGTGCCGTCATCGGTGATCTCGCTGGCCGGGGGAATGTCATTGAGGATGGCCACGGCATCCTCGACCGCCTCGATGCCTTCCTGCCCGTAGTAGGCGGACCACGATTGGTCGAAGGCAAAAACCACGGTCGGGACGTTCCATCGAAAGCCCTCCGTCGGGGTCATGGGCCCGCCGATGTCGCCGGGCAGATTGTAGCCGATGGCCGTCACCTGCCAGGGCTTGAAGGGACCGAGAAGTGAAAAGGCCAGGGCACCGGTCGCGGCCACCACCGCGAAGAACGTGATCAGGATGTGTGTCCGGTATCGCTTCATGATCATCAAGGCTGAACTCCCTCCACCACGCGGAACATCAATGTCTTCTCCTTGGGCGAGATCTCCATGGAGGCGGTGGTTCCCTCCGCGAGGATCGGTTCCCGGAAATGGACCCACGTGTCGAGGTCGCTCGAGATCTGAACCTGATAGGCGGTGCCGGGCGTGGTGTTCCATGTGAGGGCGATCTCTTCGCCCGACATCTGGATCCCCACGGTGAGCGCCGTCGCCCCGCTGCCATCCTGGCCTGGACCTTCCGGCTCCCCTGCCCCGCCCTCGTCGCCCACGCCCGAACCCTCCCCGGCGCCTTCGCCGTCGGTGGTGCCGGAGGATGCCGCGGAGCGGAGCGAGGTGCGTCCATCGGACAGGACATAGGCCAGGCGGAAGGCATGCGTGGATCCCGGGGAAAGATTCTCGGCCAGGTACTCGGTCGCACTGGTCAGCACCGGCTGGGAACCGCCATCCATATACAAGGCATAGTGCTGGAGGCCGACCACCGGCTCCGCCTCCCAGGCCGCTTGCAGGAGCGTCTCTCCAAGGCTGGTCACGACGGGCGGCTCCGGCGCCGGCAGCGGGGGCACCGTGCGGAATTCCTGGGCCATGATCTCAAAGCCATCGACCCCCATGTATCCGCTCCAGAGGATCGTGGCATCGTTGTCCCCGGAGGAGACGACGCAGGGCTGAATCTGCTGGTTGGCGGTGGAGGTGTTGACGCCGAACTCGCTGCCGAGCGGGCCGTCGGCGGCGATCTGCCGGGCATACACACCGCCGCGTGAGCCGTCCTGATTGAGGCTGACCCAGCTCAGCACATGCGAACCGCCGACGCCGCCCAGGGCCGGGGCGTATTGGTCGCCATAGGTCTCCTCATTGGCGCGGAAGGGCTCGACCATCGGCCGGCCGGCCCCGTCAAACACCCGCGCGTAGATGTCCCAACTGCTGTTCCGCACCTCAGCCCGCTGGTTCCAGGCCACGGCGAAGCCTCCGTCGGAAGAGGCGGAAACTGTGGGCCGGGCGCAGATCTGGTCCTCCTCACTGACGATGAAGTCATCCCCGACGGGCAAGCCGTCCGCACCCAGAAACCGGCCGCGGATGACCACTTGGGAGGTTTCGGTGGGCAGGCTGGAGATGAAGTCCTGGGACACCCAGACCACCATGATGCGGCCGTCGGCGAGCACGGCGGCGGCGGGGTGGCGCTGGTTGTTGGGAAGGAACTGGTTGATGAGAATCTCCTCGCCGGCCGGACGGCGGAGGCGCGGATCGAAGGGTTGCAGATAGATGTCGTGTCCCGACTGATGCGTGTAGGTGACCTTCTGGAGCACGTCGTTGGTCCGGAAATAAATCGAGCTGCGCAGCAGGCGCGTGGAGATTTCGGTCACGACCTGGAAGGTGTTGGTCTCGACGCGGCGGACCTGGGAATAGATCACGGCAGGCTGGCCGTTCTGGAGGACGAGCGGGATCGGATCGCTGGTCAGGCTGCGGCCGTAGAAGATCTGTTCGGGCAGACGCCACCGGCGGTTGTAGAGGCGGTTGTTGCGCCAGGTGGGGCGCTCGAAAGTGACGACGTTGCGCCCGCGGGTGGTGCGGGGGGTGAGCGAGATGTCGCGTCCGAACATGCGTCCGTTGGAACTCATGAACCGGACAAAGGCACTGGGCTGGCCGGGGCGGCGCCCGCGCCAGATTTCATTTCCCATGAAGGTGAAGAGGGCGCCCCCGTCGGGGAGCAGGGCGACGCGCGGCTGTCTCTGGTCGCCCATGATGTACTGATGCACGCGGAACGGGAGGGAAACCGGATTGAGGTCCGCATCCACGAGGCAGGCCGCGATGCCGGTGCCGCGATCGGAAGCGCGGACGCGATGCGCGTCAATGAGGTTGTCCTCCCACACGACAATGCCGCGATCCCCGGAGAGGACGGCGGAGGGATGGACCTGGTCACCCGTCATCGGCGCATGGGCGCGGCGCTCGGAGCCGAGGCGAGAGACACCCTGGGCGAAGGTTCCAGCCATGGGGGCAAGGATGAACCCCAGGCACAGAACGAGTCTGAACCGTGGTGAGGACAGGGAAACCAAGTTATCCATTCCTAGCAGCGATTTGATCATTTGTCCAATGGCGCCTGGCGGCACCGACCGAAGCGGGACGGGAGACGCCGCCCGGGGTCGGAATGGCACCGCGGGGCGCGGTCTGGGAATTGTGAACGGCATCTCCATCTCGATCATCCATGAGCATGCGACGAACAGGTCACGGCGCGGGCGCGGGCTCGGCCGGCACGACGTCCTGGATCGGCGCAACGGGGGTTTGTTCAGGGATGGAGTGCTGGGCGAAGGGAAGTTCCTCCTCGGCGTGAACGCGGTTGCCCGCGGGGTCGAGGATCGTTGGCGTGACGAAGATGAGCAGGTTCCGCTTGCTCGTCATGTTCTCTTCACTGCGGAAGAAGCGTCCGGCAATGGGCAGGTCCCCCAGCACGGGGACCTTGCTCTTCATCTTGCTGACCTGCTCGGCGATAAGGCCGCCGAGCACGACGGTCTGGCCGTCCCAGACAATGGCGCTGGTGACCACTTGGCGGAGGCGGAAGATGGGCAAGGGCGTGGTGGTGGTGAGCGGGTTGGCCGCTCCGGTGCCGCCGACCGACTGGGCCTGGGCTGAGAAGAGCTGCGCCGATTCAAGGTCGTAACCGACAAACTCGCGGAAGGAGGGGATGATGGTCATCTGGATGGTGTACCCGTCGGCGGAGACGTAGGGCACGACGTCGAGGACGGGACCGAGTTCGAACGGCTCGGCGAGCGGCTGGATGGTGGAACCGACGACGCTGCCCCCGGCGTTGCCGACGGTGGGGACGGTGGTGGCCGCGTTGCCGCCGCCGGCGGTCTGGCTCAGGTCAAGGTCGGTCACGATGTAGCGCACTTCCACCGCCTTGATCTGCGTCTGGCGGCTGCTCAAGGTGGTGACCTTGGGCGCGGAGAGGAGGTCCACGCCTTCGCGTGTATCGAGGGCGCGAATCACGACACGAAACTGGGGATCGGTCAGGATGCCCGTGATCGTGGCCACGGCGGGAGCCGAACTGCTCAGACCCGATGTGAGGAGGTTGTCCGTGGCGGACGGCGGCACAAAGCCGGGCCCGAAGAACGGACCGGGAAAGACGCCGCTGGGATTGGCCGGCGAGGCGGCGGGAGAATTGAACGGGTCGAGGGGATTGTATCCGTAGGAAGGAGCGGTGCCTCCCTGCGCACCGATCTTGCCGTTGCTGATGAGCGTATTGCCCAGCAGCCAGTCGAAGCCGAGCGCCCGGGTGTCGTCCTGGGTGACCTCGGCGAACTTGGCCTCGATCTGCACCTGGGGCGGCGCCATGTTGAGGACCTGGATGGCCTGCTCGATGATGTCGAGTTCCTCCATGGTGGCGCGCACCATCAGCATGCCAAGGCGGTCGTTGAAGAAGACGGCCTTGTCGGGCTCGTCCAGATTGACGCCGGCCACGGTGAAGAAGGCCTTGACGCGGTCGATGACGGTTTCCACCGGGGTTTCCACGGTGAGGAAGCGCACACCGGCATTGGTGCCGCCGCCACCCCCACCACCCTGGCCGAAGCCGCCGCCGCCGCCGCCGAAGCGGGAGCTGGATCCGGCCAGGCTGACGCCGACGTATTCGCTGCCGCCGCCGGTTCCACCCTGACCGCTCTGACCGCCAAAGCCGCCGCCGCCGCGGCCGCCGCCGCCGCGGCCGCCGCCACCACCGCCGCCGAGGCCGCCGCCGCCGCCGCCAAGGCCGCTGCTGCCGACACCGAAGTCAAAGGCGGTGACGCCCTGCATGCCCTGAATGAAGGTGTTGGGATCGACTTTGAACCAGCGGGTGTAGTGACGCGGGATGTTGGGCTGGCGGACGGAGAAGATGATCGAATAATCCTCGACCGAGTACTTGATGGGCTGGTCGGACGCCTTGACGATGGCGTCGAGCGCCTGGGCCAGCGTGAGGTCCCTGAGGGGCGGATCGATGCGGATGATGGCGCCGCTGATGTCCTGCCCCAGGGGCGGCGCCACGGGCAGAGGCAGGCCGGTGGCGGGATCGGTTGCGGCCACCGGGGCGGCGGCCGGCTCGAGAAACGGCGCGATGAAGAAGTTGAGTCCCTTCTGTTCGGGATCGCGCCGCTTGGCCTCCTCGTCCAGGACCTTGATGACATCGGTCAGGGGGACGCCTTCATAGGCGATCTGGTTGATGCGGATGCGATTCAACTTGTCGAAGATGGCCTGACGCCCGGCGCCGGTGTGGACGATGTTCGTCCGGGCCATGGCATTGGGAATGGGAAGTTCGTCGCGCTTGACGGGCTCGTTCCAGGCTTCGGCCACGCTGAGGATCCAGCGTTTGGACATGCTTTCACGCAGGGAGCTTTCATTGGAGAAACGCTGCTCCATGACCTGGTCGAGGTAGTAGAAGGCGGCCTTGTTGTTTGGGTTGAGCTTGATGGCCTCCCTGAGCTTGTCGAGGGCGGCGTCGAGCTGGCCGGCTTCGAGGAGCACCTTTGCATCCATGACGAGGGTGGAGGCGGTGACGTTGGTGGCGGCGATGCCGGGCAGGGCCTCGATGACTTCGGGGCTGGGCCGGCGTCCTTCCTGCGCCTTGAGGGCGGCATTGACCTCATCGAGCAAGGCGAGGGCCTCCTCGTTGGTCGGCGCTTCTTTGAGGAGGCGTTGCAACTGCTGTTGGGCGCCGAGCAGATCCCCGTGGTCCCTGGCCTGGCGGGCGAGGTAGAGCCGCGTGGTGATGAAACCGCTCATGGCCTGGGCGGCTTCGGCATCGATGCCGGACCCGATCTGTTTGACCAGCCGCACGGCTTCGTCGAAGCGCAGGGCGGCCTCCTGGTAATCCCCTTTCTGGAGGGCGGCCTGGCCATCGGTGAGCTGGCGTTGCAACTCGATCTTCCACGTCTGGCGGCGGACGGATTCACGAATGGCCTCATCCAGCGCTTCCTGGGACGGCTGTTGGGCAAGGATCGCGCCGCCGGTGAAGAGAAGAGCCAGGAAGGTGGGCAACCATCGTTGTGTCATGTGCATTTCGGTCTTGAGTTGAGGGCCGGGACAGCGGGTGGAAAATCCAGCTCCGGATCAGGGCGCACCGGTGAATGGAATGGCGTAGCGGCGGTCATTTGAGACGGCCGACAATAATACCTCGTCCTGATTGATGGCAACGATATTGTACTCCTCGCTCGAGAGGCGCAGCTTCATGCCCACCCGCATGTTGTCAAAGGACTTGTTCTCGACCGGATAGCTGAGGTCGGCCTCGTATCCGATCACACTGGTGTAGGGTTGTTCGCGGGTCACCGTGACCAGCTCACCCGAGTCGCGCAGCTCGAGGATCCACTGGCTGGGATTCTCCGGCGGACGCATGTCGCGCAGGATGAACACACGTGTGTTGGTGATGGTGAGCGAGGCGAATTGCCGGTCGAGATGGCCCAAAACCCGGCGGGGGTAAAGCTCGTTGGTCACGACCATCCACCAGCCGGTGCCGGCGGGGCGATCGACGGCGATGGTCCGGTTGAGGGGACGAATGGCCTGCACCACCAGGGCGAAGGGGCCGATTTCCTTTCCGCTTTGGATCTTGAAGAGGGTGCCATCCGGGCGGCGCTGCCACTTGACCGGGTTGAAGAGGTTGTGCGGCGGGGAAAGGTTGAGCTCCGCGGGATTTTGGAGGCGCTTGCGGTCGTTCTCGAACCCGGAGAGGTCGATCACATCGACCGGCTTGGTCTTCTGCGTGGTCTTGACGTTGAAGAACTCGCGGATGGTCTCCTGCTCCTCCTGGTTTTTCTGGAAGAGATAATAGACCGTGCCGGCCAGGCCGAGCAGGACCAGGATGAGGAGGATCTTTTCAAAGTGCTGGCGAAGCGGCTCGCCCAGTTTTTTCAACGATTCCATGCGTGCCTCTAGGGGGTAGTGGGAAGGGGTTTCACCACGGTGATGATCATCGAGGTCAGGAACCGTTCCTCATTGAGGACGGTTTGGTTTTCGTTCGGATTGGCCGGCGGCGGCGGCGGCGGAAAACCGGGGGAACGCGGCGGGGCCCCCGGAGGCCTGGGCCCGGGTCCGGGCCCTCGCTTCGGATCGTGTTCCTCCACGAACCGCTCGACCTTGAGGGCCTCGATGAGAAAGCCGTTGCGGCTGCGGGTCAGCCCCTCCATGACGGCGGCCAACTCGCTGCTGAAGCCGGTGAAACTCACCTCGTAGGGACACAGGACGGTCTGCGAGACGAGGTTGGTGGTGATGCGCAGGTCATCGCTGTAGTCCTTGGACCCGGGCGGATCGTCACTGGTCAGGCGCACGCGCTTCAAACCGGTCAGGGCATGGATGCGCGCCTCAAAGAGGATGGAGCAGAGGGCCTTGACCTCGACGAGCTGCTCGACCACGCCGGGAAAGCTCTCGGGGCTGAGCTGGAGGGTCTGCTTCTGGGCGGCGAAGGAGAAGGCATAGTCCTCCTCGTCCGGGAGGGTGATGGAACTGTTGCGGGCGACGGAGGTGAGTTCGAAGATGGTGTTGTCGAGGAGGGTCTTGAAGGCCAGGCCGCTGACCGGGGGGACGTCGAGCGGGTTGAAGAACCGGCGCGCCTCATTGACGGCGTTGGTGATCTTCTCCACCTCCTCGCGCGCGGTGGCGATGTTGGTCTCGTGCGGGAAGGGGTTCTTGCGGTAGAGCGCCTCCAGCTCGCGCTTCTTCTGTTCGTACTCCTCGTTGACGGCGCTGTTCTTCGTCAGCCCCTGCCAGAGGTAATACAGGCCGCCGCCCATGAGCGCGAGGGCCACGGTGCCGGCCACGACAAGGAAAAGGTTGCGTTTGATCCAGGGCATCGCGGGGTCCTAAAGGGAGAACGGTTGGACCAGCACCATTTTCACTTGAAACGTGAAGGTCAGGTTGTCGTCGTCGGGAAGGATCTTGCCGAAGAACTGGGTGCCGTTGGTCTCGACCAGGTCGGGGCGCGCATGCAGGGCCTCGACCACGGCATAGGCGATGCGGGTGTTGGCGTCGGGGCTGACGCTGGTCCGGTCCACGCCGCGGCACCAGAGCCGGATCTCGGTGATGGCATTGGTCCCGACCGCCTTGGGCGGGGCGGCCGGCGTGGCGGGTTGAGCCGGAGCTGTGCCCGTACCGGCGCCGGCGCCGCTGTCGGGGATCAATTCAAACATGCCGCCCAGGGTTTGGTTGTCCTTGCGGCCGGTCACCGTCGGCTTCCATATGGTGACGGGGGTATCCACCAGCGGGGTGCCCGTGGTGGGACGGCCCAGCTTAACGGGACCCTTCTGGGTATGGGGCACGAGCTCCTGGATCCAGACGCCGGTCTTGGCCTTGAACTCCTGCTCGGTCTTGTCCTCCACCTCGAGCATCACGGAGCGGAGATCGGTCAGCAACTGGGGCCAGTAGAGGCGCCCGCTCATCCATGTCTGGAACTGGTCGAGTTCCTTCTGGGATCGTTGCAGCTGGGAGAAGACGCCGTTGAGCGTGGACTCGCTGCGCTTGAGCGGTGCGATGCGGTCGTTGAGCTGCTGGAGCGCCTGGCTCTTCTCGTTGGCGACCTTGTGGAAGAAGAAGCCGATGGCCAGGAGGATGAGGAGCAGCGCGCAGAAGGAGGCGGCGAAGTAGGGTTTTTTCTGGCCGAGCTGCTGGCGGCGCAGCGTGCTGGCCGGCATGAGGTTCAGCTCGACCGGGCAGTGGGCGAGGTTGCGCAGGCCCAGGCCGACCACTTCGCCGAGCTGATGAGCGACCTTGACCAGCTCCTCGCGATCCAGCTCGGGATCGATCTCCACATTGCGGAGCGGGTTGAAGTACTCGACGGGGGTGTTGAGCTTCTCCGCGAAGAACTGGGCGGTGTAGGGCATGATGGACGCGCCGCCGGCCAGGAAGAGGCGTTCGGGCGCGGAGCCGCCCTGCTGGCCGCGGTAATACTGCACGGTCTGGTTGACCTGGATGTGCAGGCGCGTCATGACCTGGCGCGCGATCTTGGAGATGGCGGCCTGGTGGGGGCTTTCGGGTTCCTCGTAGGCGCCGCCGAGGCTGACGAAACCCTCGTTGATCTTGAGCGCTTCGGCTTCATCAAAGGAGAGCCCCGACTCGCGCGCGAAATCCTGAGTGATGGATTGGGCGCCGATGTTGATGCTGCGGGAATAGACGTTGCCGTTCTCGAAGAAGATGAGGTTGCTGGTCTTGGCGCCGATGTCCAGGAGCATGGTGCAGCCTTCCAGGTCGCCGTAGTTGTAGCGAAAGGCGTTGCACAGGGCGGCCGGGGAGACGTCGGCCAACTGGATGCGCAGGCCGGCGCTCTCCACCACCTTGAAGAGGGCCTCCACGCTGTCGGTCTTGATGGCCACCAAGAGGACCTCCAACTCCCCGGTCGGCGCCGCCCCGAGGATCTGATAATCCCACACCACTTCCTCCAACGGAAAGGGCACGTTCTGTTGCGCCTCATACTGGATGATCTGCGTCACCTTGGAGGTGTCCACAGGAGGCAGCTTGACGAACTTGGCGAAGGTGTTGAAGCCGGGCGCGCAGACGTTGATGCTCTTGGACTGGAAGTTGGTTTCCGCCAGCATCTCCTGCAGCACGCGCAGCAGTGCCGCGTCGCGCCCGCCGTCCTTCAACCCCTCCTGCCCCAGAGACTTGAGTGCGTACTGGCGAAGGAACAACCCGCCGGCTTCGCTCACCTCGAATTCGGCCAACTTGAGGTTGGAAGCGCCGAAATCGACCGCCAAGAATGACTTTGCGTTCAGCATGGGCAAAAAAAATGGGACCGATCAAGTCCGGCAAACTCCCCAGATAGAGCCGGTTCCAGAGCGGAAAACCGAGCTAATTACTGAGATTGGGCGGCTCGGTCAAATAAAAAGCCCTGGCGCGCCGTCGAACGAGGCTTTTTTCGACTATAACCCCAGTTTATTTTTAAAGTAAGTCACAGTTTTCTCCAATCCCTCCTCCAGCGCCACCCTCGGCTTCCATCCCAGCCACCGGCGCGCTCTTCCAATGTCCGGCCGTCGCTGCCGCGGATCATCCTTGGGCAAGGGCTTGTGCACAATCCGGCTCCGCGCCCCGGTCAGGCGCCGGATGGACTCGGCGAACTGCAGCATCGTCATCTCCCGCGGGTTCCCCAGGTTCACGGGCTCGGTGTGGGGGCTCATCATCAGGCGGTAAAGCCCGTCGATCAGGTCGCTGCAATAACAGAAGCTCCGGGTCTGCGTCCCCTCCCCGAACACCGTGATCGGCTGACCCTGCAACGCCTGAGAGAGGAAGGTGGGCACGACGCGTCCGTCGCGCAGGCGCATACGGGGACCGTAGGTGTTGAAGATGCGGACGATTCGTATCGCGACGCGGTGTTCCCGGTGGTAGGCCATGGTCAGGGCCTCCCCAAACCGCTTGGCTTCGTCATAGCAACTCCGGGGACCGATCGAGTTGACATGTCCCCAATAGCTTTCCTTCTGGGGATGCTCCAGTGGATCGCCGTAGATCTCGGAGGTGGAGGCGAGGAGGAATCGGGCCTTTTTCTTCAAGGCCAGTTTCAGGGCCAGCTCGGTTCCCGCGGAGCCGACCTGCAAGGTCTGTATGGGGAGCTGCGCATAGTCGATGGGACTGGCAGGAGAGGCCAGGTGCCACACGTACTGGACCGGGCCGGTGACCGTGAAGGGGAGCGTCACGTCCTGCCGGACGAATCGGAACCGCTTGTGACGAGCCAGATGGGCGAGGTTGCCAGGGTCGCCGGTGATGAGGTTGTCCAGGGCCATCACCCGGTGTCCCTCATCGAGCAGACGATCCACCAGGTGGGATCCAAGGAAACCGGCGCCTCCGGTGACGACGGAAACCGGCGGGCGATGGCGGGAGCGGGAGCGTTTCGGGCTCGGCATGCCCGATGATTAGCGGTCTGCCTGGCGAATGTCGAGGGGGCGGAACATGTTCAAGTGAAGGCATTCACCTAGCGGGCGCCGACGCCGGAGACGACGGCGGGGATGGTCCACCAGAGGATCTTGAGATCGAGCCAGAGGGACCAGTTGTCGATGTATTCCAGGTCGAGCCGGACCCAGTCCTTGAAATCGCGCATTTCATTGCGCCCGCTGATCTGCCAGAGGCAGGTCAGCCCCGGCTTCACACTGAGGCGGCGGCGATGGGCCAGGTCGTTGAAGCGAAGCACCTCGTCCACCGGCAGAGGGCGCGGTCCCACCAGGCTCATCTCGCCCCGCAGGACGTTGAACAACTGGGGAAACTCGTCGATGCTGAAGCGCCGGATGAGGCGCCCGATGGGGGTGATGCGCGGATCGTTGGCGATCTTGAACACCGGCCCCTCCATTTCATTGAGTATGGCCAGCTCCTCCTTGCGTTGTTCCGCGTCGGTGACCATGGAGCGGAATTTCAGCATGGTGAACGCCCTGCCGTTGAGGCCGCAGCGTTTCTGGCGGAAGAGGATGGGCCCGGGTGAGGAGGCTTTGATGGCCAGGGCGGTCAGCACCATGATCGGGGAGAAGAGGATGAGGAGCAGCGCGGCTCCGGCCAGGTCCATGAGCTGCTTGATGACCCCCTGCCAGGAGGCCTCCGGCGTGGAGCGGAAGACCATCATGGGTTGCCCGTAGAAATCGTCGAAGCTGGTCCGGGAAATCTGGGTTTGGAGGAAGTCCGCCACGAGCCAGGTCTCGACCCCTTCCAGTTCGCAGGCCTGGATGGCCTTTTCCACCTGTCCAAAGAAGGTGTGTTTGGCGGTGATGACGACGCCGTTGGCGGCATGGTCATGCATCAGCTCGACCATCTGCTCGACGGAGCCTTCGTTGAGGTCCAGCTCGCCGACCACCTGGATGTCGCCGCTGGTGTGGTGATCGATGAGCTGCTTCACCTTGGCGGTGTCCTCGGCGGTCCCCAGCACCAGCACCCGCTTCTTCATCTGCAACTGCGCGAACCGGCTGCGGTAGGCCATGCGCACGATCTCCTCCTTCACCATCATGAGGAGGAAGCTGATGATGCCGAATAGGCCGATCACGGACCGGGCGAGGTCCCACTTGAAGGGGAACATCATGACAATGACGCTGATGGTCATGATGACGCAGCTCTTGAAGAGGATCCATCCGGTCAGGCGGCGCGAACTGAACGAGGGACGAGTGTAGAAGCCCTGCGACTCCAGGACCAGTGGAACCCCGGGAACAATTAGGATGTAGAGCTTGGCGAACTCGGAGAAATCCTCGATGACCTTGTCCGACCAACCGATCAGGGTGAAGTAGGTGCGCAGTTCGTGCGCGAACCAGAGGGCCAGGGCAAAGAGCGCCGCGTCCAGCACCTGCTGGATCTGCGTTCGGATCTGTCGGTCTCGGCGAAGCATGGGCGGCGATCAAGGCTGGCGGTTGTCGGCGAGGGCGGGCCCGGTGGTGAGCTGGATCTGCGGGACCAGCTCGGCAATGTGCGCGGCCATGCGCGCATAGGTGGATTCCTCCTGGCCGGGAGCACACACGGAGAAGGCGGAAATGTAGGCCCACCGCTGCAGTTCCCCGGTCAGGACCAGGTGTCGGGCCATCGACCACATCCGTTCCCCGTGACGGGCGGTCATCTCTCCGTCGGCCACAAACCAATACACGTAGATGCCCCGCCGTTCCAGTTCCTGCCCCGATTCAAACGTGAAGACGCGGGACGCATCCACCCGGCGCACCGGCAGGTCATAGGTGTGGGGGCGGTGGATGACGATGTTGGTTTCCAGGTAGTGGTGATCCCCCCACCCCGACCCGACCAGGCAGTATTCGGGTTTGTGAATGCTGGTGCGGTCGCCCCCCATGAGCACCACATTGACCAGCATCTGGAAGTGGTTTGTGTCCTGGTAAAGCCGCTGGGCGTAGGTGGTATCCGGGGGCAGCCAGTCGAGCACCTCGCGGGCGATGGGCCTGACTTCGGAATCGCAGTCCAGAAGCCGGTCCGGCAACGGAACGCTGTGGGTGCCGGCCACGTTGCCCTCCGGATCAAACACGGGCGTGGCCACCACCTGGACCCCGGGTTCGCCCAGGGTTTGGATCTCCTTCTGATAGGACAACAGCCCGGCGGTGGCGCCGATGAGCAGCAGAGTGGTCAGAAGCAGGATGAGGGTGCTGCGCTTCATGACTTCAGGCAGGCTGGGCCACGCGGGGGCGGGCGGTTGAATCATCCTCCCCATCCCTCTCCCGGAGCCACCAGCCGAGAAGGAAGAGCCCACCCACCGCGGGCAGGTAGGGCAGGAGGCTGAGCCATTCGTTGTTGTGCACCCATTCGCCCCGTTCCTGTCCTCCCATCTCCGAGGCCACGATCACCATGGTTAACCGGACGACATTGGCCAGGACCGCGAGGGGAAAAGCGGACCCAATCATGAGGAGCCGCTTCCAGGGCGAGGTGAAGGCCACGAAGCTGTAGATGAGCGCCATGACGAAAATGGCGGTCAGGCTGCGGATGCCGCTGCAGGCGGCCGCCACTTCATATTTGTAGGCGTAGTTGGATTCGTAGATCTGGGTGCCGCTGCACACCACGTTGATGCCGAGCACGCCGGCGTTGAGCCAGCCGGTGATCTTGGTCGCCACCATGCGCAGCGGAAAGGTGATGGGCTCGGAAAGCGTGGCCAGCGGCACGCAGAAGGCGAAGAGGAAGAACGGGAAAAAGGTCGCGCGCAACCACTGTGGTCCCCAGACCAACCCCGTCAGCCCGTAGAGCCCGAGGAAAAAGCCGACGACCGAAACGCGGGTCTGCTGCACCACGTAGCCCATCACGTGCAGGAGCAACCCGCCCGCCACCAGAAAGAGCGCGGGCCACCAGTTCCGCTTGACGACGTTCATCAACGTCTCCCTCTTCCAAATGTAAAGGGCCAGCACCACCAACGGGATCAGGTAACCATGTTGATCGTCGGCGGAGTTCTCATAGACATAGTGGAGCCAGCCGAAGAGGGAGGAGGTGTCGATGTAGCCGAGAGTGGAATTGCCCAGGCATTGAAAGAGAAGCAGCCACGCAGCAAGCAAGGTGAGAAAAACTCCCTTATCCGGCAGGGCACGCCACAAGCCCGCGCATTCCTCGATGAGGGAAGGATGGGGTTGGGCGCTTACGTCTCTGGTCACTTCTGACATGAACTACGTGTGTCTGGGGCGTTGCACTACAATAAGAGATGGCTGAACGCGCAGGACGTTCAGTCGGCGTGTGGAGCAAATAGAGATACAGCAAACTCCCAATGCGCGCAAGTAATTGTCTTGCAATAAATTGAGCCCCTGGGACCGCCATCAGATTCCGCCTTCATCCGATGTTCTCCCCATGAACCACGGAAGGAAGCGGACCACGAAACACACGAAACACACGAAACCGAGAATGGCTCGGTTTC
>Ga0302046_10000562_pt1 | contig 36892 bp, 31 predicted proteins | sample RVTome_11_FD_200261 | JGI IMG/M metagenome (GOLD analysis project Ga0302046, IMG submission 200261) | Soil microbial communities from uranium-contaminated site in the Upper Colorado River Basin, Wyoming, United States - RVT147D111 (version 2) ...
TGGTGGAAAGGCGGAGAGGTTCGGCACTGGATCGATCGGCTCGGTGGGCCCTTCCTTATGTCGGCTGCCCGCGACCTGTCAATCGACTTCGTATGCGATCCACGGGTCCGATGGCGGCCATAGCGCGACCGGCAGGGCGAACGTCACAGCAGGTAGGGTGCCCGCGCCCCGAGCGGGATCGTGCCGTTTCGATACGCCCCGGGCCGCCGTCAGCCGCCGCGCGCGGACCGGAAGAGGCCGAAGGAGCTGGTGTAGCCGTGGAGGAAGGTGACCCCCTGCACCGGCCCGATCTCGCCGTTGCAGAAGAAGCCCGCGAGCGGCACGTCGCCGAGGCGGCGGCGGAACGCCGAGGAGTCGTGGTCGGCGTGGCCGTACAGGGACTCGCCCCGGCCGAGGCAGGAGAAGAGCAGCGCGCCGGCGGGCCGGCGCACGCGGTCGTGGCGCGCGAGCAGCGCCTCCAGGTCGTCGGCCGAGGTCTCGGCGTCGCGCAGGTGGAACTGCACCACGGCGCCGGGTTCGACCAGCGCTGCCACGGCCAGGGCGCCGCGCTCGCCGTCGAGGCCGACGATGTTGCGGATGAGGAAGTCGCCCTGCGCGTACTCGACCTGCGCGCGCATGACCACGCCGAGGAAGAGCGAGTGCCCGAAGAGCCGCCGGTCGCGGGCGTCGGCACGCTCGACCAGGCCCTGGAGGACGTCGAGCGGGCGGCGGCCGTCGAGGGCGTGGATCACGCGGCCGTCGACGCCGGTGACGAACATCGGCTCGCCGATCGGCCGGCAGCCCTGCGCCACGATGGTATCGACGGCGACGTCGCCCGCGAGCGCGACGCCGACCAGGCCCGCCCGCCGCATCGCCGCGTCGCGGTAGAGCGCGTTGCCCCCGGGCGCGCGCGCGCCGCTCGCCAGGCCCCCGAGCTTGGTCGCCGCCGGATAGGCCGCGTCGAGGCCGCGGAGCACGCCCTCGGCGTCGCACGAGAACGGATCGGGCAGGAGGACGAGGTGGGGGCGGCTCGAGGCGCGGACGCCGAGCGCGGCCTCCCAGGCGGCGGGCGGCGCGCCGGCCGCGGGGAGCGCGCGCGGATCGAGCGCGAAGGTCTCGACGTCGACGCCCGGCAGCACCGCGGCGATCAGCGCCAGACCCGGACGGCGCTCGACCTCGCGGCCGCCGCCGATGACGCCGCCGGCGGAGCAGCCGATCATCCGCCGCGGCGCCAGCCCCGCCGCGAGGAGATCGGGCAGGCGGTCGTAGGCCGCGGCGTGCTCCTGGGAGATGAACGCGAGGGCCAGGTCCGGCGTAGCGCCGTCGAGCCGCGCCGACACCGCCGCCGCCGCCTCCACGACCGCGTCGGCGAGGTCGGCCTGCGTCGATCTCGCGGAGGCCCAGTGCATGCCCCCACCTAGCCACCCGACCGGCCCCCGGGCAAGCCGCGCTTTCGCCTCCCGGCGGCCGGCGGTTGAAATCCCCGGGCGTCCGGTCCTAGACCACCCCGTGGCCCGCACGCGCTATCGCACGCCGACCTACGGCTCCGCCGCCCGCCTCGCCCGCATCGTCCTCGAGCTGATCGCCCGCCCGCACGGCTGGAGCTTCGAGGCGATCCGCGCCGAGCTCGGCATCTCGGAGCGCACGCTGCTGCGCTACCTCGCGGTCTGCCGCACCGAGCTCGTCGACGCCGCCGGCCTGCCGCTGATCGAGGTCGTGCGCCAGGGCGACCGCCGCCTGCTCCGGCTCGCCGAGCGCGGCCGCCAGGCCGAGGCCGGCGTCTTCGAGGCGGTGTTCTTCTACTTCACGCTCACCGTCCTCACCTTCCTGGAGGGCACGGTCTTGAAGGAGGGCGTCGAGGGCTTGTGGGACCGCCTGCGCCGGACCCTGCCGCCCTCGCAGCGCATGCGCCTCGCCAACGTCGCCAAGAAGTTCTACGCCGTGCCCTACGCCGCCAAGGACTACCGCGCGCACGACGAGCAGCTCGACCTGATCGTCCGCTGCCTCCTGAGCCAGCATCGCCTGCGCGTCGACTACCAGGGCGTCTCCGGCCCGCCCCGGGTGCACGAGTTCGATCCCTATACGCTGGTGATGTACCGCGGCGGGCTCTACCTCCTCGGCAAGAGCTGGCGTCGCGGCAAGATCATCTGGCTGGCCGTCGAGCGCATCCGGGCGCTCGAGCGCCTCCCCACCCGCTTCGAGTACCCGATCGACTACTCCCCCGAGCGCCACACCGAGGGCATGTTCGGCATCGTCGAGGGCCCCGAGACCCAGGTCGAGCTGCTGCTCCTGAGCCCCGAGACGACGGCCTTCCTGTCCTCGCGCCGCCTGCACCCGACGCAGGAGTTCCGGCCGCACCGGGACGGGACGACGGTGTTGACGATGCGCGTCCGCGGCACCGTCGAGCTCGCGAGCTGGATCCTGAGCCTCACGCCCTGGGTCGAGGTGCTGCGCCCGCGGGCGCTCCGCGACGAGGTGGCACGGAGCCTGCGCGCCGCCGCCCGCCGCTACGCGCGCCCGCGCCACCCGGCAAAGACCGCCGCGACACGGGCGCCCGCGGGCCTTGCCTCCCCCCAGCAACGTCGCTAGTACCCACGACACTTCGGAGACCTGGAGCGTCTTTGACAGGGCGACACCCGGCGCCAACGCGCGCCGGGCGCGACCGACACACCTCGCTTAAGGAGATCGTATGCGGAAGAGAGTCGTCACACTCGCGCTCGGCGCGCTCGTCGTGGTGGCGGTGGCGTGCAGCCCCGACACCCAGGTCGTGGCCGACGCCGAGAAGGAGCTCGCGACCGACGAGGATCGCGCGTTCTACGCCCTCGGCATGGGGCTCGCGCGCCAGCTCGCGAGCTTCAACCTCACCGAGGACGAGCTGGCGTTCGTCAAGCAGGGGCTCAGCGACACGCTTCTCGGCCGCGAGCCCAAGGTCGAGATGGAGGCCATGCGCACCAAGATCCAGGAGATCTCGCAGGCCCGGGCCGAGGCCGCCGCCGCCGGCGAGAAGGAGCGCGGCATGAAGTTCGCCGAGCAGGCCGCCGCCGAGCCCGGCGCCGTCAAGACCGAGTCCGGCCTGGTGATCCAGGAGATCACCCCCGGCACCGGCGCGTCGCCGGCGGCCACCGACCGCGTCAAGGTGCACTACACCGGGACGCTGAGCGACGGCACCGTCTTCGACAGCTCGGTCGAGCGCGGTCAGCCCGCCACCTTCCCCCTGAACGGCGTCATCAAGTGCTGGACCGAGGGCGTGGCGCAGATGAAGGTCGGCGGCAAGGCCAAGCTGATCTGCCCCTCGGACCTCGCCTACGGCGACCGCGGCCGGCCGCCCACGATCCCGCCCGGGGCGACCCTGATCTTCGAGGTCGAGCTGCTGGAGATCGTCGGGAGTTGATCCGGGGGACGATGCAGGACCATCCGCTCGCCGTCGCCGACATCCTGCGGCACGGCGAGCGGATCCACGCGGGCAGCCGCGTGGCGACGCTCGCAGAGGGCGGCACGCGCCGCGCCTCCTTCGCCGAGGTCGGCCGGCGCGCCGCCCAACTCGCCCGCGCGCTCGCCCGGCTCGGCGTCGGCGCGGGCGATCGCGTCGCCACCTTCTGCTGGAACAGCCAGGAGCACCTCGAGGCCTACCTGGCCGTGCCGTCGATGGGCGCGGTGCTGCACACCCTGAACATCCGCCTCTTCCCCGACCAGCTCGTCTACGTCGCCAACCACGCCGAGGATCGCGTGGTGATCGTCGACGACTCGCTGGTGCCGCTGCTCGCGAACGTGCGCGCGCGCCTGACGACCGTCCGCCACGTGGTCGTCGTCGGCGACGGCGACGCGAGCGCGCTCGGCCCGGGCATGCTCCGCTACGCGGAGCTGCTCGCCGCCGAGGAGCCGCACTACGACTGGCCGGCCGTCGACGAGCGGGCGGCGGCGGCGATGTGCTACACGAGCGGCACCACCGGCAACCCGAAGGGCGTCGTCTACACCCACCGCTCGACCTACCTCCACACCATGGCGACGTGCATGGGCGGCACCCTCGGCCTCACCGAGCACGACCGGCTGCTGGTCGTGGTACCGATGTTCCACGCCAACGCCTGGGGCCACCCCTACGCCGCCTGGATGGCCGGGGCCGACCTCGTCATGCCGAGCCGGTTCCTGCAGGCCGAGCCGCTCTGCCGCGCCATCGCCGCGGAGCGGCCGACGGTCTCGGCGGCGGTGCCGACGATCTGGAGCGACGTGCTGCGCCACTCGGAGACCGCGCCGGTCGACCTGTCGTCGCTCCGGGTCCTGGTCTGCGGCGGGTCGGCGGTGCCGCGGAGCCTGATGGAGCGGTTCCAGGAGCGCCACGGCGTCCGCATCGTCCAGGCCTGGGGGATGACCGAGACCAGCCCGCTCGCCGCGCTCGCGCTGCCCCCGAAGGACAGCCCGCCCGCCGAGGAGATGACCTGGCGCGCCAAGACCGGGCGCGTGCTCGCGGGGGTGGAGCTCCGCATCGTCGACGACGCCGGCCGGGAGCTCGCCTGGGACGGGGCGCGCGCCGGCGAGATCGAGGTCCGCGGCCCCTGGATCACCGGCAGCTACTACCGCGACGACGACCCCGCCAAGTTCCACGACGGCTGGCTCCGGACCGGCGACGTCGGCACCGTCGACGCGCACGGCTTCGTGCAGATCACCGACCGGGCGAAGGACGTCATCAAGTCGGGCGGCGAGTGGATCTCGTCGGTCGAGCTCGAGAACGAGATCATGGCCCACCCCGACGTCATGGAGGCGGCGGTGGTGGGCGTGCCGGACCCGAAGTGGGAGGAGCGGCCCCTCGCCTGCGTCGTCCTGAAGCCGGGCAGCGCCGCCGACGCCGACGCGCTGCGCGCGTTCCTGACCGCGCGCGTCGCCAGGTGGTGGGTGCCCGAGCGCTGGAGCTTCATCGCCGAGGTCCCGAAGACGAGCGTCGGCAAGTTCGACAAGAAGGTGCTGCGGGCCCGCTACGCCGAGGGCGCCCTCACGGTGACCGGCGAGCCGGCGGCCGACGCCGGGCGCTAGCGCCCCGCCGCTACCCGGGAAAGGACCGGCCGCGCCCCTCCCCCGCCCGTCGCCCCGCTCAGCGGGCGGCCCGCTGAGCGCAGAACGACGGGGCGAGCTGCCCGATCTTTTTCCAGAACTCCCGCGACGCCTCGTCCATCGTGAGGCCGTCGGCGAGCTCCACCTGCCCGGTCGCGTAGATGGTCACGATGTCGCGCCCCTCGAGGTTGAGCTTCAGCCGCTCCGGCGGCTGCATGCCACGTGACATGCCGTCCGATCCGACCTCGGGCATCGGGATGCCGCCGACGCCCGGCGTCGCGAGGTTGGCGACGCGCACCGGGGCCGCGGCCGGCGCGCCGGCCACGTCGACGCTCGCGAGCGCGAGCGTCTCCCCGTCCAGCGCCCAGGCGGGCCCGGGCGACGGGGCGAGCGCGATCGTCAGCGCCACGGCAAGGGAGAGCGCACAGAGGGAGCGAGAGAGCATCGGCAGACCACCATTCGCAGCAATGTCACGGAGACGTGAGATCACGGCACGACGTGCAGGAAAATTCTCTAGCATGACAACCCCGCTCCCGGTCAAGCGCGAACCGGCACCGTGCCCGCCCCCGGCCTCCATCCCTACTTCTTGGGAAACGTCTGCTTGCCCTCGACCTCGACCGTGACGCCGCTCTTCTTCGGGTTCTTCTTGGCCGCCTCGGCCGTATCGCCGGTGATCTTCACCGCCTTGCCGGCGCTCTTCCCCTCGAAGATCATCATTCCGCACTCCATCCGGATCTCGCCGAGACAGAGCTGGTCGAGGTCGGGGATGCCGAGGGCGTCCTCGAGCACGTGGACCACCCAGATCCCGCTCGAGTCGAGGTCGAGGTCGATGCCGTCGGCGGGATCGAACATGATCTTCACCTGGTCGTTGCCGAACTTGTCTTTGCCGTCGGGACAGAACGTGATTGTGGCGTCCTTCTTGACGTGGAGGTCGAAGTAGATGTTGGTCTTGCCGTAGTCGCTCATGGTGTCGAGGTCGAGCAGCTCGAGGAGACGGATCTCGATCTCCGTGTCGTCCTTGACGTCGAAGGTGACGACGAGCTTGCCGTCCACGACGTCGACGGCGAGGGACTTGAGCTTCCCGGAGTCGAGCAGGGCGGCCAGGCTGCAGAGGAGACGGAGGGCCTGGTCGATGCCCTTGCCGATGTCGCCGTCCTTGCTGATCTTCTTGCGCAGCTCCTTGAGCCCGGCCTTGAGCTCCTCGATGTCCTCGACGTCGTCCTTGTCGAGCCGCCCGTCCTCGACGATCGCGACCAGGGCCTCGAGCGCGGCGACCAGCAGGTCGCGGTCCTCGGCGAGCTTCTTCAGGTCCTCGTAGGTCTTGAGGAGATCCTCGTCGACCGACTTGTCCTTGCGCGCCTGCTCGACCAGCGCGCAGAGCTCGTCGTACATCTCCTGATGGTCGCTTGTCGCCATGACGCCGCTCCCGGCGTCGGCGAACGCGGCGTCGACGGCGGCGTCGACCGCCTGCGCCTGCGCACGCAGCTCGCGGCCGCGCCGGCCCGACGGCAGGAACGGCGTCGAGATGCGCTCGACCGCGAACAGCGCCGTACCGAGCTCGGCACGCACCACCACGCCGATCAGCGTGCGCAGCAAGCCGAGCCCGCCGCCGTACGCGAAGGCCTCGTCGGCGCCGAGGGCGTGGAGGTCGGCGGCGACCTCGGGGGCGATCTCGCCGCGCGCGGCGAGCCGCTCGACGATCGACCGGTAGGCCTCGAGCCGCCGCCCGACGGCGCGGAGATCGTCGCGCCCGGCCGCCCGCACCGTGCCGTCGAGGACGCGGGTGAGCCGCGCGCGCGCGCTGCCGACCAGCGGCAACGACTGCAGGCAGACCTGAGCGACGTCGTTCCGCACCTCGCCCTCGACGTACTGCAGGATCAGCACCGGCGCCGCCGGCAGCAGCGTCGCGACCGGCTGGCCGATCTCGTCCGGGGTGTACAGGGCGGTCGAGCCCGGGCCGGTGGCCGCGTCGAGCGCGATCGCCAGCGCGTCCCCGAAGAGCCCCTGGATCTTGACGTCGAGCAGGAGCCCGCCGGCCGCCGGATCGAAGAGTACCGGGGTCTCGAACACGATCTCGACCGTGTCCTCCGACGCCGCCACCGGCACACCCGCGACGACGACGTCGTCGGCCGGCGGCGGAGGCGGGGGCGGGGGTGGCGCGCCCTCTCCCGTGCCCGCGATCGTCACCGTGCCGCCGAAGACTCGATGGAGCGGCCCGGCGTTCTCCTCGAGGACGGGGGAGAGATCGCCGGCGAGAAGCGGCCCCGGGCCCGCCGCGACCTCGACGGCGTACGTGAGATCGCCGGCGACGTCGGCGAGCGGGGTCGCGGCGTCGAGGCGGAAGCGCAGCGAGGTCACCGAGACGACCCCCGGCACGACACCGGGCGCGATCCACTGCTGGTAGCGCGCGTGGCGCCCGTCGGCGTCGCCGGGAACCAGCGCCGGGTCGGGCACCCACGGCGCGACGGCGCTCGCGGGCGCGTCGCTGCCGGCATGGGGAGCGGGCACTACCACGTGCTGCGTCACGGGACAGGCGGGCGCGCCGGGCTCGAGCCCGCGCTCGTCCGAGGCGGCGGATCCCCAGATGCCGATGCCGAGTGCCGTCAGGGCGACGACGACGAGAGCGCGGACGTGCCTCATGAGCGATGCCTCCAGACTTGAGCCTACGTGTCGAGCGGCGGGACCTTCTCACTGGTCGCTCCGCCGAGTCAAGGCGCGGCGCGGCCCGGCATCGCAAAGGCGACCCCCGCCTCGACAGCCGCATCGGCGTCATGGCAATCGCCTCCGATGCGAAGAGTGGCGCTCGTCCTCGCCGCGCTCGCCGTCGCCCCGCTCGCCTGCACGCCCGCGCTTCGCCGCGAAGCGCCCCCGCATCCGTTCTTCCGGGGCCTCGCGCCGCCGCTCGTCATCGCCCACCGCGGCGGCGCGGACCTCTGGCCGGAGAACACCCTCCTCGCCTTCCGCCGCGCGCTCGCCCTCGGGGTCGACGTGCTCGAGCTCGACCTGCAGGTCACCGCGGACAGCGTGCTGGTCGTCCTGCACGACGCGACGGTCGACCGCACGACGAACGGCCGCGGCGCGGTGCACGACATGACCCTCGCGGCGCTGCAGGCGCTCGACGCCGGGTATCGCTGGTCCGCCGACGGCGGCCGCACGTTTCCCTACCGCGGCCGCGGCATCGTCGTCCCGACGCTCGCGCGGGTGCTGGACGCCTTCCCCACCGCCCGGCTGCTCGTCGAGATCAAGCCGCCCGCCGCGCCGGCGGCGCGCGCGCTCTGCCGGACGCTCGTCGCTATGGGCGCAACCGACCGCGTCCTGATCGCGTCCATGGCCGCCGGCGCGATCGCAGTCGTCCGGAGCCGCTGCGCCACGGTCGCCACCGGCGCGACCCCGCGCGAGGTGGCGCGCTTCGTCACGGCCCGCGCGCTCCGCCTCCTGCCGCTGCCGCGGCTGCCCGCCGTGGCCCTCCACGTGCCGGAGCGCTGGCGCGGCATCCCCGTCCTCACCCCCGGGCTGGTCGCGGCGGCGCGCGCCCGCGGCCTCCAGATCCACGCCTGGACGATCAACCGCGAGGCCCGCATGCGCCGGGTGCTGGCGCTCGGGGTCGACGGCGTCGTGACCGACCGGCCCGACCGCTTGCTCGCGATCCTCGGCCGGCGTCGGGCAGCCGCCATCTCGTCCCTCGCGGAGTAGACGATCCGCGGGACGCCGAGCACGAGCGGCTGAGGCGCCGGGAGACGCCGCCATCGCGCGCTCATTCCTCACCCGGGCGGGAGGCTGCGGGGAACGACCCCGCCGCTATCCCCACGCGCGCACCACGAACCAATAGACCCCGAGCGCCAGGACGCCTCCGCTCGCGACCTCGCCGGCGAGCGGCCGTCTCCGGACGACGCGCGCGGCGAGCGGCCACGCCACCGCGACGACCGCGAGCTGGCCGAGCTCGACGCCCGCGTTGAACCCGAGGAGCGCGCGCGCGACGCGGTCGGGCTCGAGCCCGGCCTCCACCAGGACGCCGCCGAAGCCGAGCCCGTGGACGAGGCCGAAGAGCGCCGCGACGAGCGCGCGCGGACCGGCGGCGCGGCCCGCCCGACCGACGAGCCCCGCCTGACACACCGCGAAGAGCGCCAGGCCCGCGAGGCTCACGGCGGGGACGGCCCCCCAGCCGGCGGCCGCACCCGCCGCGAGGGCGAGGAGGCACGCGGCGGCGAGCCCGCCGACCGCCCGCACCCGCCCGGCCGCGACCGCCAGGTTCTCGGCCGCGACGAGCGCGATCGAGAGGCCGATCAACGCCTCCACCGCGGCGCCCTCGGGACGCACCAGCTGCAGCGCCGCCAGCGCCAGCGTCACGCTGTGACCGGCCGTGAAGCCGCTCGCCACCAGCGCGAGCTCGCGGATGGAGCGCGCGCCGAGGAGCAGGACGCCGAGGAAGAGGAGGTGGTCGGCGCCGCCGAGGATGTGCGCGGCGCCGAGCCCGATCCAGCCGGCGAGGCCGCCGGGCCCCCCGCCCTCCCCCGCTCCCGCGTCGAGCTCCCAGCGCGGCGCGCGCGCCGACAGCACGCGCTCGGCGGACGCGCCGCCGGCGCGCGCCACGCGCGTGAAGTGCAGGTGCCCGGGCGCGACCTCGCGCAGCAGCGCGCTCTCGATCGCGAGCGCCCCGACGGGCGGGCAGGCGACGCGCCATGCGACGCCGACCCGGTCCGCGTCCGGCCTGACGACGGACGGGCGGCCGGCGACGCGGCATCGCTCCCCGCCGGCGTGGAGCACGAGACGGGCCGGCGCGTAGCCCCCGAGCCACGCCTCGAGACCGCCGGTGCCGACGTCGGCGCCGGGCAGGCGCGTCAGCTCGAGGAGCGCGACGCGAAGCACGACCCGCGCATCGCGCCCGTCGATCGTCCAGCGCGAGTACGACTGGCTGCGCGTGTGCGCCGTCGCCGGCCCGGCACCCGCGCCCGTGATCAGCGCCAGCGCGGCGAGCGCCAGCGCGCCGAGCCGCCCGCGCTTCCACGTCCCTCCACGGCGCCAGCCGCGGCGCGCGCCGAGGGCAGGTACGGGTCGGAGTCCCGGCTCGCTCACGGGCTCCGTGTGCGCACCTCCGCCGCGGCGCGGAGGTCCGCCAGGTACGCGGCCAGGGCCTCCTCGGCGGCGCGGCGGCGGTACTCCGCGCGCACCACGTCCGCGATCGCGGCGAGCGGCGGCACCTCCGGCGCCGCGCGCGCGACCAGGCGCACGACGTCGAGCCCCGCCATCGTCCGGACCGGCGCCGCGACCTCGCCGGGCGCGAGCGCCGCGACGGCCGTCAGCGCCGTCGGACCGAGGTATTCGCGGAGCTTCGCCGGCGGCAGCAGGGTGTCGGGCACCGGCGCGATCTCCGGCTCCCCGAGCTCCTCCCGCACCGCCGCCGCCGGCTCGCCCGCCGCGAGCCGGCGCCGCGCCTCGGCGGCGCGCGCGGCGTCGCCCCCGCGGATTCGCACGCGCTCCACCCGCAGGCGCCCGGGCCGCACGAAGAACGCGCGCTCCTCGGCGTAGAAGCGCGCGAGGCCGTCCGCGGTCGGGTCCGCGTCGCGCGCCGCGGCGGTCACGGCCGCGATCACGGCGTCGACCAGGCCCGCCCGCACGACGCGGTCGTCGCGCGCGAGGCCGAGCGCGAGCGCGCGCTGCACCAGGAGCTCCTCGTCGACCAGGCGCGCGAGAACGCGCGCGCGCTCGCCGGCGTCGAGCGCCGTCCGCCGGTCGGCGGCGAGCGCGGCGAGCGCGCGCCGGTAGTCGTCGTCCGCGATCAGCGCGTCGCCGACGCGCGCGACCGCTCCGGCCGGAATCGCGTCCGCCCCGCCCGCGGCGCCGAGCAGTCCGAGAAGCGCGAGCCCGACGCCGAGCGCGGCCCCGGCGGCGAGCAGCGCGAGCGGGCGGCGGTCCGCCCTCACCGGTCGCGCGGGTGGCGCACGTAGATCGGCGACGACCACGCGCGCTCCTCCGCCGCCACCAGGCAGTCGTCGTCCGGGGGCGTGCGCTCGTCGCCGTAGCACGGGTGGACGGCAATGCAGCGGCCCGCGACGTCGCGGTCGCAGCGCAGGTTGCCGGCGTTCACGGTCGGCGTCGCCTCCTGGATGGCGCGTACGTAGTAGGTCGTGTCGCGGCCGCCCGCCAGGTACTCGCGATCCTCGAACTCGACGGTGCAGCCGGCGGGATCGGCGCACGCGAGCACCCGCCACGGATCTTCGATCAGCGGCGCCACCGGCTCGTCGGGGCGCACCTGCGGGCGGATGCGGACGACCTCGATGCGCACGATGCGCCGGCGGGTGTCGCTCGGATGGTAGCACTCGCCGCGGCAGAGCGCGGCCAGGCGTGCCGGGTCGAGGGCGCCGACGGCGTGGTCGGGGCAGCCGGGAAGCTGCGCCGACGCCCCCACCGCGCGCACGCGGAAGCGCGGGATGCCGTGCAGGTCCACCGCCGAGCCCATCGGCCGGAGCTCCGGCCCCGCGTTCAGGAGATCGAACCAGAGCAGAATGCGGTCGCCGCTGGTGCCGTACACCTCGCGACGCTCGAGGGCGTCCCACACCGCCTGGCGGTCGCGGCCGGCCGCGTGCGCCGCGACCAGCCCGCCGGTCACGAAGAACGACGCCTGCCGCTCGGTGTCCCAGGTCTGGAGCTGGTTCAGCCCGGACGCCTCGGCGTCGAAGGCGATCGACTCCGCGGCGTCGCCCGCGGGCGCCCGGGTGACGAGCAGGCGCCGGCCGTCGCGCGTCGCCGTCCGCGCCTCCGTCATGCTGGTGCGCGCGAGCTCCTTGTAGCCGGTCCCGGGGCGGGCGCTGTGGTTGTCGCTCGAGGCCAGGAAGCCGAGGTGGAAGTGCCGCGGCGCGCCCGGCCGGTCGAAGTTGCCGATCGCGAGCGCGTACTGGACGGAGTTGCCCGGCCGGTAGCTGAAGGCGGGCACGTAGCAGTCGATGCACTGGTCGCAGTCGCGCCAGTCGGCGAGGGTGGCGCCGGCGATCGTCTGGCGCCCGGCCACCCCCGCGGCGAGGAAGTTCCGCTCGGCGGCCTCGACGCGCGCCTCGCACTCCTCCTCGGGCACGTCGTCGCAGCGCGCGCGGATGAGCTCGCCGGCGACGTGGCAGCACGGCAGGTGGCCCGCCGTCGGCTCGGGACAGACCGGCTGGCCGTCGGCGTCGTAGGCTACCGCCCGCCAGGGGCGGTGCTCCTCGGAGTTGCCGTGTCCGGAGAAGACCTCGATCAGGCGTTGCGTCTCCGGGTCGTGGTTGCTCCCGGCGAGCTGCTTCTCGAACGAGGTCCCGGGTGGGGTGTAGAGCCCCCACGCCGTGCCGTGCGGGATGACCAGCACCGGGAAGCCCCACTGCGCGAGCTTCTCGAAGAGCAGGTCGGGCGTCGGGGCGCGCTCGATACAGTCCGCGGGGAGATCCCGCACGTCGACGCCCTCGGGGCAGCTCGGCTGCCGCCTGAGCTCCTCGATCTTGTAGTCGAAGTCTTGATAGCGCCGGCGGTCCGCGAGCTGGACGTACGGCAGGAGGAAGCGCTGGTAGAGCGGGCGGTCCTGGCGCATGGCGGTGCCGGCGACGCCGGCCGACGAGATCGGCCGCGTTGGCACCGCCTCCTCGGCGGTGTCGCGGAAGATGACGTTCTTGTGGCCCCAGTGCGTGTCGCGCGTGCGTCCGACCTGGGTCCACTCGAAGCCGAGGAACGACACCAGGTCGGGACTCGCGGGGTCGCCCGCGAGGGCGTTGCACTGCCGGATGCTCTCGGTGATCTCGCGCCAATGCCGCGGCGTCAGCGCCTCGGCGTGGTCGGTGAGCGCCCAGAAGTCGAGGTCGGAGCAGAAGCGCGCGAAGTCGCAGGCGTCGGCCGGCGGGCGGGCACCCTCGCCCTGGAAGAGCGGCAGGCTCCAGGCGAAAGCGTCCATCGAGAACGTGGTGTGCACGTGCAGGTCGCCGAAGAGGATCTGCTTCGGCTCTTCGGGAATGCCGAGCGCGTCCACGGCGCGCGCCTGGCGCCCTGCCCGCTCCGCCACCCACGCGTCCGGCACCGCGCGGCCGGTGAGGCGCCCACCGGTCTCGGGGGTCGGGCGGTAGTCGAGCCAGAGGCCGAGCACGGCCGCCGCGAGCACGAGCGCCAGCACCGCCGCCAGGCGGGCCAGCCGCCTCACGCCGTCCTCCGGCCGCGGAGCAGGCGGCCCGGGAGGGCACCCGCCGGGTCGACGGCGTCGCGGCCGTCGGCGCGCACGACGGTGCCGTTCACGATCACGGCGCGAATGCCGGTGGCGTCGGCCACCAGGCGGTCCGCGCCCGCCGGCAGGTCGTACACGCGCCGGAGGGCGGAGCAGCCGACGGTCGCGGGATCGAAGACGGTGAGGTCGGCCGCGAACCCGGGCACGAGCCGCCCCCGGTCGCGGAGGCCGAGCAGGTCGGCGGCGCGCGAGGTCAGGAGGCGGACGGCGTGCTCCACCGTCAGCACGCCCTTGGCGCGCACCCAGTGGCCGAGGAGGTCGGTGGCAAAGCCGGCGTCGCAGAGCTGGCTCGCGTGCGCGCCGGCGTCGGAGAGGCCGAGGACGGTCGCCGGGTGCGTCAGCAGCTCGGCCACGACGTCCTCGTCGGTGTTGAGGACGGCCATTCGGAAGCGCGCCTCGAGATCGGACGCGAGCGACAGGTCGAGCATCAGGTCGACGGGATGGATGCCGCGCTCGCGCGCGACCTCCGCGAGGTTCTGCTCCTCGAGCGCCGGCTCGGTCGGGCAGGTTGCGATCACGGTCCGGTCCCAGCGCAGGCCGAACGCCCCGGCGTGCTCGCCGCGCTCGCGAAAGGCGCGCCGGAACTCCTTGTCGGCGTAGATGCGCCGCCGGCCCTCGAAGTCCGCCGCCGAGACCGGCTGGAAGATCGAGAGGCTCTCGAAGAGGAACGGCGCCTTCATCTGGAACTCGAAGAGCAGCGGCCGGCCGGTCACTTGCGGCACCACCTCGACACCCTCGGCCTGGAGGCGCGCGGTCTCGGTGAGCACGGGCCGGTGGCCGTCGGGACCGAGCATGCCGCCGAGGAGCGCGGTCCAGGTGACGGGCCGGCCGGTGCGGCGCTGGAGCGTCGCGAGCTCGTCGAAGAGGAGCCCCTGACCGATCGTCGCCTGCACGACACCGTGCCCGGCCGCCCCCACGCACCCCGCGAGGCTCTCGATCTCCTCGAAGCTCGCGGCCCGGCTCGGCACCGGGCGCCCGGCGAAGCCGACGTGGGTCGGCGCCTTCGAGGTCGCGAAGCCGAGCGCGCCGGCGCGGAGTGCCTCGCCGACGAGGCTCCGCATGTGCTCGATCTCGGCCGGAATCGCGGGCCGCTCGGTCGCCTCCTCGCCCATCACGTAGAGACGCACCGGGGTGTGGCCGACGAAGGCGCCGGCGTTGATCGCGATCCCGCGGCGCTCGATGGCGTCGAGGAACTCGGGGAAGGTCTCGAACGGCCACTCCTCGCCGACGCCGGCGCGGAGCGCCGCGAGCGACATCCCCTCGACGCTCTCGAGGGTCCGCATGATGAGCTCGCGGTGGTCCGGGCGGGTCGGCGCGAGGCCGAAGCCGCAGTTGCCCATCACGACCGAGGTGACGCCGTGCCACGGGGAGATCGTGAGCATGCGGTCCCAGAAGACCTGGGCGTCGTAGTGGGTGTGGATGTCGATGAAGCCTGGCGCGACCACCATGCCGGTGGCGTCGACGGTGCGCGTCGCGGGCACGACGACGGTCCCGAGGGCGACGATCCGGTCGCCGCGGATGCCGACGTCGCCGGCGCGGCCGGGCGCGCCGGTGCCGTCGACCAGCGTGCCGCCGCGGATGGCGAGATCGAGCGGGGCGGCACTCGTGATCTCGAGCTCGTGCGACATCAGACCCGGCTAGTCGAGCACGCGCCCTGCCGTCAAGCGAAGAGCCCCCGACGCCTCCCCTCCCCGTCGAATCCGATCGGCAGCGCTCACGTTCGCGCGGGGACGACCTCGTCGAGCCAGGCGAGGAGGTCGGCGGTCACGGTGTGGCGGTTGGTCTCGTTCAGGATCTCGTGGCGGGCGTCCTCGTAGAAGCGGGTGGTGACGCGGCGGAGGCCGGCGGCGCGGTAGAGGGCGAGGAGGTGCTCGAGGCCGGTCATGCCGGCATTCACCGGGTCGGCGGTGCCGGCCATGACGTAGAGCGGAAGGTCGCGCGGGATGCGGGCGAGGCGGGCGGGATCGCGGAGCGCGGGGGCGGCCTCGAGGATGTCGATCCAGAGGCACGGCGTCGCCGCGAAGCCGCAGAGCGGATCGGCGACGTAGGCGTCGACCTCGGCGGGGTCGCGGCTCAGCCAGTCGAAGTCGGTGCGGCTCGGCTGGAACGCCTGGTTGAAGCCGCCGAAGGTCGCCGCCGCCAGGGCCGGGCTCGGGACGCGCCGGCCGAGGCGCGCGTGCTCGCTCCGGGCGAGCGCCAGGAGCTCGGGGAGGTCGGGCGCGACGCTCGAGCCGCACAGCACCGCCGCCGCCAGGGTCGCGCCGTACGTGCAGAGGTAGTCCTGCACGACGAACGACCCCATGCTGTGGCCGAAGAGCACGACCGGGGCGCCGGGGTGCTCGCCGCGAGCGCGCGCGAGGACGCGGCCGACGTCCGCCACGACGCGACGCCACCCGTCGGCGTCGGCGAAGGTGCCGAGGTCGGCGGCGCCGCGCGCGGTCCGGCCGTGACCGCGGTGGTCGTGGGCGTAGACGGCGTAGCCGGCGGCGGTGAGGGCGACGGCCAGGCGGGCGTAGCGCATGGCGTGCTCGGCGAGGCCGTGCGCGATCGCGACGACGGCGCGCGGCGCGCCGCCCGCGGGCTCCCAGCGATGGACGAGCACCGCGACGCCGTCGTCGGCGGGCGCCAGCGTGAAGGTCGACGCGCGGCTCACGCCGCCACCGCGACGTCCGTCGCCCGGGCGTCGATCGCGCCTCTGCCGTCCAACGGGCCGAGCATCGCGCTCATCTACGCGCGCGCGGGCCGGGGGCGCAAGCGCCCTCGCTTTCGGGGCGGGAGATCGCTACTGAACCGGGCATGAGCACGCGCACACCCCGCCTGCGTCCGCCCGGCGAGCGCCGCCGGCCGTTGCCGAGCAGCGTCCCGAAGCCCGAGGATCCCGAGGCCGACGAGCGCCTGCGCCGGATCCTCGCGAGCCCGAGCTACCGGCGCTCCGACCGCGACCTCGAGTTCTTCGAGCGCGACGACGTCCGCCCGCTGCGCCTCCAGCTCGACTATCTGAAGCCGGAGGTGCTGCTCACCGAGGCCGGCGTGCACGGCGCGATCGTCGTCTTCGGCGGCACGCGCCTGGTCGAGCGCGCCGCCGCCGAGCGCCAGGTCGCCGCGGCGCACGCGGCCGTCGAGGCCCACCCCGACGACGCCGAGGCGAGCGCCCGCGTCGCGGTTGCCGAGCGCGTCCTCGCCAAGAGCGCCTACTACGAGGCCGCCCGCGAGCTCGGCCGCCTCGTCGGCCGCTCCGGCGCCGGCCCCGAGGACTGCCGATTGATCGTCATGACCGGCGGCGGCCCGGGCGCCATGGAGGCGGCGAACCGCGGCGCCTACGACGTCGGCGCCAAGTCCGCCGGCCTGAACATCACGCTCCCCCACGAGCAGCTTCCGAACCCCTACATCACGCCCGAGCTGTGCTTTCAGTTCCGCTACTTCGGGATGCGCAAGATGCACTTCATGGCGCGCGCCCGCGCGCTCGTCGCTTTTCCCGGCGGCTTCGGCACCTTCGACGAGCTCTGCGAGACGCTGACCCTGATCCAGACGCGCACGATCGAGCCCCTGCCGGTGGTGCTCGTCGGCGCCGACTTCTGGCGGCGCGCGTTTCCCGCCGACGTGCTCGCCGCCGAGGGCCTGATCGACTCCGAGGACGCGGAACTCTTCTGCTTCGCAGAGACCGCCGAGGAGATCTGGGCGGCGATCACCCAGTGGTACGAGGAGGCCGGCCGCACGCTCTGCGAGTAGCGAGGCCCGCGCCCACCCGTGTCTTCGGGGATCGCTCAGGCGGCGGTCGCGATCACCATCGGGAGCGGTACCAGATCGCGCCGGATGGCGTCGAGCACGAGGCCGAGAGACTCGAGGGTGACGGCGCCGAGAAGCGTGGCGTCGCCCGGCTCGGCGAAGATCACGGGCGCGGCACCGCGCCTGCCGGCGTAGAAGAAGACGGCGTCGCCGCGATCGCGCTCGATCGTCGAGCCGTCCGCCAGCCGGAAGCGCTGCCGGTCGTGCGGCGAAATGCCGAGGCGCTCGAGCACCGGGCGTGGCACGAACGAGTAGACCGCACCGGAATCGACGAGGAACTCGACGCGCTCGCGCCGCTCGGTGGCATGCGGGGCAGCAACCTCGAGCGTGAGGGTGGTCAGGCCCATGCGTCCGCACGGTAGTCCCCGCGCCCGACGCGCGTCAACGAGTATTCGACGTCCCGAGCCACTCCGGTGTTGGTCCGGAGCTGCGGCGCGGCGATTGGTGACCGCCTACTTCGACTCGAGCGCGTTCGTCGCGATCTACGTCACGGAGACGTTCTCCGCCAGGGCTCGAGCGGAGGCGCGGGCCGTTCCGCAGATCCCGTTCATAGGGCCCTACGCCGCTGCGGCCGCCGCCGCCAGCGCCTCCTGCAAGCGCGCGACCGGACCCTCGAGCCGGTGCTCCGCGGCGAGGCGGGCGAGGCGGCGCGGGTGGCCGGGCGCGGCGGCGATGCGGGTGTCGACGTCACCGACCGGGGCGTCGGCGACCGGCGGCACCACCCGCACGGCGGCTGCGAGGTAGTCGCCGGCGCTCGCGAGGCGGCGGGCGACCGCCGCCGGCAACTCGGTCGCCGCGAGCACGCCCGCGAGCGAGCCGTACTGCGCGATCAGGCGCGCCGCCGTCTTCTCGCCGATGCCCGGAACGCCGGGGAGGCCGTCCGAGGGGTCACCGCGCAGGATGGCGTAGTCGAGGTAGGCGCGGCCGGGAATACCGTAGCGGCGCGCGATCTCGGCCTCGTCGACTTCGACCAGCGTGCGCACGCCCTTCACCGGATAGAGCACGCGCACGTCGGGGTCGCGCACCAGCGCGAAGAGGTCACGGTCGCCGGAGACGATCTCGACCCGGCCCTGCGCCCGGGCGGCCAATGTCGCGATGACGTCCTCGGCCTCGTACGCGGGGGCGCCCGCGACCGCGACCCCGGCCGCCGCCAGCACCTCGCGGCCGACCGCCTCCTGTGCCAGCACGGGATCCTCCTCGCCATCCTCGGCGACGCGATGGGTCTTGTACGACGGGATCGCCGCGACGCGGAATGCCGGGCGCCAGTCCTCGTCGACGGCAACCGCCAGATGGGTCGGGCGCCGGTCGGTCACCAGGCGGGCGAGCATCGAGAGGAAGCCGTGCACGCCGTGCAGCGGCACGCTCTCCGGCATCGAGTAGAAGGCCCGGTAGAGGAGGCTCAGGTAGTCGACGAGGAGGTGCGTCGCCGGGCGCCGGTCCGCGGCACCGTGGCTCACCGCCGGATCTCGAGCGGCAGTCCCTTCGCAGCCCAGCCCCGGAAGCCGTCGAGAAGGGCGTAGGCGTTGGTGAAGCCCTCCTGCTGCAGCTTCAGCACGGCGTGCGCCGCCGTCGCCTCGTGCAGGCAGTTGCAGTAGGTGACGACCACCGTGTCGCGCGGCTGCGTCTTCGCCCACGAGGTGATGCGGCTGATCGGCACGTGCACGGCATCCTTCACCATCGGGCCGACGATGCGATCGCGGGTGTCGACGATGACCACAGCCTCGCCGGCGGCGCGCCGCGCGAGCACGTCGTCGATGGCGATGCGGCGGACGACGTTCTGCGGCGGCACGGACGCCGCCGCGGGCAGCGCGGGCCGGCGCACGCAGCCGGCCGCGGCCGCGAGCACCAGCAGGGCCGCGAGCGGGGCGATCGCCGTGCGGGTCGCGCGTCGCATCGCGACCTCTTGTATGGCCGCGCCGGCCGACCGTCAACGCGTTGCGCGAGGTCGGGGGCTCTGTCATCCCTGATCCCATGACGCTCGAGTTCTGGTACGAGTTCGCCAGCACGTACTCCTATCTGACCGTGATGCGGATCGAGCGCGTCGCGGCCGTCGCCGGCGTCGACGTGCGCTGGCAGCCGTTCCTCCTCGGCCCGATCTTCGCCGCCCAGGGCTGGAACGACTCCCCCTTCAACATCTACCCGGCCAAGGGCACGTACATGTGGCGCGACCTCGAGCGCCGCGCCGCGACCTACGGCCTGCCCTTCCGCCGCCCGAGCCGCTTCCCCCGCAACGGTCTGCTCGCCGCCCGCGTCGCCCAGCTCGCGACCGCCGAGGGCTGGTGCCCGCAGTTCACGCGCGCGGTGTACACGGCCAACTTCGCCGCGGACCGCGAGATCGGCGACGAGGCGGTCGTGCGCGAGATCGTGGCGGCGCAGGACCGCGACCCCGACGCCGTCCTCGCCCGCGCCCTCGCGCCCGAGAACAAGCAGGCCCTCCGCGCCGCGGCCGACGAGGCCGTCCGCCGCGGCGTCATCGGCGCCCCGACGCTCTTCGCCGCCGGCGAGATGTTCTGGGGTGACGACCGCCTCGACGACGCCCTCGCCTGGCTCGGGCGCCCGGGCTGATCGCGCGCGCGCCGCTCAGCGGGCGCCGGCGCGCATGCGCTCGGGCCGCCAGCGCAGGCCGAGGCTCATGATGCGCTCGAGCAGGTCCCCGTAGGAGACCCCGGCGCGCTCGGCGGACTCGGCGAAGTCCTCGCCGTAGGCGAGCTGCGGGTTGGGATTGGCCTCGAGCACGTGGCACTTCCCCGCGCCGTCGAGACGGAGGTCGACGCGCCCGTAGCCGGAGAGGTCGAGGGTCCGGTAGACGCGCTTGCAGAGGTGACGGATGTGCGCCGCCAGCCCCTCGGGCAGCCCCTTGGCCTCCTGCGTCGTGATGCCGCGGCGCTCGCGGTAGGCGGCGTTCCACTTGACGCGGTTGCTCGCGATCCGGCGCGCTTCCTCCGGCATGTTCTTGAACGTCAGCTCCCAGATCGGGAAGACGTCGAGCCGCTGGTTGCCGAGGACGCCGACGTAGAACTCGCGGCCGTCGAGGTACTCCTCGACCAGCGCGTCGGTGCCGATGGTCTCGTGCACGAAGCGCACGCGCTCGGCCAGCCGCTCGTCGTCGTCCACCACCGACGCCTGCGAGATCCCGGCCGAGGCCTCCTTGGTGAGCGACTTCACGATCAGCGGGAAGTGCAGCCGCTTCGGGCGCCGCACGGCCCGGCCGATCTGGAACACCGCGAACTCGGCGACCGGAATCCGATGGTAGACGAGCAGCTTCTTGGCGAGCGCCTTGTCGCGCGCCAGCAGGAGTCCGCGCGGGTTGCAGCCCGTGTAGGGCACGCGCAGCAGCTCGAGGTAGCTGACGACGTTCTGGTCGAAGATCGGGACGTCGTGGAAGTCCTCGAGGAGGTTGAAGGTGAGGTGCGGCTTCAGGTCGTCGATCGCCTTGCGGATGACGCCGAGGTCGTCGCGGACCCCGAGCGGATGCACCTCGTGCCCGCGCTCGCGCAGCGTCGACACGACGTCGAACTCGGTCTTCCACTCGACGCTCCCGAGGTCGTAGCCGCTGGTATCCTCGGGCGGGACCAGCACGTCGTCCATCAGCGCCAGCACGCGCAGCTTCCTCATAGCCACACCCGATGCTCGCCGCTGTGCAGGTAGCTCATGGTCTGCACGGCCAGGAAGACCGTGAAGTCGACCCGCGCCTGCTCCTCCGACCCGCCGAGGCGCAGGTCGAGCGCCCGGCAGCGCGCGCGGATGGAGTCGATCACCTGCTTGATGGTGTACTGGTAGACCCCCGTCCAGCGTGCCACCGTCCGGCGCACGTCGCGCTGCACGCGCGCGATGAAGCGCGCCGCCGACAGGTTGCGCTTGTGCTCGGGCGCGTCCGAGAACAGGCGGTGGAGGTCGCGGTCGTAGACGTCCGGCGTGTCGACGTCGTAGGAGCGGAGCTTCTCGGCGTAGTGCTCGCGGAGCGTCGTGCGGTCGCACGCGATCGGCTCGACCCGCCGGCGCGTCCGCACCAGCGGCGGCCGCGGGCCGATCTCCTGCATCAGCTCGTCCACGTATTGGAGCTTCTTGAGCGCCGGCCAGCCGGCGTAGCGCTTCTGCCACTGCGAGTCCGGCGTCAGCCAGACGGCGAAGGTCTCGGCGAAGTCCTCGTCGGGATGACTCTGCGCGTACCATGCCTCGAGATGGAGCACGTAGCTCCGACTGTACGGGCGCGGCGTGTAGAACTTCGGGTAGGGCATCGAGCTCTTCCCGAAGAGCGTGATGCGGCGCTGCCGGCGCCGCAGGCGGTACGCGTTCTCGATGGCATGCCCGGTCTCGTGGCGCAGGATGCGCATGCACCATTCCGGCGTCCCGCCCTCGGCCTCGAGCATCTGGCTCTCCTCGAGGCGGGTGAGCCGCGGGTGGGCGACGTAGAACGGAATCGCCACCCCCGGCACGCCGTCGGGCGTGAACCAGTCGTCGGCGAGCCAGAAGTACGGGCGGAACACGAGCCCGCGCTGGCGGAGCTCGCGGTGGAGCATCCGGATGCGATCCTCGAGCGGCGAGCCCTTGATCCGGAGCCGCAGGTCGCAGAGGCGGACGTCGAGCAGGCGCTCGTCGGGCCAGCTCGGCCAGTCGTCGGTGACCGGGACCGGCGCGGCCGGCGGCTCGTCCGCGGCCGGTGGCGACTCGCGCCGCGCCGCCCGGCGCTCGACCGGGCCCTCGTCCTCAGCCACCGGTGGTGATCCACCCCGTCATGGGCCGCCTTATCGCGCGCGGCGCCGACGGTGTAAATGAGCGCAGCGGCGATGGGCACGGGGGGCACATGGGGTTGATGAACGGCATCTGGCTCGGGCTGGTGGTCGCCTCGGTGGTGGCGGCGGCCCTGAACGGCACCATGGGCGCGGTGAGCGCCGCGTCGGTCGACGCGGCGAAGGCCGCGGTCACGCTCGCGCTCGGCCTGGTCGGCGTCATGGCCTTCTGGCTCGGCCTCATGCGGATCGTCCAGGAGGGCGGCCTCCTGCATACGCTCGCGCGCGCGCTCCGCCCCGTCATGACCCGCCTCTTCCCCGACGTCCCGCCCGAGCACCCGGCGATGAGCGCAATGATCATGAACGTCGCCACCAACATGCTCGGGCTCGGCAACGCGGCGACGCCCTTCGGGATCAAGGCCATGATGGAGCTCGACCGCCTGAACCCGGTGCGCGGCGTCGCCACCGACGCGATGGCGCTCTTCCTCGCGATCAACACCTCCAACGTGGCGCTGGCACCGCTCGGCGTGATCGCGCTCCGCGCCTCGGTGGGCTCGACGAACGCGGGCGGCATCTGGCTGCCGACCCTGGTCGCGACGGCGTGCTCGACCGCGGTCGCGATCGTAGCCGCCAAGACGCTCGCGCGCGTCTACCCGCCGGTGACCGCCTACGCCGCCGCCCCGGCCGCGGCCGCCGCCGCCCCGGGCGCGCCGCCCGCGCCCGACTCCGCCGCCGAGCCGCGCGCGACGTCGCCGGCCGGCTGCGCACTCGCGCTGCTCGCCCTCGGCGCCGTCGCCTTCGGGCTCGCGCGCGAGGTCGCCCGGGGCCTCGCCGCCGGCGCGAGCGCGGGGGCGCTCGCGCGCGACGCGGCGTCGGCGTGGACGCTCCCGGTCCTGATCGCCGCCATGGTGCTCTACGGCGTCGCCAAGCGGGTCGCGATCTACGACGCGCTGGTCGCCGGCGCGCGCGAGGGCTTCGAGGTCGCGGTCCGAATCATCCCCTTCCTCGTCGCCATCATGGTGGCGGTCGGGATGTTCCGGGCGTCGGGACTGCTCGATCTCCTGGTCGGGCTCGCGGCGCCAGTGACCGGCGCGCTCGGCTTCCCGGCCGAGGCCCTGCCGATGGCCATCCTCCGGCCGCTCTCCGGGTCGGGCGCCTACGGCGTCATGGCGGAGATCATGGCGCGGCACGGCGCCGACACGCAGGTCGGCTACCTGGTCTCGACGCTCCAGGGCAGCACCGAGACGACCTTCTACGTGCTCGCGGTCTACTTCGGCGCCGTCGGCGTGACCCGCGTGCGCCACGCCCTCGCCGCCGGGCTGATCGCCGACCTCGCCGGCATTGCCGCCGCCGCCGCGGCGGTCGCCTGGCTGCTGGTTTAGCCTGCATGTCTCACCAGCTTTCTGCTGCGAGCGCGGACGCGCCCGCGCCGAAACCTGGTGAGACATGCAGGCTTTAGCGAGAGAGGAAAGAACCGAGCGGTCGCGCGGGCGGCCGCTCGGGCTCCGGCTCAGGCCGCCTTGGCGGTCTTCTTCAGGCCGTAGGTCTTCACCTTGCGCATGAGCGTGTTGCGGCCGATGCCGAGACGCTGCGCGGCGAGGCTCTGGTTCCACTCGCAGCTCGTCAGCACCGCGGCGATGTGGTCGCGCTCCATCTCGCGCAGCGTCATGGTCTCCGGCGCCACGCGCCAGCGCGGGCTGCCGACCAGACGCAGGTGGCTCACCGCGCCGCGCACGCCCGCACGCGCCCCGCTCGCCGCCGCCGGCGCCGCGCCGCGGCCCCGGCGCCCCCGCGCGCCGAGGTCGGCGACGTCGCGGATCTGCGCCATCATGGCGCCCAGCGAGTCGACCAGCGCGCGCTGCTGCTCGCTCAGGCGCTCGATCTCGCGGTCGATGGCCCGGATGCGCTTCAGGCCGGCCCGCCGCAGGCGGGCGATCGAGGCGCGCGCCTCCTGCCGCACGCGGGCCAGCGTGCCCGCCACGTCGCTCGTGATCGTCGTCTTTCGTTGCCTAGCCATCATTGAGCTACCCCCCTATCGTTCTCTCACGCCCGCGCACGACGGCCCGGACGGGAATCTTCTGTGGCCTCAAGCTGGCAAACCCTATGCCATCCGGGGCCCCGGCAGCCCGCTCCATTTTGAGGCGCTTGCCGATGCGCGGGCGCCAATGCTCGCAGACCTGCACGACCGGCATGGCACCCCCGCCGCCGGCCGCCCGGCGTCGGCATCCCACGGGCTAGCGCGTCCGGTCGCACGTCAGAACCCGATGGCGCAGCCGTCCTTGCGCCCATCCGACCCGCCCCAGAACGTCCCGGTCGCGGGATCGACCATGATGCCCTGCCCGCCGCCGAAGCCGCCGAACGGCATCGCCGCGGCCGCGTCCTCGACGACGTGCCCGAGCGCGGCGAGCGCGCGCGCGACCTCCGTCCCGACGCCGCGCTCGAGCGCCACGCGGGCGCCTCCGAGGTAGTGGAAGCGCGGCCGGTCGAGCGCCTCCTGCACATTCGAGCCGTGGTCCACCAGGTGCGAGACCACCTGGACGTGCGCTTGTGCCTGCACGTTGCCTCCCATGACGCCGAACGACACCAGCGGGCGCCCGTCGCGGCAGAGCATGGCCGGGATGATCGTGTGGAAGGGCCGCTTGCGAGGAGCGATGCAGTTCGGGTGCGCGGGGTCGAGTGCGAAGGCGAAGCCGCGGTTCTGGAGGGCGATGCCGGTGCCCGCAACCACCATGCCCGAGCCGAACGGGTAGAACAAGCTGTTGATGAACGAGACCACGTTGCCGGCGCCGTCGGCGGTGGTCAGGTAGACGGTGTCGCGCCCGCGCACGGGCTCGCCCGCCGTCACCGCCGCGAGCGCGGCGTCGGGCCGGATCGCGGCGGCCCGCGTCCGCGCATAGTCCTTCGCCAGCAGCGCCGCCGTCGGCACCGCGGCGTGCTCGGGATCGGCGACGTAGCGGTCACGGTCGGCGTAGGCGAGCTTCACCGCCTCGATCCGGAGGTGCGCCGCCTCGGCGCCGTCCCGCGCGAGCGCCGGCACGTCGAAGTGCTCCAGGATGTTCAGGGCGAGAAGCGCCGCCACGCCCTGCCCGTTCGGCGGCAGCTCGTGCACGGTGTGCCCGCGGTAGCAGGTCGCGATCGGCTCGACCCACGTCGAGCGGTGCGCGGCGAGATCCGCGCGTGCGAGCAGGCCGCCGTGCGCCTCCGAGAAGGCGGCGATGCGCGCCGCGAGCTCGCCCTCGTAGAAGACGTCGCGGCCGCCGGCGGCGATCGCCGCCAGCGAGCGCGCGAGCTCGGGCAGGCGGACGACGGCACCGACCCGGGGCGGCGCGAACGCCGCCTGCGCCGCCGGTCCCTGCAGCAGGCCGGCGGCAAAGCGCCACTCGCCGGCCACGACCTCGCTCGCGGGGAAGCCGTGCGTCGCGTAGTCGATCGCCGGCGCCAGCGCCTCGGCGAGGCTCCGGGTGCCGAAGCGCGCGAGCGCGGCCGCCCAGGCGTCGACCGCGCCGGGCACGGTCACCGGCAGCATGCCGTGCATCGGCATGGCGGCGCCGTGCGCGGCCAGCGCCTCGCGGGTCGCGCGCGCCGGCGCGCGGCCGCTGCCGTTCAGACCGTGGAGCCGTCCCTCGGCGGCGTCCCAGACGAGCATGAAGCAGTCGCCGCCGATGCCGGTGTTGTAGGGCTCGACGACGCCGAGGAGCGCCGCCGCGGTGACGGCCGCGTCGACGGCGTTGCCGCCGGCGCGCAGCGTCTCGACGGCGGCGAGCGACGCCAGCGGCTGGCTCGTGCACGCCATCCCGCCGCGCGCCAGGACCATCGACCGAGGCCCGCCCGCGCCGCCCGCCGGGCCGCGCCGCGTGCTGAACATGTCCATGCCGCCCGCGACCTTCGCACGTCCCCCGGGCGGAGGACAGCCGGGGCCTCCGCCCCGACGGGGACGCCCCACGCCCGGCTTGACGGCGCGCGGCCGACTGCGCGATAGCGGCCTCGAAGGGCGCGGCGGAGGGCGCGCGTCGCGGGTGGCGGGAGCGGTGAGGTACGCGGAAGGGACCGCGGGCAGGTGGCCGCGTCGCAACCGGATGATCGAGGCCGTCACGGCCCTGATGATGGGGTTCGCGCTCGGTCAGATCCTCCTGCTCGCCGCGCAGATCGCCGCCGCCCTCAGGGCCGCGGGCTGAGCAGCGCCCGCCGCTCGGCCGGAGCCGCCGCGGCCGCCTTGAGCGCCGGGGAGGCCGCCAGCACCGCGATCGCGCACGCGACGCCGCCCGCGGCGAGGACGAACACCGCGGGATAGCCGGCGCGCGCCGCCACCAGGCCGAGCAGCGACGCGCCGGCCCAGAGGCCGAGGCTGAACGCGCCGGTGAAGATCGCGACGATGCGCCCGCGCTCCGCGCGCGGCACGGCGGCGACCACGAGCGCGTTCAACGCCGGGAAGAAGAGGCCGTGCGCCGCGCCGAAGACGGCGCCGAGGAGCGGCGCGGTCTCGGGCCGCATGCCGGCGAGCGCGAGGATCGCGGCACCGTAGGCGGCGAGCGACCCCAGCGCCGCGCGCCGGCGGCCGAGGCGATCGGGGAGATGGCCGATCGTCAGGCGCACACCGATCGCCGCCGCCGCATAGGCGACGAAGAACGGCCGCACGTTGTCGGCGCCGAGCGCCAGCACGTAGGGCGGCTCGAAGGTCATGACGGCGCCGAAGCCCGCCCCGGCGAGCGCGATGACGATCGCGTAGTGGCACCCGAGCGGGCGGCGCAGCACGGCGAGCAGGCCCGCCGGCAGGCTCCGATCGCGCGCCGGCCGTGCCGGCTCCGCGACCCGCGTCGCCAGCGCGGCGGAGGCGAGCGCCGTCGCCGCCGCGAGCACGAAGACCGGCTGCCAGCCGGCCGCCGCCGCGAGCGGCTCGACGAGCGCCGGCGCGACCGCGTTCATCACCAGCATGCTCGCGCCCGAGAGGCCGAGCGCCTGCCCGAGGCGCGCCGCCGGCACCAGCTCGGACACCAGCGTGCCGACCGCCGTCACCACCAGCGCGTACGACGCGCCCTGCAGCACGCGCAGCACGCCGAGGAGCGCCCCCACCGACCCGACGGCCAGGAAGCCGAGCGCCGACGCCCCCATCACCAGCGCGCCCGCCACGAACGCGTGCCGGCACGGCGCGCGATCGATCCACCGGCCGGTGAGAGGCGTGCACGCCACGGTCGCGAGGCCGAGGATGCCGACCACGAAGCCGATGTCGTCGGGCCCGGCCCCGAGCTCGTGGATCAGGAACTTCGGCAGCAGGTAGAAGCTCGAGAACGCGAAGCCCCACAGCGCCGCCGCTCCGAGCAGGCGCCCGAGGTCGGGTCCGAGCCACTCCAGCCTTCGCGATCGTCTCCGCATGTCGTCTCTCCGTTCCGCCGGGACCGGAGAGGCGTGGCGACCACGAAAAACCCCTCCAGCCGGGCCCGGCGGGAGGGGTCATGAAGCCGTTCAGTCCAGACGCGTCAGGTCGAGACGAGCGGGGTCCCCCTCCCCGAGCCGGGGAGCCAAGCGACGTGCGGCTTGGCCGGGCGATGCCACCGCTGCGTATCCGACGGGTGCTGCGTCACGATGCCTCCGGGCTACCGGTGCCGCGGAGCCGAGGCAAGGGGGTGCGCGCGCTCAGCGGCGCTGGCCGATGAGATAGGTGGCGCCGGCGGCGCCGACGCGCGCGGTGTGCGTGGTGCCGCGCGGCAGCATCAGCCGGTCGCCGGCGCGGAGCGGGTAGTCGCGGGCGTCGACGGTGAAGACGATCTCGCCGCGGACGCCGAAGATGCTCTCGTCGTGGCCGTGCGCGTGGGGCTCGTAGGTGCGGCCGGCCGGGTCGCTCCAGGCGAAGACCTCGAAGCCCTCGCCCGCGAGGCGGGCCGTGAGGTCGGCCTCCGCGGGCGGCGCCGCCTCGCCCCACGGGAGCAGCGCCAGCCTCATCCCGCGCCCAGCCCGCGGAGCGCCGCGAGCGCGCCGTCGACGTGCTTGGCGGCGTTCAGCTCGCCCTCGATCACCCGGCGGACGACCCCCGCGCCGTCGATCACGAAGGTCACGCGCCGCGGCGGGATCCAGGCGCCGAGCACGCCGCCGAGCCGCGCCACGCCGTACGCCTTGGCGATGCCGCCGTCGACGTCGGAGACCAGCGGATAGTTGAGCCCGTGCTTGCTCCTGAAGCCGGCGTGCGTCGTCGCGGTGTCGTTGCTCACCCCCACGACCGCGGCGCCGAGCTCGCCGATCTCGCCGGCGTGGTCGCGGAAGCCGCACGCCTCCTTGGTGCAGACCGGGGTGTCGTCCTTCGGGTAGAAGAACAACACCAGGGGCTTGCCGCGGAAGTCCGCCAGCGCGACCCGCCCGCCGTCGCTCGTCGGCCCCTCGAAGGCCGGCGCCTTGTCCCCTTCCTGGATCATGCGCGCTCCTCCCGCCGACGCGCATAGCGCCAAACGCCGTCACCGCCAACCCGGCGGCCGGCGCTGCCCCGGGTGCGCGCGGACTCAGCGCCACATGGCGCGCAGGCGCGCGCCGACGTCGACCCGATCCGCGGACGGCGGCGCGCCGGCGCCGTCGTCGGCGGGATGCTCGCGGCCGAGCGTCACGCGCTCGAAGCACGGCAGCAGCGCGTCGGGAAGGAAGCGGCTCCGCGGCGTGTAGACGTGGGCGTCGCCGTGGCGGTGCTGCTGGCGCTTGAAAAAGCGCAGCGGGTGCACGAGGTGGAGGTGGTCGCGCGCCCGCGTCATCGCAACGTAGAGGAGGCGGCGCTCCTCCTCGACGTCCTCCGGCCGCCCGGTCGCCATGTCGGAGGGGATGCAGCCGTCGGCGACGTTCAGGACGAAGACCACGTCCCACTCCTGCCCCTTGGCGGAGTGGATGGTGGAGAGCACGAGGTAGTCCTCGTCGAGGTGCGGGGGGCCGGCCTCGTCGCCGCACGCGTCCGGGGGGTCGAGGGTGAGCTCGGTGAGGAAGCGCTCGCGGCTCGGATAGGCGCCGGCGATCTGCTCGAGCTGCTCGAGGTCGCCGGTGCGCGCGTGGGCGGCGTCGTAGCGGCGCTCGAGGTGGGGCTCGTACCAGAGCCGCACCATGCCCATCTGCCCGTGCCAGTCGCTCGCGCGGTCGCGAAGGGCGGCGAAAAGACGGCAGAGCCCCGGCCAGTCCGCGAGCGCGGCGGCCGGCGGCCGCGCGCCGGCGAGAGCGCCGAGGTCGAAGCCGGCGGCGGCGACGTGCGCCAGGATGCGCTCGGCGTGCCCGGGTCCGACGCCCGGCAGGAGCTGCAGGACGCGGAAGGCCGCCACGTCGTCGCGCGGGTTCTCGGCCCAGCGCAGGACGCAGAGCGCGTCCTTCACGTGCGCCGCCTCGAGGAACTTGAGGCCGCCGTACTTGACGAAGGGGACGTTCCGGCGCCCGAGCTCGACCTCGAGCAGGTCGCTGTGGTGCGCGGCCCGCACCAGCACGGCCTGGCGCCGGAGGGCGATCCCGGCCTCGCGGTGCGCGAGGACGCGCCCGACGACGTAGTCGACCTGGCAGAGCTCGTCCTCGACGGTCGCGAGCGCGGGCCGGGCGCCGGCCGGGCGCCCCGAGGAGAGCGTCTTGGCGAAACGCTCCGGCGCGCGCGCGATCACCGCGTTGCAGGCGGCGAGGATGGGCTCGGTCGAGCGGTAGTTGCGCTCGAGCGTGACGACGGTCGCCGGGGGCTCGAACTGCCGCGGGAAGTCGAGGATGTTGCGCACGGTCGCGGCGCGAAAGGCGTAGATCGCCTGGGCGTCGTCGCCGACCGCCGTCAGGCCGGCGCCGTCGGGCTTCAGGCCGCGCAGGATCCCGGCCTGGAGGGCATTGGTGTCCTGGTACTCGTCGACCAGCACGTGGTCGAAGCGCGCCCGCACGGCGGCGGCGAGCGCGGGCTCGGCCATCAGGTGGTACCAGTAGAGCAGCAGGTCGTCGTAGTCGAGGACGTGGCGGCGCTGCTTGGCCTCGACGTAGGCTGCGAAGAGGCCCCGGAGCGCGTCCGCCCACTCGCGGCACCAGGGAAAGGCGCGCGCGAGCGTGTCCTCGAGCGCCGCCTGCGCGTTGACGGCGTGAGAGTAGATCGCGAGGCACGTGGCCTTGCGCGGGAAGCGCGACGCCTGCGCCGAGAGCCCGCGGTCGTGGCGCAAGACGTCGAGCAGGTCGGCGGCGTCGGAGCGGTCGAGGACGGTGAACGCCGGATCGAGGCCGACGGCTGCCGCGTGCAGGCGGAGCACGCGGTTGGCGACGGCGTGGAACGTCCCCGACCAGCGCAGGTCGGCGGCGCGGCCCGCGCGCCCGGCGATGCGCTGCGCGGCGCGCGTCATCTCCAGCGCCGCCCGGCGCGTGAAGGTGAGGAGCAGGATGCGCCGCGGATCGGCGCCCGCGGTCACCAGGTGCGCCACCCGGTGCGCCAGGGTCGTGGTCTTGCCGGTGCCGGCGCCGGCGATGATGAGGAGCGGCCGCCGCGCGTCGTGCTCGGCCGCCGTCCGCTGCGCCTCGTTGAGTGTGGTCCGCCCGCTCGCCATCGCCCCTCCCCGCCCGTCCCCGGGCGTCCTCCTTAGCGAAGTGAAGGCGAAGGAAGCAAGCGCCGCGTGCGGCGACCGGGCCGCCTGTGATAGACGGCTCGCCCGCATGCCGCGCTACTCGCCGCCGCTCGCCCAGCCGCTCGCCGTCCGCGCGCTCAACCGCGCCGGCGGCGCGCTCCGCGCGCTCGGCGTGCCGCTCGTCCGGCTCGACGCCGCCGGCCTGCTGGCGCGCGCCGCGGCGCGCACCGGCCTCGACGACTTCGGCGACGAGCGCTTCCGCGCGCCTCTCGACCGCCTCCTCGACGGCCTCGAGCGCGAGGCCCGCCTGACCGTCCTCGGGCGCCTGATCGCCCAGCGCGACCTCGAGCGCCTGCTCGAGAACCGCCTGCGGGTGACCCGCGTCCTGCGCGAGCATCCCGAGATCGCCGGCGAGGAGGTGCGGCCGCCGCTCTTCATCCTCGGCCTCCCGCGCACCGGCACGACGATCCTGCACGAGCTCCTCGCCGAGGACCCGGCGAACCGCGTGCCGCGCTCGTGGGAGGCGCACCGCCCCTACCCGCCGCCCGAACGCACCACCTACGAGACCGACTCCCGGATCGCGGAGGTCGAGGCGCACTTCGCGCAGGTCGACCGCATCCTCCCTGGCTTCAAGCGCATGCACGCGATGGGGGCGACCCTGCCCCAGGAGTGCGTGGCGCTCACGGCGCACGAGTTCGCGACGATGATCTTCCACACCACCCACGACGTCCCGAGCTACCAGGACTGGCTCGAGGCTACCGATCTCCGCTGGGTGTACGCTTCGCACCGCCGCTGGCTCCAGTATCTCCAGTGGCGCTGCCCGGGGGAGCGCTGGGTGTTGAAGTCGCCGGCGCACCTGTGGGCGATCGACGATCTCCTCGCCGTCTACCCCGACGCCTGCTTCGTCCAGACCCACCGCGATCCGCTGAAGGTCGTGGCCTCGCTGGTGAGCCTGGTGACGCTGCTCCGCAGCATGGCGAGCGACCGCATCGACCCGCAGGCGCTCGCCGCCGACTGGACGCGGCGCCTGGCAACCGGGCTCGGCCGCGGCCTCGCGGCGCGCACGCGCGGCGCGATCCCGCCCGAGCGCGTCGTCGACGTGCACCTCGGCGACTTCGTCGGCCGCGAGGTCGAGGTCATCCGGGGGATCTACGGCCACTTCGGGTGGACGCTCTCCCCCGAGGCGGAAGCGCGCATGCGCCGCTACCTGGCGACGCACCCGCGCGACCGCCACGGCGCGCACACCTACCGTCTCGCCGACTCCGGTCTCGACCCCGCCACCGAGCGGCGCCGCTTCGCGGACTACCAGGAGTACTTCGGGATCGCCCCCGAGGACGGCGCCTGACCGCCGGGCGGGGCGCGCCGGGCGAGGCCTAGGGCGCCTGGACCGTCAGGACGGCGTTGCCGTCTGGGCTCGAGCCGACGCCGCTCTCCGGATCCATCGCCGAGATCGTCGCCTGCCCGACGCCCACCGCGTCCACCCGGCTCTTCATCCCGGCCTCGTTCGGCGCCGTGGCGACGGCGGGATCGCTCGACGACCACGTCACCTGTTGCGTGATGTTCTGCATGACGCCGCCCTCGAAGTGGCCGGTGGCCGTGAAGAAGATCGTCTGGCCGACCTCCCGCGTCGCCACCGCGGGGGTGATCGTGATCGACTCGAGCGGCCCGAGGACGGTGACCATCGCGTCGCCGTCGGGGCTCGACTCGACGCCGGTCTCCGAGTCGACCGCCGAGATGGTCGCCACGCCGGGGGCGACCGCGACCACCCGGCTCTTCATGCCGGCCTCGTTCGGGGCCGAGGCCACCGCGGCGTTGCTCGACGCCCAGTCGACCCGCTGGGTGACGTTCAGCGTGCCGCCGCCGCCGAAGTGGCCGGTGGCGGTGAAGAAGCGCGCCTCACCGACGGTCAGCGTGACGGTCGCGGGCGCGATCGTGATCGCCTCGAGGGGACCGAGCACGGTGAGCGTGGCGTCGCCGCCGGGCGTCGACGACTCGCCGCTCACCGGGTCGACGCCCGAGATCGTGACCACCCCGGGCGCGAGCGCCAGCACCTCGCTCTTCATGCCGGGCGCGTTCGGGGCCGAGGCGACCGTGGGGTCGCTCGAGGCGTAGTCGACGCGCTGGGTGACGTTCTCGGTGGTGCCGTCCTCGAGCCGGAGCGTCGCGGTGTAGAAGCGCGACTCGCCGACGGTGAGGGTGGCGCTCGCGGGCGCGAGCGTGAGCGGCGCCGTCGCCCCGCAGAGGCTCGGCAGGCTCGCCGCCGCGCGCAGCGCGTTCACGCCGTCGACGTCGGTGAGCACGCCGTCGCCGTCGGCGTCGCAGGTCGCGACGACGCAGGCGCTCGGCAGGCTCGCCGCGGCGCGCAGCACGTTCACCCCGTCGACGTCGGTGATCTGCCCGTCGCCGTCGGCGTCGCACAGCACCTGCGCCCCGGCCGGCCGAGCCCCGCCGGCCAGCGCCAGCAGCAGGCACCCGAGACCGAGGGTGCCAAGGAGCCGTCGCGCGCGGGCGCGAGCCGCCGTCCTCATCGTGCAGTCACTCCATTCCCCGGCCGTACAAACCCGTACACAGCGTCACCCCGCAAACGCTCCCGGAGGGTATCCCAACCACGGCGGGACCGCACGCCCCCTGCGTGCCCCGACGCGCTGCCGTCGGCCCTGGCGCATGGCACATCGGTTGCTCCCCGCACTTGCGGTGCAGTGCGCTGCCCCCGGGCGCTCGCTGCAGGCAGCCGCCGTTCCGAAGCCGTCGGTCAGATCTCTGACCGCGTCCAACGTCAGACATCCGAGGAAGCCCCGCGGGGGGCAGGAGGTGAAGGTGATGGGCTCGTTCAAGACTGTGGTGTGCGCGCTGGCCGTGGTGGCGGCCGGCGTCCCCTCCCTGGCAGGTCCGGTGGCGGCGCAGCCGCTCAGCACCGACCCCGCCGACTACTTCATCCTGGGCCGCGACGAGGTCCGGCTCAAGGACTTCGACATCATGGCCGCCGGGCCCGGGTGCAACGTCGGCGTGACCAACACCGGCGGGCTCCTGCGCTCGACGAGCTCGTCGTTCTTCGCTCCGCAGTCGCAGGTCGCCGCCGACGACTGCGGTGCCGCGGGCGGCGACGTGTCGCAGTGCTTCTGCGACGCCGGCGGCGTGCAGTTCGACGAGGTCTGCGCCGGCTTCCCCGGCATCCTCGCCGACGAGACCCTGGCGACCTACATCGCGGCCTGCAACGAGCTGCCGGGCGGGGACTTCCCGATGCCGTGCACGGCGGGCGTGCAGGACGTGACCGTCGACGAGAACGGGGACTGCGACCCGCTGGCGCTCGACAGCAACCCCGGCAACATGCGCTGCGACCTCCCGGCCGGGGACTACGCGCACATCGAGGTCAACCGCAAGGCCACGCTCAGCCTCGACGGCGGGCTCTACAACGTCGACAGCTACCACGCCGACCGCGACACCCTGCTGCTCACCATCGGGGCGCCGGTCACCCTGAACGTCTGCGGCGACGATCCCATGATCTTCGGCGACAAGGGCGCCGTCATCGGCGAGTGCGGCAGCCTGCGCATCAACTACGTGTCGAGCGTCGGCTACGTGAACATCGGCAACCGCAAGAACAACGGCAACGCCGACATGTTCTTCACCGCGCACATCTGCGCCCCGCAGGTCGAGATCAAGCTCTCGCGCGACAACGCCCTCGAGGGCAACTACTTCACCGACTTCGCCAGCTCCGACTTCGGGAACCGCGGCCGCTGCTGCGAGGTGCAGGACGCGGGGCTCTGCGCCTGCTTCGACGTCGTGGCGCCGACGAGCCTCCAGGTCGGCGACGACCTGACGCTGAGCGGCGGTTGCGGGCTCGCGGCCATCACCGGCGTCACCGTCTGCGGCGTGAACTGCCCGATCTCGTTCCAGGACGACATGCAGGTGGTGTGCACCGTGCCCGATCCGGGCGTCGCGCTCCCGACCAACTGCGACGTGATCGGCATCTCCGGGACCGGCGAGTTCAAGAGCAACACCCAGGTCACGATCAACCCGTAGCGCCAGCGCGCGGGGCGGGCGCGAGCCCGCCCCGCCGCGGCGTCACCCGAAGAAGTAGAGCACGATGTCGACCGCGATCAGGATGATGATCGTGAGCTCGAGCAGCTCGGCGCGCGCCGTCGCCGCCCGCGTCCCGAACACGTCCGACACCCGCTGTACCAGGTCGAGCTTGCCGTCGACGCTCCGCTGCCACTGCTCGAGGTGGAAGCGCGCCGCCGTACGGGCGTGGATCTTCGTGAGATACAGGTCGCCGACGAGCTTCAAGGCGTTCACCATGCGCTCGCGGAGCGCCGCGGTGTCGAGCCGGAGCAGCGCCAGCTCGCGCACCACCGCCACCTCGCCGCGCGCGTAGAGCCGCGGCAAGCGCGCCACCTCGCCGTAGAGGGCGTTGACGCGGCCGTCGAGCATGCGGTCGAGGAAGCGCAGCTCGAGGAGCTGCACGTTCAGGAGCTCGAGCACGTTCAGCACGTCCTCGTACTCGTCGTCGTAGACCACGGCCACCTGCCAGTCGGTCACGACCAGATCCTGGGGCGTGTACGTGACCGCCGTGGCCAGCACCTCGTCGATCTCGCTCCGGCTGAGCGGCAGGGTCTCGCAGTGCAGCGTCCGCGCCAGCACCTCGCGCTCGTCTTCGAGAAGCGCCGCCGCCGAGAGCACCGGCTCGAGCCGGGTGATCTGGATCGCGTAGTAGTCCTCCATGAGCTGGTGCGCGGCCGGCGTCGGGCGCGTGACCGCCTCGCCGACGCGCGCCAGGGTCTCGTCGAGCACGCGATGGGCGTCGGCCGTGAAGGGCGTCGCCGCCGCCAGCCACGCCGTCAGCTCGGGCAGGTCCTCCCACGCGGCGCCGGTGAGCGGCAGCGTGAAGAGCACCGTCAGCGCCCCGAACTCGTGCAGCCGGACGGCGACGGTCGCCGTGCGCTCCTCGCCGCGGAGCACCAGGCGGCGCTCGCCGAGCGGCAGCGCCAGCGGCGGCAGGGTGTACTCGACCCGGGGCGAGACCTTGCGCGAGCCCCCCGCGCTCGCGCGCTCCCCTTCCGGCCACAGCCGTCCGACGCGCTCGAGGTCGATCTCGAAGCCGACGTCGTACGAGACGAGCGCGATCAGCCGTCCTTCCGCGATGCGCACGGGCCGATCCTTTCGCGCGCCGCCGCGGAACGCAACGCGGCCGTCGCGAGACACAACGCCCCAAACGTGCGACGGCCCGAGGGCCCCACCCGGGGGCCGCTCGGGCCGTCGGTGCTTTCCCGCGCCCTCCCGCGCAGCGGGCGGGCCGGAGGCTCTACATCGGGTCCGTCGAGTTGGTCGAGAAGCACTCCGGGATGAGGCTCTCGTTGCCGCTCAGACAGGCAGCGACGCAGGGCTCGAAGTTGGTCTCGCAGCACTCCTCGGCGATCGTAGCGTCGAGCTTGACCTCGTCCTTGATCGCCTCCTCCTCGGCCTTGATGAAGGCCTTGCAGTCCTTGCGCTCGTCGGAGTCGAGCAGGCCCTGACAGCCCTCTTCGAAGACGTTGGCCGACTTCGCGGTCGACGAGATGACGCAGGACTTGGCCTCCTTGACGATCCCGCGGCAGGTGCCGCGCCAGGTCTTGCAGGCCTCGAAGCAGGCGTCGTCCTTGAACTGCGAGGTGTCGTTCAGGCCGAAGAGCCCGGGGATGACGCCGAAGGCATAGATGTCGACGGCGGCCGTCGGCGGCGCACACGGCGAGCTGGTCGTGCCCCCGACCCCGGCGACGACGTACGCCGAGTAGAGCACGGAGACGGTGGCGAGAACGGCGAGCAGCTTCGCGATCGGGCGTCGGCGCATCGGATCCTCCATGGTCCCGTGCAGCGCACGGGCGAGTCTGGGTGCCCTAGCAATTGCCCAAGCATCTAGCACTTCCGCGGGCGCTCGATCAACATCTAACCGTGTCGGACTTCGCCTGCCGGCGACGTGAAGCCGATGGGGACGGAGACACGCAGAGCGCATGGCAAACGCCTCCCGCGGTCGCTGGATAGACCCTGTGAGAAATCCGTGGCTTCCGGCTCCGCGGTCGTGGACCGCCGCCCCCCGCGCTATCGTGCGGTCCAATGCCGTCCGTTCGGGCCGTCACCAGCCTCCTCGTCGTCGCCATCCTGGCGACCGTCGCCTGCACGCAGGATCCCGCGGAGGACCGGTCGGTCGCGGAGGACGCGGCCGCCGCCCCGCGCCCCGCCCCGAGCGGACCACCGGGCGCCCGCTGGGACATCGTCGAGATGCTCCGCGAGTCGCGGGCGCAGGTGCACCATCCTTCGGACGGCGGCGGCAAGGCGTGGCGCGAGACCGCCCCCGGCGAGCCCGCGGGCGCGACCGCCGGGCGCGCCGGACGCTTCACCGTCGTCTACGAGGCCGGACCGGAGGGGATCGCCACCGGCGGCATGGTCTACCTCCAGGTGTCGCCGTTCTGGGGCTGGAGCACGCCGCAGACCGAGCGCCCCGACGCGCCGGGCTACACGACGGTCGCGACCGTACCCCCCGACCTCGCGCTCGCGGCGCGCACGCTCGACCGCCAGCTCCTCGGCCTCGAGGTCACCGGCCGGCCGCT
>Ga0302046_10000564_pt1 | contig 36842 bp, 34 predicted proteins | sample RVTome_11_FD_200261 | JGI IMG/M metagenome (GOLD analysis project Ga0302046, IMG submission 200261) | Soil microbial communities from uranium-contaminated site in the Upper Colorado River Basin, Wyoming, United States - RVT147D111 (version 2) ...
GCCTGGCGCTGACGAACTACCTGGCGCAGTCGGTGCTGATGAACTTCCTGTTCACCTGGCTCGGTCTCGGCCTCTGGGGAGCGTTGCCGCTGTGGGCGAGCCTGGTGCTCGTGGTTCCGTTGTTCGGCCTGCAGATCGTCTTGAGCGTCTGGTGGACGCGGACCAGAGGCATGGGGCCGATGGAGCGACTGTGGCGGACGGCGACCTACGGGCGTCGACCGGCCTGACCGCCGGACCTCGTCCGCGACGCGAACCGCTTGGCCGACTTCGAGCCCTTGCGGCGCCTCCTCGGCACCGGACCCGCGTTCTCCTCGCGCGCGAGCGCGAGCAGCTCGTCGACCTCCCGCTGCATCAGCGGTCGCCAGTGCCCGACCTTGAGGCCGCGCTCCGTCAGCGAGCCGTACTCGACGCGGCGCAGGTCACGAACGGGATAGCCGAGCTTCGCGAAGACGCGCCGGATCTCCCGGTTGCGGCCCTCCTTCAGGGTCACCAAGACCGTGGAGCGCGTGTCGCTTCGCTTCTGCATGCGTACGCTCTCGAAGGTCGCTCGGAACTCGGGCAGGCGCACGCCCTCCCTCAGCTTCGCGACGTCCTCCTCCGTGATGCGCCCGGCCACGACGACGCAGTACAGCTTGCGGATCCCGTAGCGCGGGTGGCTGAGCCGGTAGGCGAAGTCCCCGTCGTTCGTGAGGAGCAACAGGCCGGAAGTGTCCTCGTCGAGCCGCCCGACGGTGTAGATGCGTCCCTTGCGCTTGTCCGAGATGAGGTCGACCGCGCGTGGCCGGTTCTCGCGCGGATCGCTCGTGCACAGCACGCCGGTGGGCTTGTTGAGGAGGTAGTAGCGCTTGCTTTCTCCCTCCGGCCTGAGCACGACGCCGTCGACGTCGACGCGCTGGCGGGCCGGATCGACCTTCCTGCCCAGCTCGGTCACGATCTCGTCGTCGACCATCACCTGGCCCGCCGTGATCATCTCGTCCGCCCGACGGCGCGACGCGATCCCGTTCAACGCGAGGTAGCGATTGAGGCGGATCGTTCCGGGACCGAGCGGCGTCTCGGGCCTCCCGGCCGGAGCTCGCTTCTTCTTCATGTTCGTCGGACTCGCCCCCGGTTGGCTGCGGGGATCCGGACCGGGACGGAGGGTCTCGGCCGAGCGAGCGGCGAAAGAGTATAGGGACGAGTCGTGGACGCCGCTAGCCGACGGGCACCGTCTCGATCAACTCCACGACTCCGCCCTCGGCCACGAGCGCGTGAGCGCCGAAGGAAGCGGGGATCAGCCAGACGACGCCGGGGACGAGCGGCCAGGCTCCTCCGTCCGGATCCTCGATCGATCCGCGGCCGGCGACGACGGCCAGGATGCGGAAGGCGGCCGAGACGGGACAGGTCAGTCGGTCGGAGACGCGCACGGCCGCCATGCGAAACAGGTGACTCTCCGCCAGCGGAGACCGCTCGAGCCGCGTGGACCGGTGGAGCGTGGCTCCCTGTTCGAAGCGCGCGCAGGCGAGCGCCGGCTCGACGTGCGTCTCGCGCGGGACGCCGTCGAGGCCGACGCGACCCCAGTCGTGGATGCGGTAGGTCGTGTCGGAGTTCTGCTGCACCTCGAGGATCGTCACGCCGGCTCCGATCGCATGGACCGTCCCGCCGCGCACGAGCAGGCAGTCACCGCGCTCGACCTCTCGCTGCGCCATGAGCTCGGCGACTCTGCCGTCCGCGATGCCCGCGGCGAAGGCGGCGCGGTCGACGCCCGGCTTCGTCCCGACGAAGAGCTTCGCGCGCGGAGCGACGTCGACGACGAACCACGCCTCCGTCTTGGCCTCGGCGCCGCCGCCGAGGTCGGCCGCCGACTCCTCGTCCGGGTGTACCTGCACGGAGAGGTTCTCGGACGCGTCGATGTACTTCACCAGGAGCGGAAAGCGGCCGTCCCGCGCCGGGCTCGCCGTCCCGAGCAGTTCCTCCGCGCGCGTCCGCATCAGCTCGCGCAGCGTCGTCCCGGCGAACGGTCCGCCCTCCACGACCGAGTTCTCGTCCTCGCGGTCGACGAGCTCCCAGGTCTCGCCGATCCGCTTGCCGGCGGGGAGCTCGAAGCCGAAGCGCCGCTCGAGCGCGCGACCGCCCCACGGTTTCTCGACGAAGTGCCGACGAAAGCGGAGGGGCTCGAGCGGCCGGCCCATCTCAGGCGCCGGCTCCGGCGAGGAGTCGCTGCGCCTCGGCACGGGCGGTCTCGTGCGCGGAGCCGCCGGCGATCATGTCCGCCACCTCGTTCACGCGCGCCTCGCCCTCGAGCAGCGCGATCGTGGTGCGCGTACGCCCCTGCAAGACCTCCTTCGACGTGCACAGGTGGCGGTCGGCCGCGGCCGCGATGGCGGGGACGTGCGTGACGCACAGCACCTGTTCGGTCGCCGCCAGGCGCTTCAGGTGCGCGCCGACGCGCGGCCCCAGCCGGCCGCCGACGCCCGCGTCGATCTCGTCGAACACCAACGTGCGTCCCACGCTCTCGCGCTCCTTGGGGAGGAGCTCGGTGCGCAGCGCCAGCATGATGCGCGCCGCCTCGCCGCCGGAGGCGACGTGCCGCAGCGGCGCCGCGTCCTCGCCCGGGTTGGCCGCCAGCAAGAGCTCGACCTCCTCGGCGCCGCGCGGCCCGAAGCGCTCGGCCGGGTCGTCCCCGTCGCGCGGCGTGATGCGCAGGTCGACGCGAGCGCGAGCCAGACCGAGCGCGCCGAGCGACGACTCGATCCCCTTCACGAGCGCCGGCACGAGCGCGCGCCGCTTCTCCGCCAGCCTGCCCGCGGCGGTCTCGAGGCCGCTCTCCGCCACGGTGATCTCCTCCGCGAGGTTCGCCAGGCTCTCCTCGTCGGCCTCGAGCTGAGCGAGCTCCGCGGCGAGCTCGGCCGTCCGCTCGACCAGCCCGACCTCGTCGCGGCGGTACTTGGCCTCGAGGCGTTCGAGCTCCGCCAGGCGCTCCTCGACCTCCTCGAGCCGTCTCGGGTCGGCCTCGATCCCGTCGACGATCGACGCGAGGGAGCTCGCGGCTTCGCTCAGGTGGATCTCGGCGCTGCGCAGGTCCTCGAGCGCTCCGGCGAGCTGCGGCAGCCTGCGCCCCCAGCGCTCGACGACGTGCAGGGCCGCGCGCAACCGATCGGAGAGGGCGGAGTCCGACTCCGCCAGCTCGCCCACGACCGCTCCGACCTCCGCTCGCACGTCCGAAGCGTTGCGCAGGAGCTCGCGTTCCTCGCGCAAGGCCGCGTGCTCGCCGACGACGAGCTGTGCGCTACGCAGCTCGTCGAGCTGGTAGGCGCACAAGTCGCGGCGATCGCGACGCTCGTTCCGCTCGGCATCGAGGTTCAAGAAGCGCTCCGTGCGCTCGTGCCAGGTGGAGCGAGCCTCGCGGTAGCGCGCCAGGTCCTGCTCGAGCCCGCCGTAGGAGTCGATCAGGCGGAGCTGCTCGGCGGGCTGGAGCAGGAGCTGGTGGTCGTTCTGGCCGTGGATCTCGAGCACGCAGGGCGCCACGCGACGCAGCGCACGCAGCGGGACCGGCCGCTGCTGGACGTGCGCCTTCGTGCGGCCGTCGGCACCCAGGCTGCGCCCGAGGAAGAGCTCGGCCTGCTCGCCCGTGACCCCTTCCAGGAAGGCCTCGCACACGGCCGGGGCCTCGGCGTGCAGCACCTCGGACACGCGCTCGATCGCGCGGCGCCCACGGACCTCGAAGCGGCCCTCGACGCGTGCTTCCAGGGAGCCCTTGCGGACCCACTGCGCGGCGCCGGCGCGCGGCGTCTCGCCGAGCAGGAGCTCGAGCGCGCCCACCAGGAGCGACTTGCCCGCTCCGGTCTCCCCCGTGAGGACGTTCAGCCCCGGCCCGAGTTCGAGCTCGAGAGACTCGATCAGGGCCAGGTCCCGGATGGAGAGCTCGACCAGCATGGCCGGCTAGGATCGCGGAGGGCGGTCCGCCTTGCAACGCTCCCGGGAGCGTGCCCACGAGAGCGAGCCCGCGGTCAGTCGCGCGCGCGGACGCCGGCGTCGCGGCGGCGCGTGCACTCGGCGATCTTCGCGTCGAGCTCCCGCCGAGCGTGGGCGGGCAGAGGCGCCGCCGTCGCGCGCCGGAACTGCTCCAGGGCGAGCTCCCACTGGGCCTGCCGCGCGAACTCGAAGGCCCGGCCGACGTGCAGGATCGTCCCCTCGCCGATCAGCTCGAACAGGGGCTGCGCGGCCTCGACCTCGATCCACGGCTCGTCGAAGAAGACCTCGCGGACGGTGGCGACCAGCTCGAAGCGCTCGTAGGGGCGCGCCGTGGAGAGGAGCACGCTGGCGGCCGAATCGCGGCGGGCGAAGAGACGCGTCATCGGCGACTCGAAGACCCCGACCTCCCAGGGAAAGCGCTCGTCGGGCCAGCCGGAGAAGCCCAACCAGTCGCCGGCGCCGAAGCGGGTGAGGCCCGGGTTCCAGCGTTCCTCGAGCGCCCGGAACTGGACCGTGAACCGCACGCGGCGACCGAGCCAGCCGGTCGGGTCCTCGCACAGGTCGGTCAGCGAGACCGCGGCCGGCTCCGCGGGCGCCGCGTCGTCCGGCGTGCGCTCGTCCGCCACGACCAGGCCCAGCGGATCGCGCAGGGACATCCAGACCAGACCGAGCAGGAAAGCGGGCAGGAGCTTCCAGCGCAGGGGACCCATGCTCCTTGCTATCGGTCGAAAGTCTCAGACCCTGGATCGCCCAGTGGGAAGAGCCTCGCCACCGAGCCGGACCTCGACCAGCTCGAGGGAGCCCGGCGCCAGGACGATCAGGTCCGCGCGAGCCCCCCGGACGAGGCGACCGAGCTCGTTCTCGAGCCCCAGTGCCCGCGCCGGGGTCTCGGAGGCCATCCTCAGTCCGTCCTCCAGGCTCACGACGCCGGCGCGCACCAGCCCGCGCAGCGCCTCGAGCTGGGTGGCGGCGGCGCCGGTCAGCCGTCGGCCGGCCTCGGCCGTCGGGTCGTCGATCCAGATCGCGCCGTCGGCGACGCGGCACGTCTGGCCGTGGGACTGGAACACTTCGCAACCCGTCCCGGCCCCGGACAGGGCGTCGGAAACGAGCGCCAGCCCTCCCGGTCCGCGCGCGCGCAGGGCCAGCTCGATCGCGTCGGCGCCGACGTGCACGAGATCCCCGATGAGCTCGGCGACCAGGTCGTCCGTCGTGAGCGCGAAGCCGACCAGCCCGACCTCGCGGTGATGGACTCCGCGCATGGCGTTGTAGAGGTGGGTGGCGCCGACCTCGCCCGGACGCGCGCTCAGCTCCGCGACCGAACGAGCCTCGCGCGCGGTCGCCCGGCTGTGACCGAGCGAGACGCGCACGCCGGAGCGGAGGAGCTCCGCGACCAGGGCCCTCGACCCGGGAAGCTCCGGCGCGAGCGTCATCGTGCGGATCCCGCGCCCGTCCCCCGTCGCTGGACCGAGGATCGCGCGCAGCGCCTCGGCCGAGGGGTCGGCCAGGCCGTCCTTCGGCAGGGCGCCGGCCGCGAGCGGGTTCACGAAGGGACCCTCCAGGTGCAAGCCGACGACGCGCGCGCCGTCCTCCGTCCTCGCCGCCGCGTGGAGCCGCTCGGCGGCCTCGCCCAGAGCGCGCGGCGCCAGCGGGAAGAGCGTGGGCTGGAAGGCGGTCGTGCCCGCGACCGCAAGGGCACGCGCCATGCCCGCCAGGTCCTCGAAGGCCCCCGCGCCGCCGTAGCCGTGGACGTGCAGATCGACCAGGCCGGGCGCGACGATCGGGAGCTCCTCCGGGCGCTCCGATGCGGTTCCAACGATCCGGGCGAGGTCCACCGAGGCGATCCGACCGTCCGCGATCCACAGGGTTCCGGGGCACAGCCGGCCGTCGACCAGCAGCCGTCCGCGCAGCTCCGTCACGCCTCCGCCTCGCGCTGCACGTACCACAACGAGCTCGATCCGTAGGCGCGTTCGCGCACGACCAGCTCCGGCTCGAACTCGGACGCGTCCAAGCGGCGGCGAGGCGCGTGGAGGACCAGGACGCCCTGGTGAGCCAGGACGTGGCGCGCGAGCCCGTGCAGCGCGGCGAGGACCCGTAACCTCGATTCCGCTCCCTCGAGCAGCCCGTAAGGCGGATCGAGAAAGACCACGTCGGCCGTTCGGTCGCCGCCCCAGGCGCGCGGCTCGAGTGCGTCGTCGTCCACGACTTCGGTCCGCGGTTCCAGGCCCAGCGCGGCCAGGTTCCCCCGCAACGTGGCGAGCGCGCGCCCGTCGTGCTCGACGAAGCGGACGCTGCGCGCGCCGCGCGAAAGCGCCTCGAGCCCGAGGCTTCCGCTCCCCGCGAAGAGATCGAGGACGAGGGCCATGGAGGCCTCCTCGCTCGGCGCGACCAGCCATGGCACCAGGGTCGAGAACAACGCCTCGCGCACCCGGTCCAGCATGGGACGCGTGTCGTGTCCGGCCGGAGCTTCGATGTGACGACCCCGCAGTGACCCGCCGATGATGCGCACGCGACGAGGGTACGTCGGTCCCCCCTCGGATCGGAGCGGAGCGTGGCTACAATCGAGGCTCGAGGACCTCACTTGACCAGGCTCCATGTCAACGTGGATCACGTCGCGACCGTGCGCCAAGCGCGGCGGGGGGTCCGCCCGGACCCCGTGGCCTGGGCTCGGCTGGCGGAACGGGCCGGCGCGCACGGGATCACGTGCCACCTGCGGAAGGACCGGCGGCACATCCTCGATGCCGACGTGGCCGCGCTGCGTGGGGCGGTCACGACGCTCCTGAACCTCGAGTCCTCGCTGGAGCCGGAGATGGTCGAGCTCGGCCTGGCGAGCGGCGCGGACGAGGTCTGCCTGGTGCCCGAGAACCGCCAGGAGGTGACCACCGAGGGCGGGCTCGACGTCGTGCGCGAGCACGGCCGGCTCGCCCGCGCGCTGCCGGTCTTCCGCGAGCGCGGGATCCTGGTCAGCCTGTTCGTCGACCCCGAGGCGGACCAGCTCGAGGCGGCCGCGGAGCTGGAGGCCGAGTTCGTCGAGCTTCACACGGGTTGCTACGCGAACGCGGCCGGCGTCGAACGGGAACGCGAGCTCGAGCGCCTGGCGCGCAGCGCCGAGCGTGCACACGCCCTCGGGCTGCGCGTCAACGCAGGCCACGGTCTGGACTACGAGAACGTCGGTCCGGTCGCGGAGCTCCCCCACGTCGAGGAGCTGAACATCGGCCACTCGATCGTGGCCCGCTCCCTGTTCGTCGGCGTGGACGCGGCCGTACGCGAGATGCTGGCGCTCGTCGGAGGAGAGGCATGACGAAGGGGCACTCCGTCTTCCAGGGCTGCATCACGGCGCTTCCCACGCCGTTCCTGGAGCACGATCACGACCGCGTCGACTTCGCGGGGCTGCTCACGCTGACGGAGCGACAGATCGGAGGCGGAGTCGACGGCATCGCCGTGTGCGGCTCGACGGGCGAGTCCGGGTCGCTGTCCGTCGAGGAGCGTCTGGCGATCTTCGAGTACACGGTCGGGCTCGTGCGCGGTCGCATCCCGGTGATCGCGGGCATCGGCGCGACCGACACGAGGACGGTGATCGCCCTCGCCCAGGGCGCGGACTCGGCCGGCGCGGACGGGTTGCTCGTCACGACGCCGCCCTACGCGCGTCCGACCCAGGCCGGACTGGTGCGGCACTTCTCAGCGGTCGCGACGGCGACGAGCCTGCCGATCTCGCTCTACAACGTCCCCTCGCGAACCGCCGTGGATCTCCTCCCCGACACGGCGCGGAAGCTGGCGGCGGAACACCCGAACATCGAGGCCATCAAGGAGGCGAGCGCCTCCCTGGATCGGCTGCGCGTCCTGGTCGAGGAGACTCGGCTCCAGGTCCTGTGCGGCGAGGACGCCTGGATCGCCGACGCGATGGAACTCGGCGCCGCCGGAGTGATCAGCGTGGTTTCGAACCTCGTGCCCGAGCGCGTGGCGCAGCTCGTGCGCTGCTTCGCCAACGGGAAGGGAACGCCCGCGGGGGCTCCCGCGCTGGTCGAGTCGCTCGCGCCCCTCCTGCGCGCGCTCGCGGTCGAGACGAACCCGGCTCCGCTCAAGGCCGCGCTCGAGATGCTCGGCCTCGGCCGCGGACGCCTGCGCCTGCCGCTGGCGCCGATCGAGGAGGCGAACCGCGCGCTGGTGCGCAAGGCGCTGGTCACCGCGGGGCTCCTCTGACCCCAGGTCACGACAGCTCTCCGGCCTCCATCGAGCGCTTGAGGTTCCGTACCGCCTCTTCGGAGTTCCGCTGCACCCAGCCGCGCACGAGCGGCTCCATCATGCGCATCATCCCCGACAGCTCGACCGTCCAGGCGTGCGTCAGGCGCGTGGACCGGCCGCCGGAGTCGCCGGGCTCGAGCGTGAAGGTCGCGGAGAAGCGTGCGGGTCCGCCCTCGCCGCGGTGTGCGAAGACGCGTGGCGGCTCGAAGCGCGTGACCTCGAGCTCGGCCTCCGCGTCCTTGCCATGCATCGAGACCACCTCGTGGTAGCGCGTCCCGACGCCCACCGCCCCCTCGGTCAGCTTGCGCGCGGAGAGCATGTCCGGCACCCACTCGGGAGCGCGCTCGAGATCCGCGAGCACGTTCCAGACCTCCTCTAGCGTCCGCTCGACGTGGACGACGACCTCCCCTTTCGCCATGGGGTCAGGAGCCCTTCTCGTCCAGCTCCGCCATCAGCTCCTTCAGCGGACCGTCCAGGGCCTGCGAGGAGTGCCCGGTCGCGACGATCCTGCCCTCGGTGTCGAGCAGGAAGTAGGTCGGATAGCCCTCCACCCGGTACAGGCTGGAGATGGTCGCCGTCTTCCCTTGGTAGGCGCTGATCCAGGACACCTCGAAGTCGACGAGGCCCTTGCGGAAGGCGTCCTCGTCATCGTTGTAGTTGACGCCGATGATCGCGAAGGGTTGGTCGCCGTAGAGCTTCACGAGCTCCCGCAGGTGCGGCATGGCCGACCTGCAGGGGGGTCACCAGAAGCCGTAGAAGTCGATCAGGACGACCTTGCCTCGGTAGTCGGAGAGCTTGAAGGCGTGCCCGTCGATCGTCTTTCCGTCGAAGTCGGGCGCAAGCTTGCCGGGGGAGAGGTAGAGCCTCCTGTACAGCTCGTCGACTCCCTTGACGTACTCGGTGTCCGAGTACTTCTCAGCCAGGGTGTCGAGGATCCCGGCGGCCTCCTTCCGATCCGATTCCTCCTTCGACCTCGCGAGCTCGTCGTGCAGGAGATGGAGCGCCTGGGCTTGCAGCTCGAGCGAGGGGTTCTTCTCGACGACGACGCGGAAGTACGCGGTGATCCTCTCCGCGAGGTCGCGTCGATCCTTCGGGAGCTGCGCCAGCGCTCCGCCGATCCAGTCCGCCTGCGCGTGCTTCTCGAAGAGCTCGGCGTAGAGCCGCAGCCGCTCCGCGTTCTTCTCCCTCGGTCCGAGCCCGGAGTCCTGGAGGTTGCTCACCATCCACAGCAGCGCGCGCCCTTCCCCGTCACGCGCGAACGCGTCGAAGCGCGGCCAGAAGCTGGCCGCGGGCGGGTTGCGGCGGAGCTCCCTGCGCACGTCGCGATCCTCCGCCTCCCGCAGCTCTTTGGCGTGCGCGCGCGCGGCCGCGTCGTATTCCGCCAGCAGCGAGTCGAGATCCTCGGCCGGCGCGAACGCGGGCGGCGCGGCCTCGACGGTTCGCACAGTGGGCCCCTGGGGAGGGAACAGCAGGAGCGGGAGCAGGAACAGCGTGTTCATGGGTGGCGTCCTCGGGACGGAAGTCCGCTCAGCCTACCCACGCGCCGGGCTTCGTCGACCTCCCGCCAGAATGGCGCTATCTGCCATTTCGGCGGTCGAATCCGAGGTCCTAGGGGCCAAGAACCACTCGGACGGGCCCGAGAAGCCCGATCCGGAACCAGGCACGAGCCTTGCCTTCGGCGGTCCCCAGAGGAACCGATGCAACACAACTTCACCACCAAGGCGACCGAGGCGCTGCATTCCGCCCATGCCCTGGCCGCCGATTCCGGGCACCCCGAGGTGACCTCGATCCACCTCGCCGCAGCGCTCCTGGCCGAGCCCGAAGGGCTGCTGGCGGCGCTGCTCGGACGGCTGGAGGCGGACCCGCGGGTCCTCGAGCGCGAGGTCGGGCGTCTCCTGGAGAAGCTGCCGCGCCAGTCCGGCGGCACTCCGCAGCCCGGACGTGAGCTGGCGGACGTCCTGACCGAAGCGGCTGCGCGCGCGAAGAAACTCGGAGACGGGTTCGTGTCGACCGAGCACCTCCTGCTCGCGCTGGCCGCGACGGGCGGAGGCGGCCTGTCCGACCTCTTCGTGCGGCGCGGGCTCGGCGCTGGTCGCATGGATGCCGCGCTCCAGGAGGTGCGCGGCTCGCGGCGCGTCACGACGCCCGATCCCGAGAGCACCTTCGAGGCGCTCGAGAAGTACGCGCGCGACCTGACCGAGGATGCCCGCGCCGGCAAGCTCGACCCCGTCATCGGGCGCGAGGAGGAGATCCGCCGGGTGATGCAGGTGCTCTCGCGCCGCCGCAAGAACAACCCGGTCCTCATCGGCGACCCGGGCGTGGGCAAGACCGCGATCGTAGAGGGGCTCGCGAACCGCATCGTGGCGGGCGACGTGCCCGAGGGCTTGAAGGACAAGCGCATCATGGCCCTCGACCTCGGCGCCCTGCTGGCCGGCGCCAAGTTCCGCGGCGAGTTCGAGGAGCGGCTCAAGGCCGTGCTGGCGGAGATCGCCGAGGGCAAGGGCGACGTCGTGCTCTTCATCGACGAGCTGCACACGCTCGTCGGCGCCGGCGGTGCCGAGGGCGCGGTGGACGCGGCGAACATGCTGAAGCCCGCGCTCGCGCGAGGCGACCTGCACTGCATCGGCGCGACGACGCTCGAGGAGTACCGCAAGTACGTCGAGAAAGACAAGGCGCTCGAGCGGCGCTTCATGCCGGTCCAGGTCGACGAGCCGACCGTGGACGCCACCATCGCCATCCTGCGCGGCCTGAAGGAGCGCTACGAGACGCACTACGGCGTCCACATCCTCGACGAGGCGCTGATCGCCGCCGCGCGTCTCTCCGACCGGCACATCTCGCAGCGCTTCCTGCCCGACAAGGCGATCGACTTGGTCGACGAAGCGGCGGCGCAGCTCAAGATCTCGATCGACTCGATGCCCCCGGAGCTCGACGACCTCGAGCGCAGGTCGCGCCAGCTCGAGATCGAGCGCAGCGCGCTCAAGAAGGAGGGCGGGGCCGACGGCAAGAAGCGGCTGACGGCCATCGAGGCCGAGCTCGCGAACCTGGGCGAGGAGAAGAGCGCGCTGAGCGCGCGTTGGCGGACCGAGAAGGAGCTCATCACGCGCATCCGCGCCGGCAAGGCGCTCATCGAGAGCCTGCGCGCGGAGGCCGAGCGAGCCGAGCGCGAGGGCCGGCTCGAGCGCGTCGGCGAGATCCGCTACGGGGAGGTCCCCGAGTCGGAGCGCGACGTAAAGGACGCGCAGGACCGACTTCGAGCGGCCCAACAGGCCGGCGCGCTGCTCCCCGAGGAGGTCGACGCCGAGGCGATCGCGCGCGTCGTCAGCCGCTGGACGCACATCCCCGCGGCTCGGCTGCTCGAGACCGAGCGCGAGAAGCTGCTGCACATGGAGGCGCGGCTGGCCGAGCGCGTCGTCGGTCAGGACCACGCGCTCCAGCTCATCTCCGAAGCCGTGCGCCGCGCCAGGGCAGGGATCCAGGAGGAGACGCGTCCGCTGGGCTCCTTCCTCCTGCTCGGCCCGACCGGCGTGGGCAAGACGGAGACGGCGCGCGCGCTGGCGGAGTTCCTGTTCGACGACGAGGCCGCGATGGTGCGACTCGACATGTCGGAGTTCATGGAGAAGCACTCCGTGTCGCGCATGATCGGGGCGCCTCCGGGCTACATCGGGTACGACGAGGGCGGGATGCTGACCGAGGCCGTCCGCCGCAAGCCGCACTCGGTGATCTTGCTCGACGAGATCGAGAAGGCGCACCCGGACGTGTTCCACGTCCTGCTCCAGATCCTGGACGACGGCCGGCTGACCGACGGACAGGGACACGTGGTCGACTTCACGCAGACCCTGGTGCTCATGACCAGCAACCTGAAGGACGAGGCGGCTCTGCGGTCGAGCTTCCGTCCGGAGTTCCTGAACCGCCTCGACGAGGTCATCCAATACGACGCGCTGCGACCCGAGATGCTCTACTCGATCATCGAGGTGCAGCTCGCGCGCATCGCTCGCACCCTGGAGCACAAGGACCTCTCGCTCGAGGTCTCGCAGGCCGCGAAGGTCGCGCTGGTCGAGGAGGGTTGGAGCCCCGAGTACGGCGCACGACCGCTCAAGCGGACCATTCAGCGGCGCGTCCAGAACCTCCTGGCCGAGTCGATCCTGAAGGGCGACCTCTTGCCGGGCGACACCGCGATGATCGACTTCGGCGACGCGGGCTTCTCGCTGCGCGTGGAGCCGCGCGTCGCCGCGCTCGCGCGGGCGAAGTAGGAACTGGCAGAATGCGCCGATGCCCGCGGGCGTCGCGCTACGAGTCCTCCTCGGTTCCGCCCTGATCGCGTCCTGCGGAACCGCGGAGAGCGATCCAGGGCTCTCGGCCCTCTTGATCACCCTCGACACGACGCGCGCGGACGGGCTCTCGTGCTACGGCGGTCCGCCGGAGCTGACGCCCCACGTCGGTCGGCTCGCCGAGGAGGGCGTGCTCTACGAATACGCGCACACCGTCGCTCCGCTCACGCAGCCCGCGCACGCGTCCATGCTCACCGGGCTCTACCCGCCGCGTCACTCGGTGCGCGACAACGGCATCTGGGCCCTGCCCGACTCGGCCGAGACCTCGGCCGAGGCCGCTGCGAGGGCGGGGATCCGCACGGCTGCCTTCCTCGGCTCGGTCGTGCTCGACGCGGGGTTCGGGTTCGAGCAGGGCTTCGAGGTGTACGAGCCGCCGGCACGGCCGCTGGCGCAGACGACCACGGACTATGCCGAGCGGCGCGGCAGCGAGGTCGTCGCGAGCGCCGCGCGCTGGCTCGCGGGCCTCGACACGGGAGAGCGCTTCTTCCTGTGGGTGCACCTGTGGGATCCGCACGGTCCCTACGAGCCACCGGCGGAGTTCGCGGACCGCGGCACTCCCTACCAGGGCGAGCTGGCGGCGATGGACGCGGCCGTCGGCACGCTGCTCGAGTCACTGCGCTCGCGCGAGCTGCTCGAGCGCACGCTGGTCCTGCTCGTCGCCGACCACGGGGAGGCCTTCGGAGAGCACGACGAGGTCAGCCACGGCGCACTGTGCTACGAGCCGACGCTCCACGTCCCCTTGGTCGTTCGCTACCCGGACGCTCACCGCGCGGGAGAGCGCTCGCGCGAGATCGTGAGCGTGGTCGACGTCCACCCGACGCTGTGCGCCGCGCTCGGTCTCCCCGCTCCGATCGGCGTCGACGGTGAGAGCCTGCATCGAACTCGCGTCGCTCCCGACCGCGGCGTCTACTTCGAGTCCTACTACGGATACCTCGCCTACGGCTGGAGTCCGCTGGCCGGGTGGCTGGATCGCGGCGGGAAGTACGTGCACGGCACCGTGTCCGAGCTCTTCGACCCGCTGGGCGATCCTGTGGAGGCGCGCGATCTCGTCGGCGAGCGAGACGTGACGCGCTACCGCGCGGAGATCTCCGCCGTCTTCGAGCGCCCGGCCCTCGCGCGCGACGAGGGAGCGCTCGACGAGGGCCTGCGCGACGGGATCCGCGCGCTCGGCTACGCAGCGGCCGCCTCGGCGGAGGCCGAGCTCCCGCACGGCCTCGCGGAGACGGGTCGGACGAGCCCGCGCGCCGCCACGGGCGAGCAGAAGCTCTACCAGCGCGCCTGCGCACTGCTGGGCGCCGGGCGCACGCCCGAAGCACGCCGCGACTTCGAGGCGATCCTCGAGCACAACCCCGAGAACGTGGCCGCGCGCGAGCGCCTGGCGATCTGCCTGTCGCGCGAAGGCGACGCCGAGGCCGCGATCGAGCACCTGCGGCGCATCGTCTCCGGCGGGCACGCCCACGCCGACACGCACTTCTTCCTCGCCGCCGTGCTCGCGCGCGACGGACGGGACGAGGAAGCCGTCGAGCACTACGCGCGCGCGCTCGACGTCGATCGGAACCACGTGCAGGCGCTGACGGGCATCGTCGAGGCGCTCGAACGGCTCGGACGAGGCCCGGAGGCGCGTCCGTACCGCGCGTCGCTGCGCGCGCTGCGCGAGCGACGGTAGCCCGGCCGAGCTGCTTGATTCGAGATCGGAGAGGAAGCCGGTCACCTCCGTCCGGCCCAGCGCGGACGGATGTCGCCAGCGCTGGGCGGCGAAGAACCGGCGCACCCATCCGCGGTAGCAGGTCTCGGTTCGCCGGCTCAGGTGCTGCAGGCGCGCGACGGAATGGAAGGCTCGCGCGACGGCTGGCCCCAGACCTCGGCCGGGGTGCCGGGAGCAAGCCACCGAAGGCGACGCGCCGCCCTCGACCCGGGGGCGCCTTCGTGCTCTCGGCCGACCGGCCCTGATTCGCGTTCGAACCCCTCGAAAGCCCTTCTTGGGCCTTCCGGTGGCCCTTGTTGCCGGAAAGCCGTACATTTCGGCGGCGATGTTCCGCCGGGTCCTGCACCTACCGCCGCGCCGTTCCGCGCTGATCCTGGGGCCGCGCCAGACGGGCAAGAGCACATTCGTGGCGCAGATCCTGCCGGAGGGAGCATGGACCGTCGACCTGCTACGGCACGACCAGTTCCTGCGGTACTCCAAGGACCCGGCCCTGTTCCGGCGCGAGGTGGAGGAGCGCGCGCGCCGCGGGGTGAGGGTGGTCTTCGTGGACGAGGTCCAGAAGGTCCCGGCCCTGCTCGACGAGATCCACGGCCTGATCGAGAAGCAGAAGCTCCGGTTCATCCTCACGGGATCGAGCGCCCGCAAACTGCGCCGCGGGGGCGCGAACCTGCTCGCGGGGCGGGCGGCCACGCTGCGCATGCACCCGCTCGTGGTGGAGGAGCACGGCGAAGCCTTCGATCTCGAGCGAGCGCTCCGGCTCGGCGCTCTGCCGCCGGTCATCGCGGCGCCCGACGACGACGCACGCACCCTGCTGCGCGACTACGCCGAAACCTACCTGCGCGAGGAAGTCCAGGCCGAGTCGCTGGTGCGCAACCTCGGGGGATTCGCGCGCTTCCTCGACATCGCCGCGGCGCAGTCCGGTGAGCTGCTCAACACGGCCGCGGTCGGCCGCGACGCGGCGCTCGCAGCTCGGACGGTGAGCGAATACTTCCAGATCCTCGAGGACACACTGCTCGCGTTCAAGCTCGAGGCCTGGCGCAAAGGAGCTCGCGCGCGGCTTGTCGCCCACCCGCGCGTCTTCCTCTTCGACACGGGCGTCACCAACGCCCTCAACCGGCGCCTGACGGGCGCGCTCGATCCGAGCATGCGCGGCCGGCTCTTCGAGCAGTGGCTCTTCCTCGAATGCCGCCGCATGCTCGACTACGCGCAGTCCGAGGCGCGGCTCTTCTTCTGGCGCACGAACCACGGCGCCGAAGTGGACCTCCTGGTCGAGAAGCACGGCAAGCTGCGTGCGGCGGTGGAGATCAAGTCGACGCGGCGCGTGGCCGGAGCCGATCTGGTCGGCCTGCGCTCCTTCGCCGAGGACAATCCGGGAGTCCCGCGCTTCGTCGTGACGCCTGCTGCGGAACCGCATCGCCTCGAAGACGTGCTCGTGACCGGCTGGCGCGACTTCCTGGGGCAGTTCGGCGAGTGGGTGTGACCCTCTGATGAGCGATGTTGTTACTGCCGCCCAACGCCTGGCCGATCAGCCGATCAGCGGCGGCCGAAGGGGGGCGCTGCATCGGCGGGTTAGACCGCACGCTTGGATGCCCCTGGAGCGACAGTACCCTCGAAGAAACCGCCGGCCCGTAGGCACCGTCGCGGTTCCTGGTCAGCGCCGGAGAAGGGCGAGCGCCGCGTCCAGGACGGTGTCCGTCCCGCCCAGGAGGTCGCTCGGTGCCGGCAATAGGAGCCGGTCGACCTCGACGCCCTTGCCGTCGTAGCGGTTGCCGTTCGGGCGGAACGACGCCATCGACGAGAGCGAGACGACCATTCCCGAGGAGCGCAGGCGGACGGACTGCGATCGGCCGCTGCCGCCCGCGCTCGGCGTCCCGACCAGGGTGACCTGCGGGAGCTCGGCGAAGGCTCCGAGGAAGACGTCGGTCGCGCTGAAGCAGTCCGAGTCGCACAGGAGGACGACCGGCGCTCGGTAGGCGAAGGGAGCCGAGGAGGCGTCGACCAGCATGACGTGCCAGGGGCCGAAGGCCGGGCCCGGTTCCCAATCCGGCGCGAAGGAGCGGAGGAACTCGTCGACCGCCGCGCGCTCCGGCGCGGTCCAGTCGTCGCTCTCGACCGGACGGAGGGAGCGGTCGGCCAGCGACTCCTCCGGCTGGCGCGGCCGGGCCGCGTTGACGACGGTCGGCGCGGCTCCCTCTCCGAGGAAGTAGGGCAGCAGCGTGCGCAGCGCGTCGCGTGAACCGCCCGAGTTCGACCGCAAGTCGATCACGAGCCCCCTCGTCTCGCGGAAGCCCTCCATCGAATCGCGCAGGCGAGCGAGGAAGGCGGGCTCGTCGCTCATCTCCGCCAGGCGCAGGTAACCGACCTCGCCGTCGAGCAACCGGTCCTCGGTCCGCGGCCAGGTGCCGTAGACCGGAGCCCGTCGCTCCTCGAGCGGGAGCGAGAGCTCGCTCGTCTCGCCCGCGGCGCCGCGCAGCGTCAGCACGACGCCGCTGGACGGCTCGCGGCCGAGGTCGACGCGGAGCTGCGCGATGTAGCGCAGGTTGCGCAAAGCCTGCCGGCGGCGGGCCTGCGGCGAGCCTAGCGCGGCGTAGGGCTCGGCTGCGCGGATCCACTCGTCGACGGCGATCCCGTCGATCGCGACCAGGAACGGGTGCTCGGGGTCCACGAAGGAGGAGCGATCCTCCCGCAGCGCGACGAGTCCGCCGGTGGTGTCCGCCAGGAGCCACGGCGCGTAGCCGGGGCGCGCGAAGCTGCGCAGGCTGCCTGCGCCCCCTGCACCGGTGTGGCCGTCGCCGAAGAGCGCGAGGAGCCGCATGAGTCCGAGCCCGAAGGTGTGGACCGACACGTCCGGACCGAGCCGCGCGAGCCCGGCGACGAGTGCGTCGAAGGCGGCGTCGACGTCGACGCCGGCGAGCCCGAGATAGGAGTGGCGCTCCTCCATCTCGGCCTGGAGCTGGACGAGGTCCTGCAGCGCGAGGTCGAGAGCGATCCTGCGATCACGGCGTTCGGATCCGGGGGTCAGGCTCGCCAGGAAGGCGTAGCGCGGATCGAGCTCGGCCAAGGCGCGACCGAGGACTGGTAGCTCGCGCGGCGGCGACGACGGGAGAGGACCGACCTCTTCGGAGTCGTCGCCGTTCAGGATGCGGCGCACGGACTGGCGGTTCTCGGACGTCATCGCCCGCGAGACCGTCCGGTCGTTCGATCCGTCGAGGTCGCGCAGCCGCAGCGACATGCGTTCGCCAGGCGGAGCTCCCATCCGCGCCAGCGCTTCCACCAGGTCCTCGCCGAACCGCTTGCGCGCGCGGTCAGGTCCCCAGGTCTGCGCGCAGAAGTCGAGCACCTCCTGCGCCGCGCGGCCGTCGAGTTCGATCAGCTCGTACCAGACGCCGTCCAAGCGGCACTGCGTCGTCACGCCTCGCCAGCGGACTCCCTCGAACGGCGCAAGGTAGTCGTAGCCCGTCTGCGCACGGAGCAGACCGGGCGAGCACAGGAGCAGGAGCGTGGCGAGCGCGGTCCTCATGGTCATGCGATGCTGCCGGCGGGTTCGTGGCCGAGATAGAGCACGCAGGCTAGATTCTCGCCGCATGATCGTCTGCCACGAGCATCGTTTCATCTTCGTGCACCTCAAGCGGACGAGCGGCCGCGCCATCACGACCGCGCTCGCTCCGCACCTCTCGCCCGAGGACATCGTGACGCCCGTGCACCGCACGAGCGACGACGGCCGGCCCGCCGTCCCGGGCCGGAACTGCGCGGGGATCGGGCGGCACGCGAGCGCGCGCGAGATCCGCGCGCGGGTCGGCGAGCAGGTCTGGAACGACTACTTCAAGTTCGCGATCGAGCGCAACCCGTGGGACAAGGTCCTCTCGCGCTACTGGAGCTACATGAAGAAGGAGGGGCACGGCTACCGCGACCTCGTGGCACGCTTCACGGGCAGGGACATGGGCTTCGAGCACTGGTTGCGCCTGCGCGCCTGGAAGGGCCGGCTCCTCGGCAGCAAGCACTACCACCTGCCGAACGAGTTCGACCTCTACACGGACGAGCGCGGCGAGCTGATGCTCGACTACCTCGGACGGCTGGAGAACCGCGCCGAGCACCTGGCCGAGATCAGCGAGCGGATCGGCGTCCCGATCGAGACGGAGGTGCGCGTGGGAACGAGGACGCGGCGCGAGCGCGAGCGGCCCTACACGGAGTTCTTCGCGAAACGCTGGATGCGGGAGCTCGTGGAGCGCGTGTTCGAGCGGGACCTCGCGCTGCTCGGCTATCGCTTCGGCGAGCCGCCGCCCCGTACTGCGATCGAGCGGGCGCGCGCCTCGGCCGGACCCCATCCCTAGCCCCCACCCACCACGGGGCTGGACGCGCGCCGCGCGTCTCGGTCTCGGGGTCCGTGTCGAGATCCGGATAGAATCCGACCGTGACGACCGCTCCCGACTCCCAAGCCTGGATCGACCGCCTCGGCGCGCTGCGAGCGGCACGGAGACCGTGCGTCATGGTCGTCGTGACCGAGGTAGCTGGCAGCGCGCCGCGCGAGGCCGGGGCGCGCATGCTCGTCGCCGACGGACGTCTCGCCTGGGGCACGATCGGCGGGGGGAACCTGGAGAAGCTCGCCCTCGAGCACGCGCTCGCGCTCCTCGCCCAGGGCGAGCGCGGCTCCGAGACGGTCGCCTATCCGCTGGCGGAGAAGGCCGGCCAGTGCTGCGGCGGTCGCGTCACGCTCTTCTTCGAGCCCTTCCGCTGGGCGCGGCGGACGATCGCGGTGTTCGGCGCGGGCCACGTCGGACAGGCGCTCGCCTCGCTGGCGCCCTGGCTCGAGGCGGACGTGCTCCTGATCGACGGACGCGAGGAGGAGGAGCTCCAGCCCCCGGTCCCCGTCGAGCGCCCCTACGAGCTCCGCTGCGTCGACGCGCCGGAGGAGGAGATCGACGCGCTCCCCGCCGACGCGCTGGTCGTCGTGATGACGCACTCGCACGCGCTCGATCAGGAGCTCGTCGAGCGCGCGCTCCGGCGCGGCACCTTCCCCTACCTCGGCCTGATCGGCTCCGAGCGGAAGTGGGCCCGGTTCCGGAAGCGGCTCGCGCAGCGCGGCTTCAGCGACGCACAGATCGCGACCGTCACTTGCCCGATCGGCGTGAGCCGCGCCTCGAAGGAGCCGGCTGCGATCGCCCTGTCGACGGCGACGGAGCTGACCGAGGTGATGGCGCGCCTGGCGACTTCGCCCGAGCCCGCGCGTCAACCCTCCTGAAAGCTCGACTTCGCCCGGCAGGCGAAGAGGCAGGCGAAGTGCTCGCGGTAGGCGAAGGCCAGGAAGAGCTCGATGAAGAGCACGACCCACGCCATCGCGCCTCGCGCCAGGTCCGTGTCCACGGTCAGGTGGTAGCCGACGATGTTCACCAGGATCGGCGCGAAGAGGACCAGCGCGAGCGGCACGAACAATCCGGTGACGAGCAGCACGGCGCAGGCGACCTCGACCGCCGACTTGACCGGCAGCAGATAGCCCGAGGCGTCGAGCGCGCCGAGGAAGTCGAGCGCGCTCTGCGGCAGATCGGGCGGGGGCTCCATGAAGTTCAGGAAGCCGTTGAGCCCGGTCATGCCCAGGAGGAGTCCCAGGAGGATCCGGAGAACGAGAACGAGGTGACGCATGTCCACTCTCCTTTCGACGGGGTCAGCCGCTCCGCAGCGCCTCGATGCGCTTCAGGAGGGGCGGGTGCGAGTAGTGCAGCTTCACGTACAAGGGATGCGGCGTCAGGTTCTGCAGGCTGTCCGCCGCGAGCTTCTTGAGTGCCGTGATCAGCTCCTCCGACTCGCCCGTCGTCTCCCGCGCGAAGGCGTCGGCCTCGAACTCGTTCCTACGAGAGAAAGCCTGCACGAAGAAGGACAGGACCAGGTCGATCGGCGCGAAGAGCATCGAGAAGAACACCAGCCCCGCGTGCACCGACGGCTCGCCGACGCCGAAGGCCGCGAAGAGCTGCTCTTCACGCAAGAAGATGGACAAGAGCCAGAAGACGACGCCGGCCTGCACGATCGACAGCGCGATCCCCTGCTTGATGTGTCCCTTCTTGTAGTGCCCGATCTCGTGCGCGACGACGGCCACGAGCCCATCGACCGAATGCTTCTGGATCAGCGTGTCGAAGAGTGCGACCCGCTTGCGCTTGCCGAAGCCGGTGAAGAACGCGTTGGCCTTGGTCGACCGGCGCGAGCCATCGATCACGAACAGCCCTCCCAGCGGGAACGAGACGCGCGCGGCGTAGGCCATCACCGCGTCGCGGAGCGCTCCCTCTTCCAAAGGCTCGAACTTGTTGAACAGCGGCATGATCCAGGTCGGGGCGACGAACTGGACGACGATCGTGAAGGCCGTCGTCAACGCCCAGCACCACAACCAGGCGGCGCTCCCGGCGGTCAGGAAGAACCACAGGATCGCGGAGAGGAGCGGTGCGCCGAGCAGGACGGCCAGGAGCAGTCCCTTGGCCAGGTCGAGCCAGAAGGTCCGCGGCGTGGTCTTGTTGAACCCGTAGCGCTCCTCGATGACGAACGTTGCGTACCACGAGAAGGGCAGCCCGAGCAACGTGCGCGCGAGCGCAAGGACACCGACGAAGACCAGGCCCGCCACGATCGGCCCGGACGCCACGCCGCGCGCCCACTCGTCGAGCCAGGCGAAGCCGCCGGCGAACCAGAAGACGAGCAACACGACCAGGTGGAACGCATCGGGGATCATCCCGAAGCGCGTCTTCGTGCGCGTGTACGCCTGCGAGCGCTGGTACCGCTCGGCGTCGTAGACGTCCCGGAACTCGCCCGGCAACTCCGGCTGGAGCGAGCGGAGGTTCAAGAGGTCCGCGGCGAGGTGCAGCGCGTGCTGGAGGAGCAGCGCCGTCAGGATGACGACCTGGTAGACGTTCACGCGCCGGGAGTCTATCCGCGCGGCTCGCGCCGATCACGTCGCGCGAGCGCCGGTGAGTGGATTGCCTTTCGCGATCCCCGCCCTTCGGACACGGGGAAGCGCGGGATAGAGTACACGCCGCTCGCCGCAGCACATGACGAAGGACGCCGAACAGGGGCCGCCGATCTCGAAGCTCGTCACGGACCTGGGTCCGCTGCTGCTCTTCTTCGGCTCGTTCAAGCTGCTCGGGATCTACTGGGCGACGGGCATCTTCGTGGTGGCGACGGTCCTCGCGGCCGCCTGCGCCCACCGACGCGACGGGCGCATCCCGCCCATCATGGTCTTCACGCTCGTCGTCGTCGTGGTCTTCGGTGGGTTGACGATCTGGCTGCAGGACGACCTGTTCATCAAGCTGAAGGTCACCGTGCTCAACGCGCTGTTCGGCGCGATCCTGCTGGTGGGGATCTACTCCGGCCGGCCGTTCCTGAAGATGCTGATGGGGAGCGCGCTCGAGCTCACCGACCGCGGCTGGCGCCTGCTGACGATCCGCTACGCGTGCTTCTTCTTCCTCCTCGCCGCCCTGAACGAGGTCGTCTGGCGCAACGTCACGCTCGACGCTTGGATGAACTTCAAGGTCTTCGGCCTGCTCGGGCTCACACTGGTCTTCTCGATCGCCCAGGTGGGGTTGATCAAGAAGCACGCGATCGAGGAAGAGCTCGAAGCGGAGGCCCGACCGGAGACCGAGGAGCCCTAGACCGCCCTTCGCCGCGGCGCCCGATGCTCAGCGGCGCGAGTCGTCCCGCGGCCTGGGCTTGGCAGGCAGATACTGGCGCGGCCAGGCCTGGTCGAAGTGCTCGTAGGTGGCGGAGGCCGCCAGCGCGATGTGCGGGTTCACCAAGTGCGCGCGCGCCAGGGCGCACAGGTCCGCACGGCCGGCGCACAGGATCGTGTTGGCGTGGTCGGCGCCCTGGATCGCGCCGACGGCGAGCACGGCCAGCCCCGGCACCGCGAACCTCAGCTCCTCAGCGAAGGGCACCTGGTACATGCGACCGTAGACCGGCTCGGACTCGGGCGTGTTGCCGGCGCTCGAGACGTCGATCACGTCGAGCCCGCGCTCGCGCAGCGCGCGCGCCAGCGCGATCGTGTCCGCCATCGTCGTGCCGCGCTCGCCCGGGAGCCAGTCGCTCGCGCTGACACGCACCGACATGGGCTTCCCGGCGGGCCAGTTCGCGCGCACGGCTTCGAAGACCTCGAGCGGGAAGCGCATGCGGTTCTCGACCGAGCCGCCGTAGTCGTCCGTGCGGTGGTTCGCGGCCGGCGAGAGGAAGCTCGAGAGCAGGTAGCCGTGCGCCATGTGGAGCTCGAGCAGATCGAAGCCGACCCGGTCCGCCCGGCGCGCGGCGGCGACGAACTCGTCCCGCACGCGATCCATGTCGGCACGCGTCATCGCGCGCGGCACGTGCCAGTCCCGGTCGAAGGGCGCGGGCGAAGGACCGATCGTCTCCCATGCCGTGAGGTCGCGCAGCGGGTCGTCGCCCTCCCAGGGCAGGTTGCAGGACGCCTTGCGGCCGGCGTGGCAGAGCTGCATGCCGAACTTCGCCGCCGAGTGCGCGCGGCAGAACTCGAGCACCCGCTTCCAAGCCGCCTCGTTCGCGTCCGAGTACATTCCCGCGCAGCCGTAGGTGATGCGGCCCGGCGCCGACACGGCCGTCGCCTCGGTCATGACCAGCCCGGCGCCGCCGATCGCGAAGCCGCCGAGGTGCACGAGGTGCCAGTCGCCGACGGTCCCGTCCTCGGCCGAGTACTGGCACATGGGCGAGACGACGAGCCGGTTGGGGAGCGTGTGCTCGCGCAGGACGAGCGGGACGAAGATCGGCGCCGGCGCCTTGCCCGCGAAGTCGCGCCGGCCGGCGTTCTCGTCGGCGAAGAGCTCCGTCGCGCGCTCGACCAGCTCGGGGTCTCGCCGGCGCAGGTTGTCGTACGTGATCCGCTTCGAGCGCGTCATCATGTTGAACATGAAGCGCACCGGCGGCTGCGACCTGTAGCGCGCCGAGTTCTCGTACCACTCGAGGCTCGTCTGCGCCGCCGTCTGGAGCTTCGCCACCTCGACGTAGCGCCCGTCCTCGTAGTGCGCCAGCACGCGCGGCACGTCCGCCGTGCCGAGCGAGCGGAACGACTCGACCAACGCGATCGCGTCCTCCATGGCGAGCTTCGTCCCCGAGCCGATCGAGAAGTGCGCGGTGTGCGCCGCGTCGCCGATCAGGCAGGTGTTGCCGTGGTGCCAGGTCTCGCACTTCACGGTCGGGAAGGCGCGCCACAGCGAGCGATTCGTCAGCAGCGGATGGCCGTCGAGCTGCTCGCGGAAGAGCTCCTGCACGTAGGCGACCGTATCGTCCTCGCCGACGCCGTCGAGGCCGGCGCGACGCCAGACGTCCTCGTGGCACTCGACGATCCAGGTCGAGAGCGGCTCGCTCCCGCGCCGGAACGGGTAGGCGTGCACCTGGAACAGGCCCGCCTCGTTCTCGGCGAACACGAAGGTGAAGGCGTCGAGCGGCTTGGTCGTCCCGAGCCACACGAACCGGCATCGGCGCCAGTCGATCGTCGGCCGGAAGTGCTCGGCGAAGGCCGCGCGCACCGAGCTGTTGATCCCGTCCGACGCCAGGATCAGGTCCGCGCCGGCCACCTCCTCGTGCGTGACCTCGTTCTCGAAGCGGAGCTCCACGCCCAGCTCGCGGCAACGCTCGTGGAGGATCTGCAGGAGCTCCTTGCGGGCCAGGCCGCAGAAGCCGTGGCCGGTCGAGCGCACGCAGGTGCCGCCGAACCAGCTCTCGATGTCGGTCCAGGTGGCGAAGCTCGCCTCGATCCGCTCGAAGCTCTCCGGATCCGCCTGCTCGAAGCCGCTCAGGGTCTCGTCCGAGAAGACGACGCCCCAGCCGAAGGTGTCGTCGGCGCGGTTCCGCTCGTGGACCGTGATCTCGGTCGCCGGGAACTCTTTCTTCATCAGGATGGAGAAGTAGAGTCCGGCGGGTCCCCCGCCGATGCAGGCGATCTTCATGGCGGGAAGCATAGCGACGGGGCTCACGCCGAGACCCTACTCCGCCGATGAACAGCTCGCTCTCGTCATGAAACGCATCCTCACTCTCTTGCTCGGACTAGTCGTGCTCGTCCTCGGCGGCCGCGCGCTCTTTCGCGCGTTGGCTTCGGAGGAGACCAAGATCCGCTGGCGACTCGAGCGGATGGAGGCCGGCTACGACGAGGGCGACGTGGGCGACGCGATCGGGCCGATCGCGACGGACTGGAGGCACGAGGGCTACCCGAACGCCACGCGCGACCAGGTGCGCGCCGGCCTGGCGCACCGCACGCTCACGCAGCGCGACCGCGAGACGAAGGAGCTCCGGCACCGGGTCGACATCGACTGGGAAACCCTGGAGATCGAGGTCGACGGCGACCGCGCGACCAGCGAGTTCGAGGTGCGCTTCTCGGAACTCGTGAACGGCGAGTGGATCGAGGGTTGGCACGTCCGCGCGCGGTGCACGTGGCGTCACGACCCGAACGGTTGGTTCCTGCACGCGAGCTCGAGCGAGGACATCCGCGGGACCGCGGCCTCGCTGTGAGCGGCGCGCGACGTCGCCCGCTGATCGGGCCTCGTCATCGCGGAGAGTCCGCAGCCGAAGGAACGCGGCTCTGCCGCGTTCCGAGGAGATGGACGCGCGACGAGCTTCCGGCTCGGAATCTTGACGTACCGTCAAGACTCGGAGGCGCTGAAGCTCATAGGCTCCTGCGCGGCGGCACGAGCGCGTTCCCGAGGAGCAACCCACCGACCAGCGACGCGCCGACGAAGAGCATGCGGAACGCGGCGTCGACGCCCTGGAGCACGTCCTGGGCGAGGAACGAGGACAGGCTCTGGAAGCCGATGGACCCGGGCACGAGCAGCAGCAGTCCGGGGAGCTGCAGGACCGACGCGGGGCGACGGTAGAAGCGAGCGAAGGCGTTGCTCCCCATGCCGATCGCCAGGGCGCCCACGAACGAGCCGAGCTCGGGCCCGACGACCGCCGCGCCGAAGCGTGCCGCGTAGAAGCCGCCGACGCCGGCCAGCAGGATCCAGCCGACGTCGCTCTTCCGGGCGCGGAACAGAACCACGAATCCGAGCGAGGCGAGGACCAGGGAGCAAGCGATGGCGAGGACGGTCGGCGCGCCCGTCCCGTCCACGGAGACGAACCCGGGAAACAGCGTCGACACCTTCCGGCCGAGGGCGACTCCGATCGCCATGGACAGGAACACCACCGCCGAGCCCGCCAGGCGCGAAGTGCCGGACATCCAGTGCGTCATCGACACCTCCGCCAGGCCGACCGTGAGCATCAGCCCGGGCATGAGCACGATGAGACCCGCCAGCGTCGTCACGCGGTCGGACAGACCGGGCACGAAGTGCGCCGCGACGATCGAGAGCGCCGCAGCCACGAAAGCGGCGGTCGACTCGAACAGACCCACGCGAGAGAAGGCGAGCCCGAGCGCGCCGATCACCAGGCCGAGCAGGAGCGAGAACCCGATGTCGAGCGCGCTCCCGCCGAAGAAGACCGCCGCCGTGGCGGACACGACCGCGAAGGCCGCGAGCGTGGAGGCGCGGCCGTAGCGTGCCGGCGCCGACTCGACGGCGCGCAGACGCGCGATGCCCTCGCTCGGGGCGACGCGTCCGCCTGCGACCTCCTCCATCAGCTCGTCGAGCTCCGACAGACGGCCGAGGTCCGTGTCGCCGGGGCGCACGCGCAGGAGGTAGGTGCGCTGCTCCTCGCCGCCGCCGAAGGCGGCGAAGAGCGAGGTCGGGGTCGAGTAGAACTCGGCCTGTTGGCCCCAGCTCGATGCACAGCGGGTCAGCGCCTCCTCGAGCCGGTAGGAGGGAGCGCCGGCGGCGTGCAGGGCGCGCGCGAGCTCCAGCAGGAAGCGCGTGGAGGGATCCCCGCCGGCGCGGGTAGGAGCCCCGCTCGACGAGGTCGGATTCCGGAGAGTCTGCGGCAGAAGGAGTTCCATGGTGAAGAAGCTGGCGCCTTTCGCCAGGCCCACCAATAATCGTCCGGCGCGCGTGAAACACCACCGAATCCTCTTCCGCCCATGCCCTCCCCGGCCGCCCTCGACCGAATCGATCTCGCCCTGACGGCCCTCCTGCTGGAGGATGCGCGGCGCACGAACAAGGAGCTGGCGGCCCGCGTCGGCCTGGCCGCCTCGAGCTGCCACGCGCGCGTCCAGCGACTGGTCGCCGAGGGGGTGATCGAGGGCTTCCACGCCGCCCTCGACCTGCGCCGGCTCGGCCTCGGGCTGGAAGCGATGATCAGCGTCCGCCTGGTGCAGCAGACGGCGAAGCTCGACGAACTCGTGGCGCGCCTCGCCAACCGGGCGGAGGTGCTCCAAGTCTACCACGTCTCCGGCGAGGAGGACCTCCTGGTGCACGTCGCCGTGCGCGACACGGACCACCTGGCGCGACTCCTCAAGGAGAACCTATTCGCCGCGGACGAGGTCCGGCACGTCCAGACCTCGGTGATCTTCTCGCACCGGCGCTCCTTCGCGCTGCCGCTGGAGAGCTAACTCGCGAGGATGCGCGCGATCTGCCGGCGGTGGACGAGGTCGTGACCGGCGTTCAGGCGGATCATGTGCTGGACCGTCTCCTCGCCGCGCTCGGCGTGCACCGCGACTCGCCGGAGGTCCGCCGGCGAGGCCGTCCGCGCCAGGGGCAGGTTGAGCGCTCGACACAGCGTGAATTGCTCGAGCGCGAGACGCGGATCCCGATCGCGGTAGGCGAAACGCTCGGCCCAGAGGTCTTGGTCGTAGCCCTCGAGACGGACGCGGTCCTTCGTGAGAGCCATTCGCAGGCGGAAGCACCAGACGAGCTCCGCGTCGGCCAGGTGCTGGAGCACCTGGACGGCCGACCACTTGCCGGGCGCCTCGGGCCGTCGCAGCTCGGCCTCCGGTCGCCCGTCGATCGCGGCCTCCAATGCCTCGGGTGTTTCCGCCAGCACGTCGAGGGGATCGCGGTCCTCGAGCAGCCCGAGCACGGCCTGCACGTAGGCCGCCATGCGCTCGGCGGATCGGCTCGAGGGGTTGGTGAAGTCGGAGGACACGTTACTCCACACGCGTCGGCCGCTGGACCCGTCCGCGCTCGCCGCGCTTCTTCACCGGGTCGATCCGGTTGAGGATCCTGCGACGCACGCGTGTGATCGGACGCGTGAATCCGCCGTAGATCCGGATGTGGGCCGGCCGCCGCTTGGAGGCGGCGAGCTCCTCCTCCGTCATCGTGTCCGGCCGGCAGCGACGGCGCAGCTTGGTCAGGTGGTAGAAGTCCGACTGCTGGAGTCTCGCGCGCAGCCAGCGGAAGGGAAGGAGCTCCCCCCCGCGCCGGAACGGCCAGCGGTAGCTGATCTGGAAGTCGAACAGCCAGGGCGAGCCGTCCTCCCCCACCAGCACGTTCTCCGGCTTCTCGAGGTCGACGTAGGCGAGCTTGCGCCGGTGGATCTCGGTCAGCCCCTCCTGGAGCCTGTCGAAGAAGTCGTCCGGGACGTGCTCGCCGCGCGCGAGCTGATGGCCCTCGATGTACTCGTGCGTGATGCCGTGCTTGCCGTAGCGCCCGGTGAAGCGCGGCACGATCGGGAGATCGTCCACCTCGCGGAAGACGGCCGACTCGTGCCAGGAGTGCAGGCGCCCGATGAAGGACAGCGGCAGCCCGAACAGGCTCGCCACGCGGCCGATCTTCAGCACGATGCGCTCGTCGCCCTCGATCGCGCGGTAGCGTGCCGTGAAGGCGAAGAAGTCGTGCTTGAAGACACGGTCGAGCCGGTAGCTCCGCCCCCCGACCTCGATCGTCTCGGGCGGCGGGGTCCGGCCCAGGGCGAGCAGCCAGGCCGGGGTCTTCTTCTCGGTCGAGCTCATCCTCGCGCCGTCGGAGTCCGGGGGACCCAGGGCCGGGGGAGTCTACTCGCACCGCTCGGCGCGGGAACGCCCCCGGAAGGGCTCGTATTATACCTGTGCGTATAATACGGATCCGTATACTCCCCGCCATGAACGACGAGCGCGCCTTCATCGGCCGGGAACGGGAGCTGGCGGTCCTCGAGGAGCTGGCGGACTCGGGGCGGGCCGAGCTCTTCGTGCTCTACGGTCGCCGTCGGGTCGGCAAGACGGAACTGCTCCAGCGCCTGTGTCGGCGGCCGAGATCGGTCTACTTCCTGGCCGCGCAGGTGCGCGACAAGGACAACCTGGCCGCCTTCCGCCTGGCGCTCCAGGAGGGTCTCGGCGACCCCCTGATCGAGAACGTCACCTTCGCCGACTGGTCCGCCGCCCTGGGCTATGCGGCGGAGCGCGCCGGAGACGAGCGCGTCGTCGTCGTGCTCGACGAGTTCCCCTACCTGTGCGAGGCGAACAAGGGGTTGCCCTCCCTGCTCCAGCGCTTCTGGGACCAGCGCGGCAAGCGTTCGAAGCTCATGCTCGTCCTGTGCGGCAGCCAGGTGTCGTTCATGGAGCGTGAGGTCCTCGCCGAGCGCTCGCCGTTGTTCGGCCGCCGGACCGGACAGCGCCGGCTCGAGGCGCTGCGGCCGAGCGAGGCGCGCTCCTTCTTCCCGAGTTGGAGCGTGGAGCAGGCCGCCCTAGCCCTCGGGATCCTGGGCGGGATGCCGGCCTACCTGCAGCGCTTCGACGAGTCGCTCTCGATCGAAGAGAACCTGATGAAGGAAGTGTTGCGGCCGGAGGGCTACCTCTTCGACGAGGTGCAGTTCCTGCTGCGCACCGAGCTCCAGAACCCGACGACCTACAACTCCATCCTGGCAGCGATCGCGCGCGGTGCAGAGCGCGTCGGGGACATCGCCCTGACGGTCGGGGTCGACTCGCCCACGGCGAACAAGTACCTGCACGTCCTACGCGAGTTGCGCGTCGTCTCGCGCGACATCCCTCTGACCGATCCGGACCCGCTACGCTCGCGCCGCGGCACCTACCGCATCGCGGACCGCTTCCTCTCCTTTCACTTCCGTCACGTCCAACCGCACCTGTCCTTGATCGAGGCCGGACGCGGCGCTCGCGTCCTGGAGGAGTTCATCCAACCGGACTTCGGGAACCTGCTGCGCGAGGCCCGCGCCGACTTCCTGCTCGAGTTCCTCGCGCGCGAGGCCGCCGAGCTGGTCGGCGAGGAGCTGGTGGAGACGGCGCGCCACACCGGCCGCGTCGTCCGCGCCCTGGGCCGGACCGCGGAGGGACGCGGCGTCGTCGCCGTGGACGCCGCAGCCGCCGAGGAAGAGGGACCCGCGGTCCTCGCGGAAGAGCTTGCCGCCCTGAGGCCCGCCTTCGGAACCGCCCTGGTCCGCCTGGACGCGCGCTTCACGGACGATTCTTCGAAACCTCTTGCGGTCCGGCGATTAGAAGGGGTGTGATCGAAGAAGACGACATGACTCTGGACAAGGAATTCCAGCTCTACTTCCAGGCGTTGGAGCGTGCCGGCGGCGAGGACCGCTGCTTCCTGTGCCGCCGCTCGCCGGCCGAGGTGAAGTTCTTCTTCGGCTTCCACGAGGACGGCACGCCCATCGATGCGGACCAGTACGGCATCGAGGACGTCGTCCTCGACCCGAAGCTGGACATCATGAGCTACCGCGGCTCGCGCCCCGTCTGCGCCGTGTGCCAGCTCAACTTGGACACGATCTTCCTCGGCAGCAACGGCAAGGAAGTGCTCGCGCGGGTCCTGCGCGAGGTCGAGCACGAGCGCGAGCGCCTCTGGGCGCACGGACGGCCGCAGCCGGATCCGGCCGAGACCGAGGACGAGCAGATCTCGAGCTAGCAGCCCGAGCGCCTCAGGCGCAGGAGCGCCACCTCCGGGCGCGAGCCGATGCGCAGCGGGAGGAAGGATACGCCGACGCCGCGACCGACGTAGAGCTGCGCGTCCTCCAGCGCGTAGAGCCCGGCCCGGTGGCCGTGCCGCGAGTGCGTGATCGGCGCCCAGGGCCCGAGCGCGATCTGGCCGCCGTGCGTGTGGCCCGAGAGCACCAGATCGACCTCCGTCGACGGCAGGTGCAGGGCGTAGTCGGGATGGTGCGACAGCAGCACCGCGGGCTCGTCCCGTGCGCGGCCGGAGAGCGCCGCGGCCTGGTCCGGCGTTCCCTCGCCGTAGTCGTCGACGCCGGCGAGCCACAAGCTCGCTCCGTCGCGCTCGACGCGAACGCCCTCGTTGATCAGCGTCCGAACGCCGTGATCCTGCAGGAACGAGCGCCACCGGCTCAGGTCGCCGCGAAGGTAGAAGCACTCGTGGTTGCCTGGCACGGCGAAGGTGCCGAGAGGCGGCTCGAGGAGACGCAGGAGCGGCGCCAGCATCCGAATCTCGGACTCGCGCGTCGCGATGAGGTCGCCGCCGAGGCAGACCAGGTCGGGCGCGAGCGCCGCGAGCCGCGCCCCGAGCTGCTCCAGGTCCGCGAGAGTCATGTAGAACCCGGCGTGCACGTCCGAGACGAACGCGATCGTGAGCCCGTCGAGGCCGAGCTCCCCGCGGCGGAGAGCGACGTCGGTCGAGCTGTACTCCGTCTGCGCCCGCAGACGCCGGTGCAGCCAGCTCCCTGGCGGAATCCCTCGCAACCGCTCCATCGTGCGCGTGACCGTGCGACCGAACAGGAGTCGCGGCCACACGCTCCCCATCGCGCGCGGACCGGGCCGATGGAAGCGGCGGTGGTCCAGCGCGGCCGGCAATCCCTCGGTCGTCATCGGACTCGAGCCTAGGCGCAGCGGGCAGCCGATCAACGAAGCGGCCGTCGATGGCCGGCCCGGAACGGTATAAACACGCGCCGTGTCCACGGATGGGAAGAAAGGCCGTCGCTCGCTTCTGTCGCGGCGCGGATTCCGCGACATCGGCTTCGCGAGCAAGTGGGTCGGGCTCTCGACGCTCGTGGGCGTCTTCGGCGGCCTGGCCGCCGTCGGGTTCGAGCAGGTGGTACGCCTCATGCGCGGCGACGTGTTCGGGCCCTTGACGGGGCTCGCTTCGGAGGGACTGGGCTCGCTCTCGGGATCCACGCTGTGGGTCCTCCTGCTCCTGCCCGCCGGCGGCCTGGTGGTCGGGTTGATCACGGAGAGGTTCGCGCCCGAAGCGAAGGGACACGGCACCGAGCAGATGGTGCGCACGTTCCACGAGCTCGGCGGGCGCGTCCGCAAGCGCGTGATCGCACTCAAGGCCCTGACGAGCGCGATCACGATCGGGACGGGAGGCTCCGCAGGGCAGGAAGGACCGGTGGCGCAGATCGGGAGCGGCGTCGGCAGCGCGCTCTCGGACGTCCTCAAGCTCACCGATCGCGACCGGCGCATCTTCCTCCTGGCCGGTTCGAGCGCCGGGATCGGCGCGCTCTTCACGGCGCCGCTCGGGGGAGCGCTGTTCGCGCCGGAGGTGCTCTACCGCAAGCCCGAGTTCGAGGGCGAGGCGATCATCCCCTGCATCATCTCGTCGATCGTCGCCTACACGACGTTCACGTCGATCTCGGGCGAGGATCGGCGCATCGAGATCCCGAACCACGTGCTCGAGACGCTCTCGCTGCACGATCCGCGCGAGCTCCTGATCTACCTCGCGCTGGCCCTCCTGTGCACCTTCGTCGGCTGGCTCTACGTGCGCACCTTTCACGGCGTCCAGCGCGGGTTCGCCCGGCTCGCGCGAGTTCCGAAGCCCCTGCGGCCGGCGCTGGGCGGACTGTTCGTCGGAATCGTCGCCGTGGCGATCGCGAACGTCGCCGGCGAGAGCGGCGTGCTGTACGGCGGCTACGACCTGATGTCGAGCTCGATCCAGGGCGACCTCGCCATCGGCGTCATGTCATTGCTGGTCCTGGCCAAGATCGCGGCCACCTCGTTCTCCATCGCCTCCGGCGGATCGGGAGGCGTCTTCGCGCCCTCGCTCGCGATCGGTGCCCTGCTCGGCGCCGTCGTCGGACAGACGGCCGCGCAATGGTTCCCCGGACTCGCGATCAACCCCGCCTGCTACGCGCTGGTCGGCATGGGCGGGTTCTTCTCAGGCGTCGCCAAGACGCCCATCGCATCGATCATCATCGTGTGCGAGATGACCGGGAGCTACGAGCTGCTCGCTCCGCTGATGTTGGTCTCGGTCGTCCACATGCTCCTGGCCCAGCGCTGGACGATCTACGAGACGCAGGTGCCCGGCCAGGTCGACTCGCCCGCGCATGCGGGCGAGTTCGTCGTCGACGTGCTCGAGCGCATGCAGGTCAAGGATCTCCTCGAGCACGCGCGCGAGCCGACGCTCGTCTCGGAGAACGCGACGCTGCGGCGCGCCCTGGACATCGTCTCGGACGCGGACGGCTACTACTTCCCCGTGGTGGGCGAGGACGGAGGCCTGGTCGGCATCTTCTCCCTCTCCGACGTGCGCCGGATCTTCCAGCAGATGGAGGTCGCCGACATCGTCATCGTGCGCGACTTCATGGTGGAGGACGTGGTCACGACCACCCCCGAGGACGACCTCAACGTCGCCCTCTCGCGCCTCAACGAGCACGGCCTGCACGAGATCCCCGTCGTCGACGCGGAGACCGGGACGAGCGTCGTCGCCATGCTCACTCGGAACAATCTTGGCGCGGCTTACAGCAAGCGTCTGCACGCGCTGAAGCGGGCCGGCGCATAGCCCAGGAGGCGGTTTCCCCGCGCAGGAACCGCTTCCGGTTCCGCGCACCGGTGCGCTTGGGTCTTGAGGGGAGCCCTCGATCCAGCCTCTAATAGAGGTGTACCGCCCCTCCCCGGCAGGCAGGCCGGGCGCGAGACCCAGAGAGACTCCCATGATGTACGACCCGGTCCTGGTTCAACCGATGCGAGACGAAGTCACCCGCCTGGGTGCCAAGGAGTTGCGCACCCCCGCCGATGTCGACGAGACCATGAAGCAGCAGGGCACGACCTTGGTCTTCGTCAACTCGGTCTGCGGCTGCGCGGCCGCCGGCGCGCGACCCGGCCTCTCGCTCTCCTGGATGCGCTCCAAGAAGCCCGACCATCTCGTGACGCTCTTCGCCGGCATGGAGCGCGAAGCTGTCGCGCGCGCGCGCGAGTACTTCGCTCCTTACCAGCCGAGCTCGCCCCAGATCGCGCTGATGAAGGACGGCAAGGTCCTGCGCATGTGGCAGCGGCACGACATCGAGGGCCGTGACCCGTCCGTGATCGCCGAGAGCCTCTCCAACGCCTTCGAGGAGCTCTGCTAGCGCCCTTCTCCGCCATGGCCTCCTCCAACCGTCTTCAGCTCGCCGAGAGCCTCCTGCAGGAGGCCGTCTACCAGGCGCGCTCGAAGCAGGCAGCGGGTATCGCTCTCGGCGCGGCGGGGAGCGACCCGGCGAGCGGCGGCTGTGGGCTCGGCGCGGAGCCCTCGCGCGAGCTCGAGCTCTCCGAGCGCGGCCAGGAGATCTTCCACGAGCTGTGGCCGCGCGAGACGCCGCCCACCGAGCTGGATCGGATCCGCGGATCGATGCAGGAGTGGGTCGAGCTCCAGGACGCCTTCGACCGCAAGCGCAACCACTACCTGCGCGACTTCCGCAAGCAGAACGGCTTCGACCGGCGAAGCTACACGATGGATCAGGCGCGTGAGTTCGACGACGGTCTCGCGCGCATCAACGCCGAGCTGAACCTGCGCCTGCATGAGGCCGCGGCGAAGCTGCTCGGCGATTGACCCTCCTCGGCCGCCGGCACGCGGGTTGACGAACGGGTCGATCGGTGCGCCGTCCCCCTTCTCCAGATTCGTCCCATGGAAGAACTCCCGTCCGTTCTCGCCCGAATCGACCGCCTGGAGCGCGACAACCGCCGCCTCCGACGTGCGGGATCGCTCCTCCTGGTCGGTATTGCCGTCGCGCTCACCGTCGCCTTCGCTACGCCGCGAACGTCCGCCGAGACGCCGCGGGTCCTGCGCGGCGAGCAGCTCGAGCTGACGACGCCCGAGGGCGAGGTCTACGCGCGGATCTTCCTGAACCAGGGCTCGCCGATGCTGCTGCTTCGCAAGGGCGAGGAGAAGGCGCACGTGCTGCTCACGCTGAACCAGCCGGCTCTCCACATCCGCAACGCGGACGGCCTGCGCGGAGCGTTCGTCGGGTTCGACACGCGCGGCCTCGCGAAGGTGGAGCTCAACGGCGAGAACCTGGTCGACGGCGTGCGCTTGTCGATGAAGCCCGACGGCACGGCGGGCGTCTATGCGCTCGATTCCGACGGGTTCGACCGCGCGGGGCTCGAGTACGCGTCGGACGGCACGAGCACGGTGAGCGTGCGCGGCGAGAGGGGCAAGGTGCGCGGCTCCTTCGCCGCGGACGCGGCCGGGAACTCCAGCCTGGTCCTGCTCGACCCCGAGGGCCGCCGGCGCATCGGCGAGGTCGTGCTCGCGGACGGCACTCCGATCCTCTCGCTCGAGGACCACCGTGCTCGGCAACGCGCCAACCTGACGATGGACTTCGACGGCGCGCCGCGCCTCGAGTTCCTGCGCGAGGACGGACGAGTCGCGCAGCGGATTCCCTAGTCCCTCCACCCGATCCATCCCGGGCCGCGTACGACGCGTCCAGGCGTCGCGCGCGTGTGGCGGCCGTCCTCGAGCACGGGCACGCCGTTCACGAGGACGTGCCGCACTCCGGTCGCGAGCCGGTGAGGCTCGGCGAAGGTCGCGTGGTCCTGCACCGTCGCCGGTTCGAACACGACCACGTCGGCGAAGTAGCCCTCCAGCAAGGAACCGCGCCCGCGCAGCTTCAGCGTCCGCGCGGGGAGCGAGGTGAGCTTGCGCACCGCCTCCTCGAGCGGGATCACGCGTCGCTCGCGGACGTAGCGCGCCAAGAGGCGCGCGAAGTTCCCGTAGGCGCGCGGGTGCGGGTTCGCGGCCAGGAAGACGCCCTCCGGCGCCGGCGCGGCCGCATCGGAGCCGAAGCTCACCCAGGGGAGCGCGATCTGGCGCTCGACGTTCTCCTCGCTCATCAGGAAGTAGACCGTGCCGACGCGCGAGCCGTCCTCGACGACAAGGTCGAGCGCGGTCTCGGCCGGCGTCGTCCCGCGCAGTGCCGCGACCTCGTCCAGCGTCTTGCCGACGTACTCGCGCAGCTTCGGGTTCCGGAACTCGACCAGCAGCATCCCCTCGGGCCGCGCGGCGACGAAGAAGTTCTCCCACTCGTCCGTGGGGCGCTGCATCTCCTCGATCACGCGCCGGCGGAGCTCGGGATCGCGCAGGCGTCCGGCCCAGGCGTCGTAGCCGCCCTCCTGCACCCAGGGCGGCATGGCCGCGTCGAGGCCCGTCGCGCCGGCCACGTAGGTGTACATGTCCGCTGTCAAGTCGAGCCCCTCGGCGCGCACCTGTTCGATGCGCGCGATCACGCGCTCGAGCTTGTCCCAGTTGCCCTCGCCCGCCGCCTTGAGATGGTAGATCTCGGCAGGCGCGTTCGCCGCGCGCGCGATGGCGATCACCTCCTCCACCGCCTCGAACAGGCGATTCCCCTCGCTGCGCATGTGCGTGACGTAGCGCCCTCCATAGGGCGCCACCGCGCGCGCGAGCGCGATGAGCTCGTCCGTCTCGGCGTAGAACGCGGGCGCGTAGATCAGCGCCGAGCCGACACCGAGCGCGCCCTCCTCCATCGCCCGGCGGGCCAGCACGCACATGCGCTCGAGCTCCTCGGGAGTGGGGGCACGGTCCTCGTAGCCGACCTCGTGGATGCGCAGCGTCGTCGCGCCGACGAAGGACGCGACGTTGGGAGCGACGCCCCGGCGCTCGAGGTGCTCGAGGTAGCCGCCCAGTGTCCTCCAGGCGACGTCGTAGGTGATGTCGCTCTGCTCCTCGCGCAACGCGGCCCGCATCCGCCGGTTGAGCGGCCCCATCGACCAGCCCTCGCCGAAGACCTCGAGGGTCACGCCCTGCACGACGTCGCTCAGCGCGCGGCCGTCGACCAGCAGCGACTCGGTCGCCCAGGACAGCACGTTGACGAAGCCGGGAGCGACCGCGAGCCCGCCGGCGTCCAGCTCCTTGCGCGCGCGTTTGCCGGTCAGGTCGCCGACGACCGTGATGCGATCTCCGTCGACGGCGAGGTCGGCGACGAAGGGCGCTCCGCCGGAGCCGTCGTAGATCGTCCCGCCGCGCACGATCAGGTCGTGGTCGATCGCCCGGCAAGCCGCGAGCGGCGTGAGGACGAGGAGCACGAGCCTGCGGCGGGTTCCCATTGGTAGACCTCAGGTTACTTCCTGGTTGATGGGTTTCACCTGAGGCCCCCGTTCAAACCGTGCGTGCGGTTCTCCCGCACACGGCTTACCGATGACGTTCTCAGGGTGCATGCGAAGCTCCGGGGTAGCGGATCGTGCCGAGCAGTTTGAAGAGGCCGAATTCGGTGACCAGGCGCGCGTGCGTCCATTCCTTGTGCCAGCAGACCGGGCGCTGGTTGCGGCCCCGGCCCTGATGGCAGCGACGGCGACGCAGCAAGCGCACCAGACAAGCGGTCACGTACCGGTCGATGCTGCGGAAGTGCCGGGAGGCATTCCCCGTGCGGTAGTAGTTGCACCACCCCCGCTGGATCGGGTTCAGCTCGTCGATCACTTCGCGGATGTCCTCCATCCGCGTCCAGCGCCGCCAGTTCGTCACCTGCCTGAGGCGTTCACGGATCGCCACCATCGCCTTCGCCCGTGGCCAGCGGAAGAGGTAGGTCTTGCCCTTGAAGTGCGAGCGCACGATGCGCAGGTGGCACCCCAGGAAGTCGAAGCCCTCGCCTCGCACGCGTAGTTCGACCACGCGGGTCTTGTCCGGGTGCAGCGCGAG
>Ga0302046_10000565_pt1 | contig 36785 bp, 30 predicted proteins | sample RVTome_11_FD_200261 | JGI IMG/M metagenome (GOLD analysis project Ga0302046, IMG submission 200261) | Soil microbial communities from uranium-contaminated site in the Upper Colorado River Basin, Wyoming, United States - RVT147D111 (version 2) ...
GCACATCGCGTTCGCGAAGATCGTCCGCGAGTAGGCGCCCCCCAGGGCGCGCGCTCCGGCCGGGGGTCCAACGCGTGCGCGACGAGCTGCCGGGCATGGTGGCGCTCGGCGCGATCTTCGCGCTCTCCATCATGGCAGGCATGGCCCTCTCGGAGCTCTACGGGCCCGAGTACCAGGCGTTCGGCCCCGACACGGGCAACCCCACCAACGCGCTCGAGTACATCGTCCTCATCCTCGGGTTCACCGCCGGCATCCTGCTCGCGGTCAAGATGGGCGGCCAGCGGATGATCAAGTTCGTGTTCCTCGGGATCACGGGGCTCACCGTCTGGTTCGTCCTCGTCCCCGTCGTGGCGCTCTCCGGCAGCGCGCCGCTCGCCCTCCTGCTGCCGCTCGCGGTGGGGGCGGTCTTCGTGGCCGCGCTGTACTACTACCCCGAGTGGTGGGTGATCGACAGCGCCGGCGTCCTCATGTCCGTCGGCCTCACCGCCATCCTCGGGATCTCGTTCGGGCCCATCCCCGCTCTGCTGCTGCTCGTGGCCCTCGCGGTGTACGACGCGATCGCCGTGTACAAGACGAAGCACATGATCGACCTCGCGGACACGGTGATGAGCGAGAGCCTGCCCATCATGTTCGTCATCCCCAAGCACAGCGGCTACAGCTTCCTCAAGAAGGAGAAGACCCTCAAGGAGCAGATCGCGTCGGGCGAGGAGCGCGACGCCCTCTTCATGGGGCTTGGCGACGTGATCATCCCCGGGGCGCTCGTGGTCTCCGCCTACAAGTTCCTGCGCATCCCGGAGGGGGCGGAGGGGTTCCCGGGCGGCACCCCCGACTTCTTCGGCGTCCCGGGAAACGTGGCGGTGGCCATCATCACGCTGGCGGGGGGGCTCATCGGGTACGCGCTGCTCATGCGCGCGGTGCTGCGCGGCAACCCCCAGGCCGGCCTGCCGCTGCTCAACGGCGGGACGGTGGCTGCCTTCCTGCTCGCCGTGTTCGCGGTCTTCGGCACGCTCGCCGTCATTTCATTCTAGCGCGCGGCGGGCGGCGTGTGTACCGCGCGAAGGTTAAATACGGCCAACCGGTTGGTTCGGCCTCCTCACGGAGCGAGAGCCATGGGCAAGGTGTACCGCGTCTCGGGAACGTTCTACATGGGGGCGCGGACCGCGCACTTCGTGACGGACTTCGAGGTGGCCACTGCCGAGCGCGCGCGCGAGAAGGCGCTCTCGGACTTCGGCTCGCGCCACCATGTGAACCGGCGCCAGATCACGATCGAGAAGGTGGAGGAAGTGAAGGGGGAGGCCGCCACCCGCAAGGGGACGGGCGGCTGAGGCGGGCAGGAGGCGCACGCTCCATGGCAAAGTCCCGCCACGAGGTGGAGTCCGACCTGCAGAACCTGCTCGGCGTGCTCCAGAACACGCGCGACCAGCTGGAGCAGGTGCGCACGCAGGCGGAGCTGCTGCGGATCTCTGTGGACGAGCACCGGACGGCCATCGAGACGCTCGAGGCCTACCGGGGCGTGGGGGCGGGCCACGAGATCCTCGTGCCGGTGGGCGCGAACGCGTTCGTGGCGGCGACGTCCACGGGCGCGCATACGGCCATCACGGAGCTCGGCGCCGGGGTGTCGGCGTCGATCCCGATCGAGGCGGCCGTGGAGAAGCTCAAGGCGCGCATCGAGAAGATCGAGGCGTCGCGCAAGCGGACGCTGGAAACGGGCGCGAAGCTCGAGCAGAGCATGGAGGCGCTCGACCAGCAGATCCAAGGCCTGTACGGCCAGCTCTCGGGCGGCCAGGGGGCGCCCTCCGGCGCGCCCCGGGAGGCGGCGCGCGCCACGCGCAGGCGGCCGAGCAATGACGAAGAGGACGACGACTAGCGGCCCGCCCCGCCGGGAGGGCACGACAGGATGTTCGAGAAGCTGAGGAGCCGGCTGACGGAGATCAAGGACCGTTTCTCCGGCGGCAAGGAGGAGCCGGACGAGCCGGCGCGCACCTCCGCGGCCGCGCGCGGGCCCGCCGCGCCAGCGGCCCGCCCCGCCGCGTCCCCGCAAGGCCCCGCCGCATCCCCCCAACCCCCCGCCGCCGGGCGCCCTGCCCCGCCCGGCGCCCCGAGCCGGGCCAAAGGTGCGCCGGCCGCCGCTCCCCCCGAGCCGCAGCTCGAGCGCGCGAAGGTGGCGGTCCGCGAGGCGCCCGCCCGCTCGATCCGCGCGGAGCGCGAGGAGGCCTTCGAGGGGGGGCTCCTCAAGCGCAAGCTCGGGCCGGAGGAGGTCGAGGCGCTCCTCTCGGACCTCGAGGTCGCGCTCTACGAGGGCGACATCGCCCAGGAGACGGTCGAGGCGATGAAGGCCACCGTCCAGTCCGAGCTCACGGGCGCGAAGCTCGGCGCGTTCTCCGACCGCGCGGGCCTCGTCTCGCACGCGCTGCGGATCGCCGTGGAGAACGCGCTGCCCCCGGACGCCGACTTCGACGCGACGGTCGACGGCGGCCCGCGGCCGTTCGTCATCATGTTCGTGGGGATCAACGGGACGGGGAAGACCACGACAATCGCGCGGATCGCCCACCGGCTCAAGAGGCGGGGGCTCACCCCCGTCATTGCCGCGGGCGACACGTTCCGCGCGGGGGCGATCGACCAGCTGGAGGTGCACGCCACCCGCCTCGGCGTGAAGCTCATCAAGAACCAGCCGGGGTCGGACCCCGCGGCGGTCGCCTTCGACGCCGTGGAGCACGCGCGGGCGCGCCACAAGGAGGTCGTCCTCGTCGACACCGCGGGCCGCATGCAGACGAACACCGGTCTGATGGACGAGATGAAGAAGATCAAGCGCGTGGCCAAGCCGCACCTCACGCTCTTCATCGGCGACGCGTGGGTCGGCAACGACGCGGTGAGCCAGGCGACGGCCTTCGACCGGGCGGTGGGGGTGGACGGGGTCGTCCTCACGAAGATCGACACGGACGCCACGGGGGGCGCAGCCCTCTCGATCGCCCACGCTATCGGCAAGCCGATCTTCTTTGTGGGGGTCGGCCAGGGGTACGACGACCTCCAGCCGTTCTCGCGGACGTGGATGGTCGAGCGGATCTTCGGGGCCGGGGCGTGAAGCGCGCACCGACCCCCTTCCTTAAGGCGCGGCGCGCCCTCCGCGTGCTGTGCCCGCCCGACCCGCCTTCGTCCGCGCGCTCGTGGCCTGGTACCGCCGTAGCGCGCGCGACCTCGAGTTCCGCCGGACGCGCGACCCATGGCGCGTGCTTGTGGCGGAGGTCGTACTCCAGCAGACGCGCGTGGAGCAGGGGAGCGCTCGGCTTCGCCGGTTCCTCGAGCGCTACCCGACGCCGAGGGACCTCGCCGCCTCTAGCGAGGAGGAAGTCCTGCGCGAGTGGGAGGGGCTCGGGTACTACCGGCGCGCGACGAGCCTGCGCGCGGCCGCCGCCCACATCGTGGAGCGCCATGGCGGGCAGGTGCCCTCCGGCCCTACCGACCTGCGGGCGCTACCGGGCGTCGGCCCCTACACGGCGGGGGCCGTGGCGAGCATCGCCTTCGGCAAGCCCGTGCCCGCGGTCGACGGCAACGCGGCCCGCGTGCTGTCGCGCCTCTTCATGGTGGGGGAGGAGTTGGGCACGGCCGCCTCCGGCCGCCAGCTGCGCGAGCACGCGCTCTCCCTCCACGGCGGCGCAGACCCCGGGACGATCAACCAGGCGCTGATGGAGCTCGGCGCGCTCGTGTGCACGGCGCGCGCGCCACGCTGCGGCGAGTGCCCCGTCAGCCGCTGGTGCCAGGCGCGCGCCGCGGGGGAAGTGGCTTCGTACCCTGTGCGCCCGCGCCGTCGGGCGCTCCCGGAGGTCGAGGTCGCGTTCGCGGTCGTCGAGTGGGAGGGACGCGTGCTCGCCGTCCGCCGGAAGCAGGGCGCTCTCCTGTCGGGGCTGTGGTCCCTCCCGGGCGGGGACCTCGAGCCCGCCGAGACGTTCGAGGCCGCCGCCCGCCGGTACGTGCGGCGGTGGGGCGTGCAGCCGTCGGAGATGGAGGAGGTGTCCCACCAGCGGAAGGTCTTCTCGTCGCGCGTGTGGGACGCGCGCGTGTTCCGCTGCACCGCGCGCGGCCGTGGGGACACCCCGGGCGGCGTGCTCTGGCTCTCCGCGCGCGACCTCGAGCGCGTTCCCTTCGTCCCCTTCCACCGCGAGATCCTGGCGAGCCTCGGGGCGCCCCCGGGCAACTGAGCCCCCCTCGGACGGGGCCCGCCGGAAAGTCTTATATCGCCCCCTGGGGTGCCCGTCGCCTGATGGCGCGGTTCCCCGAGGCTGAGGCGCGTACGCTTCACAAGAAGATCTGCATGAACTGCTACTCGCGCAACGCCTGGCGCGCAACGAAGTGCCGCCGGTGCGGGGGCAAGCAGCTGCGCCCGAAGGCGAAGGACGCCCGCGGCGGGCAGTGAGCCCGCGCAACCGCCCTCGAGGGGGTGCGCGTCCCATCCGGTTTGTGGCGTCGGTCGCCTCCGGCGCCGGCGACTTGTCCGTTTCCTACGAGCTCACCGACACCCTGCGGATGCGGGCCGTCGCCTTCTCCGGGGAACTGGCCGCGGCGCTCGGCCCCCGCGCCCGGGCGGCGCTCGAACGAGGCCTCGAAGGCGCGCACCTCGACCAGGAGGTCCTCGTGCCTGTCCTGCGCCGCGCGTTCCAGGAAAACGAGGTCGCGCTGGCCGGCGTCGCGCCCGAGGACCTCGCCCGTGCCCTGCTCGCCGCCCGCGAGGCGGGCGATGACCGCTAGAAACCGAAGTAGGCGAGCGTGAGCGCGAGGAAGTTGTTCGCCGCGTGGCCGACGATGGGGGCCACGAGCGACCCCGTCCGCAGGTACACGCCCGCGAGCACGGTGCCCGCCGCCATGAGGGGGATGAACGTGAACGGGTTGAGGTGGATCGCCGCGAAGAGGGCGCTCGTGATGATCACGCCCGGGCCCACGTACCCGCGCTGGGCGAGCCCCCCGAGCGCGTACCCCCGGAAGAAGAGCTCCTCGGCCACCGGCGCGAGGACGGCCACGGCGGGCAGGAGGGTGAGGTAGTCGCTGAACGAGCCGACGCCCAGCGCGGGGCCAGCGGCGTCCTCGGCGAGCCCGAACCCGAGGGGCTCGAGGACGCGGAGGAGGGTGTCGAGGAAGAGGGCGGTGAACGCGAACGTCAGGAGGCCGGCGCCCACGCCGACGCCAACGTGCCACGGAAGCCCCTTGCCGGTCTTCGACCAGGCAAGCCCCATCTTCTCGCGCGTGAGCCTCCCCTGGAAGAGCGACTGGTCGAGCGTCACGGCAAGCAGGATCGAGTCCTGCAGGAGGAGCGAGAGCAGGATGAAGAGCGGCACCTGCTGGAGGGCCTCGAGCTCGGCCTGCGTGATCCCCGTGGTGAGGGTGGGGAGGAGCGCGAGTTGGGCAACCACGTTGGTGAGGAGGATCGCGAAGAGGAGCGCGCCGACCACCTGCGGGACCGTGACCACGGTCGACTTCTTCGCGGGGCCCACGCGCGCGGGGGCGGCGGGCGGCGGCGTGTAGCCAGGCGGGGGCGCGTACCCCGGTGGCGGGACGGGGTACCCGGGGCGCGGCGCGTATCCGGTCGGCGGTGGCGCAGGGTACCCGGGCGGGGGCGCGGCCCCCGCCAACGGCAGGACGTGCCCGCAGCGCGGGCACGGGTCGGGGGACCACCCGCGCGGCGTCCCGCAGTGGGGGCACACGACCCAGGGGTTCCACGAGGAGCGGCCCGGCCCGTCCTTCGGCGCGCGCATGACGAGGTAGATGATGCCGGCGATGAGCGGCGAGAGGAGCGCCGCGGTCCCCCACCAGGACTCCCGGTTGGACTTGCGTCGCGCGTCCCAGTACATGACGGGCGCCACGGCCATCCGCGCCACGAGCAGGGCCGCAACGATCCAATAGATCGCCTGCAGCTCTTCGAGCGTCAGCGGCGGCGGCCCGGCCTGCAGCAACAGGCCGAGCACGGGCTCGATTGCGCCTAGCCACATGGCTTCCCGTGTCCTCGTTTGTGGAAAGCGCGGGGCCGCTATTCAATGGCGCCCTCTGCCTCGCGCGGCGCGAAGCGCCCCGGCCACGCACGCCGCCGCGGCGATCGCCGCCACGGCGTCCAAGCCCGGCAGGAACCCTCCGCCTCCCGGCCCGCTCGGGAGCCGGACTTCCACGGCCTCCTCTTCGAGGTAGAAGTCCACCCCGTTCACGACGGCGTGGACGATGAAGTACACGCTGCCGGGCGTGTCCTGTGCCGGCAGGGACGCGTCGAAGAGGTTCGTGGCGTTCCCGCGGTAGGGGCCGCCGACCCCCGGGTAGTTTGTGAACGTCGGGGGCAGGCCCGCCCGCGAGACGAGCCCCCAGTGGATCGCCGTGTGGGGGATGAGCTCGGGCTCGCCCTGGAACCCGATCCGCCAGCGGATGGGGATGGCCTGCTCCGTGTCCACCGCCTCGGGGAAGGAGAGCAGCTCGATCACGGGCCGGGGGATCACCCGGATCACGACCTCCTCGGCGGTGTAGTAGTTGCGTCCCTGCAGGACGGCGCGGACGATGCCGTAGATGACCGTCGACTCGTTCGGCGCGTCGAAGAGGGCCGTCATCGGGGACCCCGCCTCGCCCGTGACGAGCGCGGTGGCGTTCGGGTATTCTTCGAAGTTGAAGCCCCCGGCGCTCACGTGCGATCGCGTGTCCCACCGGAAGTCCGCGGACACGGTGGCGGCCTCGGTGAAGTTCACCCGCCAAGTGACGGACATCTCCTGCCCGTGGAGTGCGACCCCGCGAGCGGGCGTGAGCCACGGGGCGCCGATCACGGGCGCGCCCGGGACCTCGACGACGGCCTCCGCCGCGGCCCGGAACACCTCCCCCTCGCTCTCCACGGCGGCGAAGAGGTAGAGGGGGCCGGGCGTGGAGGGCGCCTGGACGAGGAGGGGGACGGTGCCGCCGCCCGAGAGTGCCGCAGAGCCCATGCCGCTGTAATGGGCCAGGTCGAAGTCCGGGGCACCCGACGTCCCGTCATGGTAGATCCGCACGTCCAGGGTCTCGGACTCGTTCCACTCCACCGTGACGTTCGCCGCGAACATGGCCGCCGGCAGCACCCACGCGGGGCCGGCAACTTGCACGGTAGGGACCGCGACGACGCGCACGCTGTGCTCTTGGAGCGATGCGATATCCACGGTTCCGACGCGGACGCGGAAAGCGAAGAAGAAGGTCCCCGGCGACGGCATCGCGGCCATGGTGAAGTTGAACCAACCGGCCGGCACCCCGGTGACCGAATCGGTCGACGCGTAAGGGAGCGGGAGCGTGGGGGTTGCGCCGTGCGAGGCAGCGTCGTAGTGGACGGCGACCTCCGCGAGTGGGTCGGAGTACCCCCACGCCACGCGCATCTCGACCGTGACGTTCCGGCCCGCAAACGCGTGCGCGGGCGCGTCCACGAGCTGCAGGACGGGGAGGGGCCGCACCTCGACCGCGAACTCTAGCCGTTGTCCGCTCAGGTCGGTGACGGAGAAGGCGCGTCCGTCGACGTATGCGACGAGGTAGAAGTACACGGCGGGCCCGGCGGGAGCCGGGACCGTCGCTTGGAAGGACCCGGATCCAGTCCCCGCGAACGAGCCGGCGACGGCCGGGTAGTCGGGAGCGGCTCGGGGCGACGGGTGCGAGACGGAGTCGTATCGGAGCTCCGTGGTGTAGTTGATGAAGTCCTCCACGAGGACCGACCAGCTGACGGGCACCGCCGAGCCCGCGAGGACCCAAGGGGGAGAGGAGTCGCGGGTGACGAGCGGCTCGCCCGCGACGGCCAGGATGTGCTCGGCGGGAGCCAGGTACGAAACGCCGAGGGCATCCGCCGCGAACGTGAAGTACACGTTGCCAGCGTTTACGGGCGTTACCGTGAAGGTGTAGTTGCCGCTCGGCCCATCCTGCCCAGGCTCCGCGTTGGGGTAGTCGGAGGCGTTCGTGCCGTTCGTGCCGTGGGGCACGACGTCCCACAGCATGCGGATGGCTGCCATGTCGTCGGGGTAGGGCCACTGCGCGTCGACCGTGAGGTTTGCGCTTGCCCCGTGGAGGATGGCGCTATCTGAGAGGGCGGTGTTGAGGGCGAGGGCGGGTGCCGCCCGGACCTCCACGCTCCACTCCGTTTCATTGTAGAAGTCCGCGCCCGACACGTTCGCGTACAGGACAAGGTAAATCCGGCCAACCGGGGCCTCATCCCCAAATTCGGCCGTGAAGGCGGTCGCGCCAACGGACGACCCCGCCGCCACGAAGGCGTAGAGGGAACGGTCGAAGGGGCCCGGCCCGTGTGAGTTGTTGTCCCAGTACACGGCGGTCTCGCTGATGTTGGAGGCGCTCTCGTTGGCCTCGAGCGAGACGTCCCACGTAACGGTGAGGTTCCGGCCGACGATCGAGAACGCCGAAACCGGACCTGCTTCCACGGTGGTCATGTTGAGCGCAAGCGGCACACGCACGGGGCCGTCCGTGGGCCCTGCAACTCCCCCGCTTGTCCCCGCGAACGCCGTCGGGGAGAGGAGAAGCAAGGCGGCGAGCGCGGCCTTCGCGTGGATGGTCAACCCTCCGCCGCGGGCCCCCGTCCCGCCCCCTCTCGGCGCCGGGAGCGGTGGCCGCGGGACGCTTTGACGAGGGCCCCCCAATATACAGATTGTGATGCTGCGCCACGCCGGCGCACGGTCTGGCCGAGCCATCACAGCGTGGGCGCCCACTCCTGCGCCTTGCGGGCGTAGTGGTCGGCGTTCTCCGTGTCGCCGATGGCCGTGTACGCCTCGACGAGCTGCTGCGTCAGCTTGACCGCGAGGTCGAGGATCTCGAGCTCCTCGCAGAGCTCGAGCGACTCCTCCAGGTGGCCGATCGCCTCGTCGAAGTGCTTCTCGCGCAGCGCGAGCTCCCCGAGGACGAGGAGCGCCTCCGCGCGCGACTGCTCCGTGCCCTCGGCCCCCTCGAGGAGGGTGATCGCCTCGTTGGCGCGCTCGCGCGCGTGCGCGAGGTCCCCGCGCTCCGTGAGGATCCGCGCGAGCAGCAGCTGCGCCTCCGCCACGAGCAGGCTGCGCCCCGCCCCACGGCCAACCTTCGCGGCGCGCTCGAGGTGGGCGGCGGCCTCCGCGACCTCGCCTAGCCGGTGGAGCGCGACGCCGAGGTTGAGCTCTGCGTGGACGAGGTCCGAAGCGCCGGCCTGCCCCGCGACGGAGAGGAGCTCGATCGCCCGGTTGAAGTGCTCGACCGCAGCCTGCGTGAAGCCGCGCTGGCTCTCCAGCCAGGCGAGCTTCGAGTACAGGCGCCCCGCGTCCTCCGAGCGGCCGAGCTCGACCGAGCGGTCGAGCGCCGCCTTCGCGTGGTCGAACGCGCGCTCCCACGCCTCCAGTTTCGCGTACAGGTCCGACTTGAGCTCGTCTAGCGCCATGACGCCGGCGGCCTCGAGCCCCTTGCCCGAGAGGTTCTCGACCGTCCCGAGCAGCTCCCGGTAGAGCCCCGCGGTGATGAGCTTCCAGCCCTCCGTCACAGCCGCGAGCGCAGCCGCGTCCGACCGGCCCGCGCGCTCGAGGTGGTGGATGCGCTCGAGCACGTCGCGCGGGTCGCTGGAGGCCGCGAGGAACGTGGCGGCCGCCGTGTGCATCTCGACGAGCTGCTGGGGGGTGAGCCGCGAGTACACGAACTCGCGCACGAGGTCGTGGATGTCGTAGCGCCCGTCGGGCCGCTCCTGCAGGAGGTCGAGGTCCGCGAGCTCCCGGACGTGCGAGGGGTCGGCGCCCGGCAGCGAGAGGAGCGCGTCGCGGCGGACCGTCGTGCGGAAGGCGGAGGCGAGCGCGACGGTGGCCGACGCGCCCGGCGACAGGCGCTTCAGGATCTCGTTGTGCACGAACGCCGCGGCGTCCGGGACGAGCGCGGGCCGCGCGGCAGGCTGCGCGAGCTCGAGCAGGAGGGGCACGCCACCCGTGCGCTTGTAGACCTCCTCGAACTCCTCGGGCTTCTGGAGGATCTCGGGGCGGACGAGGAGGCGCGCGCTCGCCTTGTCGAGCCCCTCGAGCTTCACCTCGACGACGCGTTTGGTCACGGCGACCTCGCGCCGGTCGATGATGTGGGGCAGCGGGCGCGAGACGAGCACCATGGCGAGGCCCGGGAACTCGGGCGCCGTCTCCACGAGCATCCGCAGGAAGTGCTGCAGCTCCTGGGGCGCATCCTGGATGTCGTCGAAGTAGAGGACGGCGTCGATGTTCTCGAAGTCCTCGCGCAGGATCGGGGCGAGGTCGCCGACCTCGTACTGCTTGCGCGTGGACATGTAGAGGAGCAGCTTGGCGCGGCGCAGCTTCCCGAGGAACTTGGAGAGCGGCGTGAGCACGCTGTTGAGGTTGTGCCAGGTGCGGACCCGGAGGTAGAAGATGGAGCGCTTCCCCCGCAGAGCCTCGAGCGACTTGACCGCGAGCGTGGACTTGCCGACGCCCGCCACGCCCCAGATGACCACCGTCTGCCCCTGCGCGAGGGGTCCCGAGACCTGGGAGAGCTCGCTGTCGCGGCCAACGAAGGCGCGCACCACCGGCGCGCCCTCGATGAGCTCCACGACCCCGGCGGGGGTGGCGCCCGTCGCCTTGGCGCGCGCTAGGTCGAGCCTACCCTCGGTCGTGACCCGCATGGCGAAGGACAGGAACGAGAACGAGAGGCCCGTCTCCTTGGGGAGGTTGCCCACCTGCACCTCGCGCTCTGCGTCCCCGTCGACGAGGGTGATCACCCGGCCGGCGAGGTCCTCGCGCAAGGTGAGCGCCTGCGAGAACCCCTTGTGCGTGAGGAAGTACGCCTTCTTCTTCCGCTTGTCCCCTTTGATGCGCGCGCTCTTCTCCTCCACGATCTGGTCGACCACGAGCTTTTTCATGGCGCGCGGGACGTTGCTCCAGGCGATGTCGATGCACTCGCCGATCCCCCGCTGCGTGACCTGGTTGGGGACCTCGTACTTGTCCGAGAAGTTTTGGTATTCCATCAGGTGCAGGACGATCCGGTCTTGCACTGTGAGGGGGCCAAAGGGCATCCGTAGGCGGATTTGGCCGTCGCGATATAAAGCCTGGGGAGCGCCCCTTCTCCAGCGCAAGAAGGCAGCCCCCCCCCCCGCGCTACTTTGCGGGGATGGGGCCGGAGCCGTACTGGACTTCGACGCGGCGCGTGAGCACCTTGAATACGACCAGGGAGGCGGCGGCCATGAGGCCCGCGAAGAGGATGGTGGCGCGGTAGTCGCCGAAGAGCTCGGCGATCACCCCCCCGGCGACCGGCCCCATGATAGCGGAGAGGGAGGTCGTGGAAGTGAGCAGCCCGGAGGCCGTCGCCTTCTCCGGCGAGCGCTCGAGGATCGTCTTGAGGGAGCCCACGTAGAGGCACGACCAGGAGGCGGCGAGCGGGAAGGAGAAGAGGAGGAGCCAGATGTGGTCGGTTGCGAGGAAGAACCCGGCGAACGTCACCATGCTGAGGACCTCACCTGCGACGACGAGCCGGCGGCCGTCGTAGGGGTCGATGAACTGCATGATGAGCGACTGGGAGAGCATGTTGGCCGCGTAGATGATCCCCAGCCACGTGTAGTCCGGGCCGCCGCCGGGGGCGCGGGGCGAGAGTGCCAGCACGTAGAGGGGGAAGACGATCCACACCGCGTTGGCGCCGGTGTGCCGGATGAGGAAGGACAGGTAGACGTCGCGGTTCCTCCGGATCACGTCGATGGGGAAGTGCGGCACGGCGATGGGTGTGCGGTGGCGGTGGGGGAGGGTGAGCGCGATGCCCGCCGCGGCCGCGAGGAACGCGGCGCCGGCCCAGAAGACGCGGCCGTGGAGGGGGACATCGCCGAAGACGAGGTAGGCGCTTGCGAGGAACGAGACGAGCAGGTTACCGATCCCGAAGCCGAGCGAGCCGACGGCGCTGAACTTCCCCATGAGCTTGCCCTCGTCGTAGGCGTACGCGACGAGCGCTGGCGGGAACATCCCCGCCGCGAATCCGAAAAGGAACCGCGCGACGAGGAGGTGCTCAGGGGCGGCGGCGAAGATCGAGAGAAGCGCGAGCACGCTGCCGAGCGACAGTCCGGTGATGACGTAGCGCCGCCGCCCCTTGTTGTCCGCCTGCTGGCCGAACCACATCCCGGAGAGGAAGACGGAGAATCCGTAGACCATCCCGATGAGCCCGAGCTGGATGTCGGAGGCCCCGACGTCCTTGGCGTAGATTGGCGTGAAGACCGCCGCCGACGCGAGCGCGGTGTTGTAGAGGAGTTGGATGGCGTACGACTTCACGGCCGCGGGGACGGCGCGCGGCTACATCAAGCCTACTTGTAGGCCACGACGGTGTCGCCCGGCAGAGCTTCCGTGCGCTGCGCGGCGGAGGCGCCGCTGACGGCGATCTCGATGAACCCGGCGGAGTTCACGATCACCCCGAACCCCCTCTTTTCGATATGGCCATAGGCCGACACGGGTTGGGCCATGACGCGCCGCCCGCCGATCCGGAACTCGACCGGCTCCTGCTCCTCGATCTGGTCGACGAGGTACCCGGACGGGATCCCGGTCACGATGTTGCCGAACCGGTCGATCCGGACGACCGACCCGCGAACCTCGCGCGGGTGGTCGTGGACCTCGAAAGCGGGCAGCTGCACGAGGTCGTCGATGGGCGTGCCGAGCTGGTCCAGGCGGACGCCCGCGGCAAGGTGGCCCGCGACAGGCGCGAAGATGTCGCGGCCGTGGAAGGTGGCGGACACCGGGGCGCGCCAGTACGTTCCCGCCGTGAGTGTGACCGCCCGCTCCATGTGGAGGCGGTGGGCGAGCGGGAAGAGCAGCCCGTTGTCGGGCCCGACGAGGAACCCGGCGGGAGTCTCGATCGCGACCGCGCGCCGCTTCGTTCCGACCCCGGGGTCGACGACACCGATGTGTACGGCGCCCCGGAAGATGGGGCACGTGGTGAGCATGGCGTAGGCCCCCTGGATGACGTCGTGGCGGGGGACGGAGTGGGTGATGTCCACGACCTCGGTCCCGGGGGGCGCGACCTCGCGGATGGCCCCGCGGATGGCGGCCGGAAGCTCGGTCCAGCCGAAGTCCGTGGTGAGGGTGATCGTGGAGGGCGCCATCCACGGCCGCATGGGCGGCGCGCGCATAAAGGTGAGCGGCGGCGCGGCGCTTCTTTATTCGGGGGGGCCGCCATCGGCGCGCCAGGCCGAGGTAGCCTAGCCTGGGAAGGCGCCAGCCTTGAAAGCTGGTGGGGTCTCCCCGCGGGAGTTCGAATCTCCCCCTCGGCGCCATTCCCTATCCACGAGCCACTACCCCTTGACGAGCCCTGCCTCTTTGGATCGACTCCTGGCCGAAACGTAGATAAACACAAACAATCACATCGTAATCATGGAAAGCGTCCAGATCCGGCTCGGCCCCGATCAATTGCGTGAACTGAAGAAGCTCGAGAAGGAGTTCAACCGCAGCCGTTCCGAGGTCACTCGCCGAGCGCTCGCCGAAGGTCTGAAGGTAATGAAGATGGAGCTCGCCCTCGAGCGGTACGCGAAGGAGGAGATAACGCTCGTGCGCGCCGCGCAATTCGCCGGCGTATCGATCTCGCAAATGGCGGATGCGGCTGCCAGCCGGGGCATCCCCTACTTCCGGTACTCCGCCTCGGAGCTTGACCGCGACGCCCGCAAGCTCCGGGGGAAACTCCGTTGAGGTTTCTGCTCGACTCCTCCTCCGTCATCGCCATGGCCCGGGCCGGCAAGATGGATCTCCTGCGTGGGATCGTCCGCCGAGCCTACATCACCCGGGCGGTCCGGGAGGAGTTGATGGCCCGGGACGACGAGACCACCGCAGCGATCCGGCCGGCGCTTTCAGGTTGGATCACCACGCTGCGCGGGCCGGCCGCGCCTTCCGAGTACCTCGCGTTAGGGCTCCACGAGGGGGAGGCATCCATCATCGCGGCCGGGCGCGGGGACGACATGCTAGTGATTGACGAAAAGCAGGGTCGGGCGCTCGCTGAAGCCCTCGGACTCAACTACGTGGGCCTGCTCGGCCTCCTCCTGGAGGGGGCGCGCCAGGGCCGGATCCAGAGGGAGGAGGCCCTGGAGGCGTTGGACGCCCTAGAGAGGGTTGGGTTCTGGATCGCCCCGCACCTTAGCCAGCGCTTCCGTCTCGACATCGGCTCGGAGGAGGAATAGAGGGGCGTGCAAGCCGCGTCGGCTCTCAGGGTACTGGCAAACCCGCGCCCAAACCTCCCCCTCGGCGCTCTCCCGTGTCTGACGCCGGTGTGAGCTTCATGCCGTCGCGGCGGCCGCTTGGAGCCCCTCCAACGGCATCGCCCGCTCCCGCACCTGCTCAAACCGATGGTCCAGCACAAGCGCCCCGTCCTCATACACCGTCTGCAGGACGTCCGGTTCGCCCGCGTGGGCGGGGTCTTCCGCCCGCACCGTGAGGTACCGCACCGCCCCGAGCACCGAGCGTTCCCGCACGAGCTTGAGCCGCCCCCGCTTGGAGTTCTTCCCGGGGTCGGTGACGGGCTCCTTGTAGACATCCCGCCACATCCCGCCCACGCGGATGGCCGAGCACTTGAACGCGAACTTCAGCGTATCGCGGTTCAGCCGCTGGAGAAGCGCGCCGCCCATCCCGAAGGCGATGTTGTCGGCGGACCACCCCGCGTCCTGCATCTGCTGGAGGATCGCGCGGATGCTCCTCAGGTCCACGCCGTCCCCCTGGATGACCCGCACCTTGGGGTGAAGGACCCTGTAGCCCTTCGGGTTCGTCGTCGTCCCGAACTTCTCGCCGAGCAGCTCGAGCACCCGGACCACCGTCGCGGGCGGGTCCCCCGAGTCCGGGCGCACGACGAGCGTGTTCTCGGCCGAGACCACCCGGTCGTGCAGCTGTTCCCCCCACAGATTCTCGCAGGCCTCGAAGATGTTGAAGGAGTCCGAGACCACGGCGTAGACCCCAGGGGCGCCGCTTCCGTACTGGTCGATCATGTTCCGGAACGCGTCGACCTCGTGGTCGCGGCCCCACGACGTGATCGTGGAGTGCTCGGCCGCTGGAACCGAGAACCCGGCCATCGGCTCGTGGTAGTAGCGGCTGCCGTAGACGATGGCTGCCACGGTGTCCGTCCCGCGGAAGTTGATGAGGTGCGCGAGCCCCCCCACCCCCGCGGACTCGACCGACGAGACCCCGCGAAACCCGAAGTCGTGGAGCTTGAAGTGGATGAGCGAGACATCGCCGGTCTTGATGAGGAACTCCGTGATGATCCGGCGGCACTCGCGAGACTGCGTGGCGACCGTCGAGGGGTACCAGACCTGCGAAAGCAATGTCTCGAGATAGTTCGTGAGCCAGTAGCAGCGGGGGCACGTGTTCTCGACCGTCATGAGGACGTTGAGCGTCGGGACCGGCAGGCCTTCGGGCACCGCGCGGATCCGCACCGGGAGCTTCCCGCCGTGGTTGAAGAGATCCGCACTCCCGAGGTGCGCCTTCACGAACTCACGCGCCTCGAGGACGTCAGCCGTCGTGATCGGCGTGAGGAGGTACCGCTTGATGAGCCCCTGCAGCCCGAAGAACACCACGTCACGGTACGCCCCGCCGCGGCTCTCGAAGTAGCTGTAGACGACCTCCGTCTCCGGCGGGTATTGCCTCCAATGCGTGAACTTGTACGAGTCGGTCATCAACGCGAGGTTTACGCCAGACACAGTCTCACCTTACGCCGGACATGGCCGGGCCGCGATATCTAACAGGAGATACGGGCAAATACTGCCGGTATCCCGGGCGCGAGCGGCCGGAGCCGGGGCGTGGCGCGCCCGCCTGGGGGTGTGGGCGCGGGGTGTTGCCTCGCGCGAAAGTCGGCAGGAAGCGCAGGTCAGGGGGGCTATGAGGTCCGCCGAGTGACTTATGCTGGCAAGCCGAGCGCGCAAATTCATGCCTTGATATGGCGGCCGGAGAGCGCTGGAACCGTCTAGAGCGTGGCTACCGCGCCTGCTTGGCATGAGCAAAACCACCCCTGAATTCTTCGACGGCTGCCGAGAGAGGGCCTAGGCCGACCTGCGCGCATCCCGAAAGCAGGTCGGAAGCGCGCCATCCAAGGAGTTCGAGGGCCGCTCCTTCAACGACCAGGCCCTCCTACCGGAACTAGGGCGCATTTGCAGGGCCTTCATCGCCGAGATCGAAAGGAATTACATGCGATCGTGCGAGGCTCGCAGACACTCGTGGTGCCGATGGTGCAGGTCGGTGGTGCAGCAGACGTGATCGCGAGCCCTGCCTAAGCCCGCGGGTCCGCGATCGGGCATTCCGTGCGGAGCCTACCCTCCCCCACCCTGCCGGGGATCTCGGCTCCCTGCTCGGTTTGCCTGACGTGCCCCCCACAAGGAACTGCAAGAATGAGGGGGCGGCCCCCGTCGGGGCCGCCCCGGGCCGGCCCCTCGCGGGGCCGGGAAGTACGAGAGGTCGCTACAGGCCAAGGTCCGCATCGGCGTCCACATCGGCGCTCGCGTCGGCTTCTGCATCGGCGCTCGCGTCGGAGTCGGCATCGGGGCAATCGCAATCTGCCGAGCAATCGCCGTCAGCGTCGGCCGAGACATCCGCCTCAGCGTCGGCCGAGACATCCGCCTCGACATCGGCCGAGACATCCGCCTCAGCGTCGGCCGAGACATCCGCCTCGACATCGGCCGAGACATCCGCCTCAGCGTCGGCCGAGACATCCGCCTCAGCGTCGGCCGAGACATCCGCCTCAGCGTCGGCCCCGACATCAGCTTCGACGTCCGCCTCGACATCGGCCCCGACATCGGCCTCGACGTCCGCCTCGACATCGGCCTCGACATCAGCCGAGGCGTTCGCCTCGACATCAGCTTCGACGTCCGCCTCGACATCAGCTTCGACGTCCGCCTCGACATCGGCCCCGACATCGGCCTCGACATCGGCCGAGGCGTTCGCCTCGACGTCCGCCTCGACATCAGCTTCGACGTCCGCCTCGACATCGGCCTCGACATCAGCCGAGGCGTTCGCCTCGACGTCCGCCTCGACATCAGCTTCGACGTCCGCCTCGACATCGGCCCCGACATCGGCCTCGACATCAGCCGAGGCGTTCGCCTCGACATCAGCGTCGGCGTCCGCGTCCGCGTCCACCTCAATGTCGGCCGATAGGTCCACGCTGGCCTCGGTGCTGGTGTCGCAACCACATGAGCCGTCGCTTCCTCCAGCGCTTGTCTCGCCGCGCGCCTCCACCGTCGCCTGCAAGTCCGCCGTGAGCAAACTGAAAGTGCACACGTTGGTCCCTATGTCCGCCTGTACCGTGGCCGAAATGTCCACATTCACCGAAACCGCCAGGTCCAAGGAAATGCACAGTAGCCCGCAGTCCGATGTCGAGTTCTGGTGGTTTGTAAACACCAGGTTGTTGTGGTTGACGCCGCTGCGGCCGGTGAAGGAGAAGTCCAAGGCCCCCGTCTGGGTCCAACCGTCTTGCTGGACTTCCTTCACGGTGTAGCTGCCGCCCCTCGTCACGGTGAACGAGTACGTGCCGTCCGACCCCGTGGTGGTGTTCGCGAAGAGCGCGCCGTTGCGGTAGAGCTGGATGCCCCACCCCGAAAGCGTACCTTCGCTGTCGTCCCTTTGGCCGTCGCCGTCCGTGTCGTTGACCTTCGCTCCCGATACGACGAACTGGCGGAAGTTGCCGAACGCGACCGTGTGCTCTGTGCCGTTCGTGTAGTTGACGCGGAACGTCGTGGTGTTTGAAACCGCGCGGGCCGTGCCGTCCACGATGAGCGCTGTCTGCACCCATCCGGCGTTGTCGCCTTCCCTCACTGAATAGTTGCCACCGAACCCGACGTGGTACGTCAACGGGGTGTAGCCCGTCGTGACGAGGGCCGCGGGGTCCACGACCGCCACCGGCCAACCGCCACCGTCGAGTTTCGTGTCGACGCCAATCTCGGGCTCGCCAGAATCCCATGCCCCGTCGCCGTCCCAGTCGTCGAATTTCTTGACGGTGATGGTGGGCGCCTCGAAGTCGGACTGGGCCGTGGCCCTCACCTTGAAGTTGTCCGTCTTGGACTCGGAGTGGTAGAACCCGTGCTCGCAGCCAGCACCGCACGAGTTGTCCCGGAGGGACGCGTTGCCCTCGAACTCCGACGTTGGCGTCACCCAAACCTTGTAGACGCCGCCCGGGTTCGACGAGCTGCTGAAGGGCATCAGCTGGATCGTCACCGCCCCGTGGTCCTGGTCCGTGCCGGTGTCGTGGCGACCGTTCTCCTTCCCGTCCACGGCGCAGTAACGCGCGCCGCCAGGCACTGGGAATGTACGGTTCTGGGACACGTACTCGACGATGATCCCGTCCTCCACGCGGAACTCGCGGCACTTGACCGGGTCAGACGAGAACAGTGTCTTTCCGTCCGTCCCGGTGACCTGGAAGTAGTAATTGCCATCATCCAGGCCCGCGGCAGTCTGCGGCGCGTTGGGGCCGGGGCCCCCGTCTAGGTAGACGTCGCGCTTGTCGTCGTAGATGTTCTGGTTCACTCGGCTCCCGTTCTCATCCGTCGTGAATATCGCGCCCGTTGGAGCTCCGTCTCCGGAGGTTCCCAGTACGGGCGTGCCAATCACGATCGCCAACGCCTGCAAGAGCAGGCTCGTGGCCGCGAACACGGCCACTCGCTTTTTGTTGACCATCTTGGGGTCACCCGCACCTGCTAATGCGGCACATTACTTCAACGCTAGCAGGCTACCCGACGGGTTTTGTTTCGGCTGTGGCGGCGCCCAGCCAATTGTGGTCGCCCGTGCCACAATGCGCGCCTATCGCCCGAAATACGAGCAGGACCGCTCCCGCGCGCTCGAGACCCCTGAGACAGGCGTCGCACCCGCTCGCGCTTGGCGCCCCACACCTCTACCTGACCGCGGGGGGCCGGCAAGGCCTGGCCAAGGCCTCCGCAGAGCGTCCGGCCCCCCTACCGCGACTTGGGGGGAGTGGAAAGGGGCGACGGCGGGTGCGCGGTTGTCCCCTTAGGGATCCCGTTTGGCAAGCGGGCGAGAACCGCCGGCCGCCGTGCGCCCCCATGCGAAGCCGCGGAATCGAACCGCGTTTTCTCCCGTGGCGGGGGAGCGGCTTGCCGTTAGCCGAGCTCCGCGCGCCGGGGGGGCCGGTGCAGCCGGCGGACGTGCGACCTCTCCGAGATCTTCGCCGCAGCGCGCGAAGCGCGCAGCGGACGGTGTTCCAGCCCTGGGCCAGATAGCCAAAAAAACCCGAGAGAGTCCCGCGTCCCTACTGTTGCCGTGTTAGCGAGCGCGTGCGCTCGATACTACCGCCGGCGTCAATTCCAGGGGGCGTGGGTCTCACCTCGTGGAGCGCGCGTAGCCGGCGGTCCCATATCAACCTTGCGTGCGAGCCCGTGTCACCACCCGAGGAGCCCCGCCATCACGGCCCCGTCCGCGGGGTGGAGCGGGAGGCCGTAAACGGTCAGGTCCTGCGACATGTGCCGTTCCGACAGTGTCCCCGTGAGTGCAACGACCCCCCGCTCAAGGACGAAGCGGAAGAGGGCTTGCTCAGAGGTCATGCCGCTCTTTGTCGCAATCTCCACGAACACAGGGTGCCTGAGCACCTCGGGGATCGCAGTGAGCAGGGAGAACCCCTCGTAGAGGATCCCGTTGGCCTCGCAAAGCGCGCGGACCGCCCGGTCCGACTCCGGTCGCGCGAAGCACCGGTTCTGCACGAGAGCCGGAGGCACGCGCGCGCGGGCGCGCAGCTCGCCTAGCTGGCTCGCCATGACGTTCGAAACCCCGATGAGCTTCGTGCGGCCCGCCCGCTGCAGCTCCTCCATCGCGCGCCACGCCTCCCAGTCGGCGCCGGCGAGCCCCCCGCGGCGGGAGGGCCCGTGGAGGAGGTATGCGTCAAGGTGGTGGACGCCGAGGTGCTCGAGCGAGCTTTCGAAGGACTGCACGACCTGCCTCCCGACCGGCGCGCGCGGGTCGTACGGCAGCCGGTGGTCCTGGGCGTCGCGAAACGTGAACTTCGTTTGGAGGAACACCTCATCGCGCGCTAGCGGAACTGAGCCCATCGCCCGCTTCAGGCCCTCGCCGACCCCCGCCTCGTGGTAGTGCTTCCGTTGGTTGGCCGTGTCGATCCCCCGGAAGCCGCGGGCAAGCGCAAGCTGCGTTAGGCGCGCCGTGTCGCTCTCCTTCCAGGCCGTCCCGTAGAGGAACGTCGGCACCCGCACGCCCTGCACCGACCGGTAGCCTAGGGCGGCTTGCGTCGGCGGGGGCGCGTGGTCGCCGGCTTGGGGGTAGGGCGTTCCGGACACGGGCGGGTCAACCCCGCCACGCCCCTTAATCCACCGCCCGCCCCGCCACCTTGTTATCCGACGCGAGAGGCGCACGCCTCACGTTTATAAGAGCGCCACCGGAGTTGTCACGGCGGAGGCCGGAGGGCGTGGGAGGATGCCGGTGGGTTACCCTCGCCTCCGTGGCGGCCCTCCTGATCTTGCACGCTGGCGCGCAGGGAAGCCAGACACGCACGGATACGGGCGCGATCCAAGACGTAACGGCCATGCGGTTCACCTCCGAGGTCGTGCACTCGGGACTGGATGTCCAGATCCTCCGCGACCAAGCGGCCGGCGACGACGGGACGGTCAACGAGTCGGAAGCTGAAGCGTACCTCGCGGGCCTCCAGCAAGCCCATAATGGATCGGCTGCATCGAATCTATTGTGGGACAGCACCGCGCCGGTCTGGCGGGACTTGCGCGTTACGGGGACGAACCTGGCTGGAGCGGGGGGCGGGAAGGTGACCATCGTCTTCGATGGGACCCTCCTGCTAAACTCGACGTCCAGCCGGCTTCACACATTCTCGGCCCAGCGGCCATCAAACATCTCCAACTTCACCATTGAGTTTGCCGTGCCGCCGGAATGGAAGATAACGAATGCCACGGGGCTTGTCGTGACCTACCTCTCAGACAACGCAGCGGGCGGGTGGATTCAAGGAACGTTGGCCACCATTACGATCCAAGAGCCCGAACCGGAGCCGCCGCCGTCCGGCAACGACACGACACCTCCGGTCGTGAACGCCGGCCAGGACCGGATCGTCATCGCGGGGCAACTCGTGTCGCTCAACGGGACGGCCCGTGATGACGACCCGCAATTCGACCAAACCGCCTCCTACTGGTGGAACTTCAGCTACAACGAGACGCAGTTGAGTCTGACGGGGCGCAACATCTCGTTCACCTTTTGGGCGCTCGGCGAATACGCTATCACCTTCACCGCCGAGGACGCCTCGGAAAACCGAGCCAGCGATACCCTGTATGTCGATGTCCATGCCCCGGACGAGCAGGACCCCACCGTGGACGCAGGCCAGAACCGGACCGTCGTGGCGGGTAATTCGTCGACGTTCATAGGGGAGGCGACGGACAACGACCCCGACTTCCCAGCTGGCGGCGGTTTCCGATGGTCGTTTGAGTACAACGGCGAGAACCGAACCATCCCCGGCAAGGCGTTCTCGTTCATCTTCTGGATCCCAGGCGCCTACACGCTTACTTTCGAAGCCTGGGACGCTTGGGGAAACGCCGGGACCGACGAGCTGGTCCTCACGGTCGTCCCGCCAGACACCACGCCGCCCGTCCTCTCCATCGAGCCCATACCACTCATCGAGCTCGGCGTCCCCGCGACGATCGTCGGCGTGGCGGCGGACGACGACCCGGCATTCCCGGAGCGCGCGTTGTTCTGGTGGACGTTCACGGAGAACGGGACGCCGCGCAACATCTCCGGGGCCGTCCTCCACCATACCTTCCTGTGGCTCGGCAATGTCACCTTGACGTTCCACGCGGCCGACGCGTGGAACAACACGGCTAGCGTTGCGGTGGAGGTGTTCGTCGAACGCCCCGACCGGCAGGCGCCCGAAGTCGAGGCTGGGGCCGACACATCCGTGGAAGTCGGGCAGGTCCTTCCGATCACAGCCCAGGCCACGGACAACGACCCGGAGTTTCCGGCGAACGCCACGCTGTGGTGGACGGTGCGGCGGGGTGACGAGTTGCTCAACGTGAACTACACGGGGCTGCAGGCCAACTTCACGTTCTCGACGGCGGGTGAGTATGTCGTCACCTTCTGGGCCCGCGACGCGTGGGGGAACACGGCCTTCGACACCCTCGCGGTCACGGTCGTTCCCGCCGCCCCTGGCCCGGTGGAGGCCAACGGCTCTGCCCTGGCGGCGCTCCTAGGCGACCCGCTCCTGCTCCTTGGGCTGCTCGCGCTCGGCGGGGCGGGCGCGCTTGGCATCGTCGCGTTCCGGCGGCGCTCCGCGGGGGGCGCGCTCGGCCAGGCGGCCGCCGCGCCCGCCGGTCCCTCCAAGCCCCCGTTCGTCGTTGAGGCCGTCCTCATCCTCAACCGCGACGGGCGCCTCATCCACTTCCAGGCGTCGGGCGCCGAGGCCTCCATCGAGAGCCCCGAGGTCATCGGGTCCATGTTCACGGCCGTCACCGAGTTCATCCGCGATTCCTTCGGGAAGGAGGGGGCGCTCTCCCGGCTCACGTACGGCCAGAACACCATCGTCCTCGAGCGCAGCCGGCACCTGTTCGGCGCGGTCATCGTCTACGGGGAGCCGGACGCGCAGCTTGGCGAGGCGCTCACCGACGTCCTGAGGCGCCTCGAGGTCGCCTACGCGGGCCTCGTGGAGCGGTGGACGGGCGACCGGGAGGACTTCGAAGGGATCACCGGGTTCGTCGCGCCCCTCATCGGGCTCACCGCCGGGCTCACGCGCGCGGATGTCCGGGCGGCAGCGGTGGACAAGACCGTCCGCCTCGGGTCGGGCACGGAGCACTACAAGGGGTACATCCGCCTGCGGGTGGCCATGGTCAACCAGACGGAGGCGCCGGTCCGCGACGCGCGGGTCACCGTCAAATTCAACCAGTCCGTCCTGCGCCTGGCACGCGTGGAGCCGGCGGGCCTGGGTCTGGAGGGGCTCACCGTCGTCCTCGGGGACATCGCGCCCGGCGAGCGGCTAGGGGCGTCCTACTACCTCGACCCGCAGACGTGCAGCCAGACGAACATCGAGGGGGTCGGCACCTACACGGATGAGGCGGGCGAGACCCAGAGTGTCAAGATGAAGCCCCGGATGGCGGAGATCGTCTGCCCGCTCTTCTTCACGCCGCAGCACGCCAACCCCGCCATGATGCGGCGCCTCATCGAGACGTCGCTCACAGCCCGCGACTCGCGGCTCTACCGCGTGCGGTCGTTGCCCCCGGACTTCGCCTTCGGCGACCTCTTCAACACGGCGCGCGAGGCCGTGCAGCGGCACCACGTGGTGCTGGTGCGGAACATCAAGCAGAAGGGCCCCTTCGAGGGCAACGCGTGGTTCTACGGGCAGACGAAGCACTCGAGGAGCCCCGTCATCATCCGGGTGACGGTCTCGGAGAACCGGCGGTGCGTGGAGTTCTTCGGGGCGGTCGACTCGCCGGCGACGCTCACGGGGATGCTGGCGGAGTTCCACCGGTCGTTCTCGCAGATGGTCGAGGCACGCGCGCCCGCCTTGGCGCTTGAGCCCGTGCTCGACGACGCGCTGAAGGCGGTGATGAGCGCGGAGGGTCTCGCGGAGGGGGCCGCCGAGGAAGGGGCGCCACCCGCCGACGAGGGCGCGGTCTGAAGGGGCGGGGGCTATGCGCCTTTCTCCCGCCCGGTGAGCATGACGAGCGCTCGCTCCCCGCCCCCGAGGGCGCCGGAGGCGCGGGCCGCCTGGAGGCCGGCCACCGCCATCGCGCTGGTGGCCTCGACGCCCATCCCGGCCGCCCGGAGCGTCGCACGGGCGGCATGCGTCTCCCATTCGCCCACGCGGAGCCCGGCCCCCTTACTCGCACGCACTTCCTCGACCATTTGTGAAAGGCGCGGCGGCCTTGCGATCTGCGTCCCGTCGGCGACCGTGTTGGGCGGGTCGCGGGGCCCCGCCCCCCCAAGCGCATCGACGAGCGGCGAGCACCCCGAGGGCTGCACGGCCACGAGCCGGGGGACGCGGGGCTCGAGCCCGGCCGCCACGAGCTCTGCGAAGCCGCGCGCGAGGCCCAGGAGCAGCGTGCCGTTGCCCACCGGCAAGACGACCGCGTCAAAGGCGTCCGGCCCGGCCTCCTCGTGGATCTCGTAGGCTGCCGTCTTCGTCCCCTCGATGAACCACGGCGTCATGACGTGGCTCGCATAGTAGTGGCCGGGTTGCTTGGCAACCGCCGCCGCGCGCGCCGCGACCTCTTCGCGGTCGCCCGGCACGCGCTCGAGGGTCGCTCCGAGCGCCTCGATCGCCGCGGCCTTTGCCTCCACGATGCTGGTCGGCGCGGCGATGACCGCGTTCAGCCCCGCCCGTGCCGCGTACGCGGCCACCGCCGCCCCCGCGTTGCCGCTCGAGTCCTCCACGACCACACGGGCGCCAAGCTCCTTGGCCTTGCTGACGACGACCGTGGCTCCTCGGTCCTTGAACGAGCCGGTGGGGGAAAGGTACTCGAGCTTGAAGGAGGCGCCGACCGCGGGCACATCGCGCAGCGGCGTGCCCCCCTCCCCAAGCGACACCGCCCCGGCGCGATCGATGGGCAGAACCTGGGCGTAGCGCCACACCCCCCGGCCCGTCCAAGCGTCTGGCCTGGGGTCAGGCCGAAACCCCTCCAGATCGAGAGCACCGCCACACGTGCACCGGCTCACCGAAAGGGGGTGGGGACGGTGACAGGCCACGCAGCGAAGTTCCATCGGGCCGGAAAGGGCGCGCCACCTCAAAGGGGTTGCTGGGGGATGCGGCACCGCCGAGGCCCCCACCTCGCTTCAAGGGTTGATCGATACGGCCCATATACCCCCGAAGCGGAGCCCGGGCGGGGGTTCTCTTGGCACCCAATCCCGTGTTCCAGGTGAGACGGCGCTATTCGGCCGTGCAGGCGGAATCCACGCGGCGACAAGCATTGCTCAAGGAGATCTCGGATGCGGAGGCCCGTCTGGGGCGTCTCGTCCTCGACCAGCGGATCCCGATGCCGGTAACTCCTGAGGCCGTCCGGACGCGCGGCCACGCGGGTCGCCTCGCGTTCGTATTGGCGGGGAAGATCCAGGACCTGCGGAACGACTTGGCGGCGCGTTGAGGGCCGAGGGCCACCCCCGCGCGGCGCATTCTGCGCGGTTCGAAGGGGAGGGACGGAGCCGGGAAGGGCATGAAGGCCCGCTAGCAAAGGTAAGACGGGCGGGCGCCCCCCGGGGGAGGGGGGGCGCCGCGCCCGGAAGGGGGAAGCCTTGCGGCCTCAGAGGTCCTGCACGCAGCGGCCGAGGTAGATCTCGCCCGTGCCTTCGTCGGCGGTAGCGACGGCCACCCACACGAACGGGTTGCCACCGACACCGCCGAGGACCGGCTGCTTGGGGATGGAGAGCGTCTCCCCGTCCTCAAGGATCTCGATCTCCGCCGTCGTCTGCTGGATGTTCGAGTGCGGGCCACCCACCGGGTTGTCGTTGTTCCGGAAGATGATCAGGGCGTTGAGCCCGCCGAGGGACATCTCGCCCTCGAGCGTGATCCAGGGGCCCGGGTTGTTCGAGCAGCTGTCGCTGTCCTCCGTCACGTCCATGGCGAGCGCCATGGGGACCGACATCGAGAACTCGAGGGTCTCGTCGAACCCCTGGACGCAGCGGCCGAGGTAGATCTCGTCGCTCACCGCGTCACCCGAGGCGTCCACGAACTGAACCCAGATGAAGGGGTTCCCACCCGTTCCGCCGCGGACAGGCTGCTTGGGGATGGAGAGGGTCTCGCCCTCCTCAAGCACCACGACTTCCGATGTGGTTTCCTGCCGGTTCTCGTGGGGTCCGCCGACGGGGTTGTCGTTGTTGCGGAACACGAGCTCGACCGTCACGCTGCCAAGGGCAAGTTCGCCCTCCAGCGTGATCCACGGGCCGGGGTTGTTCGAACAGTCCGAGGATGTGGCGTCGAGGCTGATGTCCAGTGGGAGCATCAACTCCTCCTCCACCTCCTGCGCGCTCGCTGGGAAACTCGCCGTCGCTAGAATCGCAGCGACCAGGCCGACGAGCACTCCCTGCGCTTTCCGATTGGGTGTCCAAGTCATCGGGTTGCACCGACCCGGGCGAACGCGGGGGCACCTATAGCGGGCGAGGGAGCGCTTGTGGTCGGGCTGTCGATGTTGTGCTCCCTTGGCCCACAAGGGATTGCAGTCCGGCGCCCCCAGCAGGCGGAGCGCACGCTCAGGTGCGGACTCGAAAGGTCGCCTCGACGGTCCCCCTCTGGCCGCCCTGGTCCACCGCCATGATCTCCAACGTGTGGAACCCCCAAGCGAGCGAATCTCGCGGGAGCTCCGCCCTCCAGGTCTCCCCAACCTCCTCAAGGGGCTCCCAGGGGCCTGCGTCCATACGATAGACGACGGCTTCGTACTTAGCGGACGGGCCGCCCTCGACCTCGAGGAGGAGCGAGCCGCCGGAGACCGTCACGAGTTGGTCGAGGGCTACGCCACCGAGGCGCGCGAATACGCGAAGCGGGCTCCGCGGTTCGGCGGCGCTTGCTCCCGATTCAAGATCGCGGACGCGGTCTCGCCCTGTTTTCGTCATTTCCGTCACGCCAACCACGGGCCAAGGTGGGCGACGGCGCGTCACGAGGGACGCCACCGGGGCGGGTCGGTGGAGCCCGCTCGCGGTGCATCGGTAGGGGACGGTCACCCGCTCCTTGGGTGCCAGGCAATGGTTTCAGGTGTGAAGGAGGCCGCTTGGGTACAAGAGGGGGCCGTATAGCAGTGAGAAGACCTGTGGGACGGGTGGCACCACCTGTGCGCTTACGGGTCGGGGAATCCCCGCGTTTTCCCCCCGTTGCGGGAGGGAGGCGGACCGCCGGGCAACGTTGTCGGCCGACGGCGCTCCCTTGGGCTGGAGCTTGCCGAAGGAACCGTCGGCCCGGGGCGGGTGCCAGTCGGTGGCTCCACCAAGGCGCGGCGGGCCATCACGTGGTCCCCGCTGGCAGTCCCCGCTCGCCCCCCGCTGCCGCCGGCGGCACCACCGCCACAATATGACCGCCTCGGCCAGGAGGGTCTGGACGCAGCCGTGGCCCCGGTGCGACCCCGGCGGCCCCGGTCCGAACGGGTCCTTCGACTGTGGTCTGGGGCACGAAAAGATACTTGAGCGCAAGCCGCCTCGCTGCCACCGGCCGTGCCGCGAGGTGGCGAACGCGGGGCGCAACGGGACGCTTTAGGGGCCGAAGGGCACCGTTGAGCACGGGTGGGAACGCCCACCGCCGGTCGCGCCACCCGGGGTTCGACGATGGGCCGTAAACGCCAGCAGACCCGCAGCGTCCGGATCGACGCCGACATCGACGAGCAGCTCCGCCTCCTCGCAGGGGAACGCGCGCTCAGCGTCAACACGCTCGTCGCCCAGGCCCTTGCCCGGTTGGTCGAGTGGGACGCCTACGGGGAGAAGTTTGGGTTCGTCGATATGCCCGCCGTCATCGTCTCGCGGATGCTCGCCTTCCTCGACGAGGCGGAGGTGCGCGAGCTGGGTGCATGGGTAGGCTCCTCGCTGCTTCGCGAGTACGTGCTCTTCTGGTTCAAGGAGGTCACCCCCGAGTCCGTGCTCGATTCGTACCCGCGCCTCGCCTCGAAGTACGGCCGGCTCTTCGAGTACGAGGACCACGTGAAGGGCGGGCGGCGCACGCTGCTCATCAAGCACGACGGCGGCCAACAGCTCTCCGCGTTCTACGAAGCGGCCCTGAGCTCGGTCTTTGCCGACCTCCTCCACGCGCCCGTCGAGGTGGAGGCGACCGAAAACCAGGTCGTGGCCCGGTTCGCGGCTTTCCCCCCGCGGCACCCGCCGAGGCGCGCGTAGGCGGGCCCGGGGGGGGCTCCCCCGGCCCGGCCGCGAGCGCTTCGCCTCGGGGGGTCGGCCATACCGGGATCAAGAAGTGGCCGAAAAATGCTAAGTACTCCACCCCCTGGAGCCTAGCCGGGGTGTTGGGCCGTCTCGAGCACCAACAAGACGGTGACCCGCACCGTCCGGCTCGATGAGACCATGGATGCCCGGCTGCAGGGGCTCGCCGAGGAGCGGGGAGTCAGCGTCAACTTCCTCGTGAACCGGTCGCTGCGCAAGCTGGTCGAGTGGGACAGCCAGGGCGAGAAGTTCGGGATCGTGTCGCTGCCGCTCGCGCTCGTGGAGCGCATGATGGAGTACCTCACCGACGAAGAGGCCCGCGAGCTCGGCGAGTGGGTCGGCCGGAACCTCGTGAAGGAGTTCCTGACGTTCTGGTTCAAGGAGGTGAGCGCCCGCACCCTGCTGAAAGGATACCCCCGCCTGGCCGCCCAGTACGGCCGCGCGTTCGAGTATGAGGAGCGCGTAGAGGGGAACCACTGGACGCTCGTCCTAAAGCACAGCGGGGGCCGCAACTGGTCCGCCTACTACGAGGAACTCCTTCGTGCCGTCCTTCTGGAGGTCCTCGGCCGGGAGACCACGATCGAGAGCACCGAGGGGCAGGTTGTGGCTCGGTTCAGCCTCGCCTGAACCGGGCGCTGCCGCCTACGTATGCCCTGTCTCGCGCAGCGCGCGCTTCTCGATGGCCTCCGCCACCCACCCCATCGTCTGCCGCAGCCCGAAACAGATCCGGTCAAGCTCCGCATCGCCCGTATCGCCCTTCTTCACCTTCGCTAGCAGTGTCGCCTTGACGACCCGCGCGTTCTGGTCGCCGAAGAACGCGTCGAAGACCTTCCAGTACGCCTCCTGGAAAGCCTGGTCCTCCCGCACGCCCAGCGGGGTCGCCAAGTGTGACACGGCACCGACCTCCGTCCCGGCCGCCTCACTCGCGGCCCCGGATGTGCGGGTGGCGGACCTCTAGGCCCTCGCTCGTGATCTCGATGGGGATGGGGCCCATCTGGTGGTTCGTCCCCCGCATCTTCAAGATCTCCACATACCGTACGCGGGCGTCGCCCGCGACGGGCACGATGTTGAAGTGGATCACACCGTCCGCGATGAACTCCTCGACCCCGACACCGATGTGCTGGAGGCCCGGTGGCGACTCCGTGATCATGAGCGTGGTGGAGCCCGTGCTGCCGATAATCCGGCTGAGCAACGTGTGGGTGAAAGCCCGGACGTCCGACTGGCCCTTGAACGCTTGGGCCATCGCCGTGAAGGAGTCGATAACGAGGCGCACGTTGCCCTGCTCCTCGACGTTGGTCACGATCTCCTCCCACACCGCCGGCAGCCCTTCGGCCGTGAGCGTCGGCATCTCGAGGAACCGGAAGACGCCCTTGCGTTCGAGCGGCTCGAAGTCCATGCCGAGGCGGGTCTTGTTGCGCAGGTAGGCCTTCCGCGACTCCAGCATGGAGACGTACATCCCCGCCTGGCCCATGTGCCCGCCCTGGTAGAGGAACTGGGACCCGAAGATCGTCTTTCCCGTGCCAGGACGCCCCGAGATGGTCACGAGGCTGCCGGCGGGAAAGCCCCCCTCGAGCAGCTCGTCGAAACCCGCGGTCCCCGTGGGGATCCGCTCGTCGACCGCACGGGTCGCCACCGGCTGGAGGCGCGCGCGCGTCATGCCGTGACCTCCGGTTTGGCTTCTCCCTGGATCGCCGCGCGGACGGTCTGGAAGAAGTCCGCCCGGATCTCCTGGCGGCGGACGGGGCTGAAGGGTGCCACGACGTCGGGGGGGCGGTGCCCGCCGGCGGTCCCGTCCTCCTCCTCGAGGAGCGGCACGTCCTCCAGGGCGATGAGCTCGAACTCCGGGTAACCATGCTGGAACGAGAACTGGAGGGCGTGGAACCCCGTGCGGGGCTTGACGCCATAGAGGATGAGCGTCCCCCACCGCTGGCTGAGGACGAGGTGGATCTGTGAGATGTTCGCCACCTTCGGGGTGAGCTCCAGGTTGGGCCGGGCGATGATGGACTGTATGTCGTTGTTCACGGCGGCGCGCGAGGCCACGGTGGCGAGGAAGTTCATCACGCCCTGGCCGTAGAAATTCTGCACGGTGTCCAGCGCCATGACCATCCAGATCGTCTTGCCCTGTCGCTTGAACGACTCGTACGTGTCCAGCCATTTCTCGAAGTCCTCCGCCGGGTTGAGCGAGAACTTGATGGCGACGGGGTCCTCGACGCGGTCGGTGGTGAAGATCCTCAGGTTCGAGTCGTAGACCCCCTTGGGGAGGAACTGGGTGGCGAAGAGGCGCGCGCGCGTGGGGTCGAAGTCGCTGTAAGGGAAGTTCATGACCGCGTTGTTGGTCACGAGGAAGTTGAGCAGTGCAGTGAGGGGCACGTACACCTGGGCCTCGAACGGCACATCGCCGCGGATTTCCAGCAGCACGGTGGACCCCCGCGGGACGCCGCCTCCAAGGAGCGTGTCCAGGTGGCGGCTGCCCGTTGACATGTGCGTCTTCGTGTTCGGGAGGGGCTCGAATTTGGAGGTGGCGGCCGGCAGCGTGAACTGGAACGGCTGGAGGTGCTTGAACCGCCCGCCCGCGATCGTGAAGAGGTAGCGCTCCTGGCGGATCGGGACCCCGCGCATCTTCCGGATCTCGACCTCACGGACGCGCCGGTCGTCGGTAACGCGCTGGTGGAGGACGATGATGGCGTCGGCGAGCTGGTCGAGCGTGGTGTCCGTCCCCGCGCGCTCGCTCACGAGGATCATGCGTGCCCCCGTCTCCTCGAGGACTGCCATGAGCGACTGCTCCACCTTCATCCGCACTTCCTGCGGGATGTAGTCGGCGATCCCCTCCCAGGAGTCCAGGACGACGAGGGGGTCACGCATGCTGGAGAGCAGCCGGTGGAGACCCGAGACGACGTTGTGCGATATCACGAACTGCGTGGGGTCGAACTCCAGCGTCGAGAAGAACTTCACGTTCTTGCGTGTGGCCAGCGCCGGGAAGAGGGCGTGCTGGTACGCAAGCTTCTCGGGGTGCGTGCGTGTCGAGATGTGCACGGTGTCGCCGTCCGAGTGGAGCCGCGACATGATCTCGAGGGCCACAGTGGTCTTCCCAGTGCCCGTCTCCCCCTTCAGGAGCAGGATGAACCCCCGGCGGCTCAGCACGGCCTCCAGTTCGGGGGGGAGGTTGGCGCTGTCGTCACGGAGCATCTGCGTACGTACCATCGGTGTTCACCGGCCCGGGCCAGCCACGTTCGCCCCTGCGATAAGGCCGTTTGTGTTGCCTTGTGTTCGCTTGTGCGCAGGAAGGGTGGCCAGCAGGGCCCCTGGGGCGAATAGAACCGGGCCGCAAGGGAACATTTGGGGGGACCTCCCCGGCGGGCCGCGGCGAACCTCCAAAGGGCCTCCTGGCGATGAAGGGGGCGTATTCAACCCGCCTGCAACCGAACACATGCGAACGCGAAGGTGACATCACCGGCGCGGGTGTCGGCGTCTCCGTCGCCATGGCACGAAGGGACGGGATGGCCCCCACAACCACCACCCGCACGGTGCGGCTCGAGGAGGAGGTGGACGGGGCGCTGCACGCGCTCGCGGCTGAGGAGGGGGTGAGCGTGAACTTCCTGGTGAACCGCGCGCTGCGCAAGCTCGTCGAGTGGGACTCGTACGCCGAGCGGTTCGGTGTCGTCTCGCTGCCCGGCGCCCAGGTGGAGCGCATGATGGACTACCTCAGCGAGGAGCAGGCGCGGGAGCTCGGTGAGTGGGTCGGGCGCAACCTCGTGAAGGAGTTCCTGACGTTCTGGTTCAAGGACGTGAGCGCCCGCACGCTGCTCCAGTCGTACCCGCGGCTCTCGTCGCAGTACGGGCGCCTGTTCGAGTACCAGGAGCGCGCGGAGGGGGGGCGCTGGACGATCGTCCTGAAGCACGGGCGCGGGCGGAAATGGTCGCAGTACTACGAGGCGCTCCTGGCGGGGATGTTCCGCGAGATCCTCGGGCTGGAGCCGGCGCTAGAGAGCACGGACGGCCAGGTCGTGGCGCGCTTCGATTTGTCGAGGGTCGGCGGCCCCGGGGCCCCTTGAACGGGAGATGATCGAAACCGCCGGTGCTCTCCTGTGCGCGTTTGGGGCAACTCCGAGACGTTGCGTTCAACCGCGGCGGGGTGGTCGCCCGGCACGGAGGTGAGAATACGGAGAAGAGTCGCGTACTTGCCCTGGTCGGCCTGCTTGCCCTCGTGGCGGTGGTCCCGGCCTCCGCAACCGTGAGCGCGGACACGATGCAGTCGAACTCCTCGTACCCCGAGGTTCCGGCTGGCAACAGTCCGCAGCCCAACGGCGACGGCGGAAACGGCGGCAACGGGACGCCCCAGTCGCACTCGGCAGTGCCCGAAGTGCCGGCGGGAGCCACCCCGCAGCCGAACTGAAACCCTGATCCGGGGCGCCAAGGCGCCCCCCGGGGGTCGGCCTCGCGGCCGCGTGCCCTCCGGCGTTTGCCCCCACACCCTCCGAGGGGCACGGCGGAGGCAGGCGTGGGGCCGCCCCCGGAAATTTTGGCAGGCGCCGCGTGTCCGTCGCGCACCCGCCGTGCGGCGGCCGGAGGGTCCCCCGCCCCCGCGGGTCAAGCCGCCTCGTACGCGGCCTCGCCGTGAAGCGCCTCGTCGAGGCCGAGCTCCTCGTCTGCGGGCTTCACCCGGACAGGCGTCACCTTGTTGATGAGCCAGAGCATCGCGTAGGTGAAGGCGAACGCGTAGCCCGACGCAAACGCGGCGGCCGCAACCTCCTTCATGAAGAAGTCGGCGTTGCCCGCGAGCAGGCCGTCGGCGCCGGCCGCGTTCACGCTGAGCGTCCCGAAGATGCCGAGCGAGACCACCCCCAACACGCCGCCCACGCCGTGGACACCCCACACGTCGAGCGCGTCGTCCCACCCCCGCTTGTTCTTGAACCTGATCGCGAAGTAGCACACGGAGCCCGCGAGGAGCCCGATCACCATCGCGGCCCCGGGGGTCACGTACCCCGCAGCGGGGGTAATCGTCGCCAGCCCCGCAACGATCCCCGTCAGGAGCCCCACGAACTTCGGTTTCTTCTCGAAGATCCAGGCCCACACGAGCCACACGACGCCGGCCATCGACGCGGCCAGGTCCGTGTTCAGGAACGCCGTCACCGTGACCTCGTTGACGCTGAGCGCGCTGCCCGCGTTGAACCCGTACCAGCCGAACCACAACAGGCCCGTCCCGAGGGCCACGAGCGGGATCGAGTGCGGGCCCTTCTCCCTCACCACGCGCTTCCCGACGAAGAGGACCGCGGCGAGCGCCGCCATCCCGGCGATCGCGTGGACGACGATCCCCCCCGCGAAGTCGAGCACGCCCCACTGCGCGAGCAGGCCGCCGCCCCAGACCATGTGGACGAAGGGGAAGTAGACAAGGAGCAGCCACGCGACGAGGAAGATGAGATAGGCCTTGAAGGTCACGCGGTTCGTGAAGGCACCAGTGATCAAGGCGGGCGTGATGATCGCGAACATCATCTGGTAGACGAGGAACGCATAGACGGGGATTTTCGGGTTCCCCTCGTAGGCATCGTTTGGCCCCACCCCCATGAGGAATGCGTTGTTGAGGTCCCCGTAGACGCCCCCCGTCCCGCCGCTGAAGCACAACGAGTAGCCCACCGCGAACCAGAGAACGTCAACGATTGCCATCGACACGAAGCTCTGCATCATGATCGTGAGGACGTTCTTGCGCCCCACGAGGCCCCCGTAGAAGAACGCGAGCCCAGGGGTCATCAGCATGACTAGGCTCGCGGCGATCAGCATGAACGCCGTGTCCGCATTCTCGAAGGCCACGGGGGATTCTCCTTAGGTCGTGTTCCGATGGCCGGAGGCCCCTATATGGAGGCTGTGCCCCGGCGGTCGCGCGGGTGTCGCATAATGGCGGGCGGGTGCTCAGCGCTTGGGCCGCCGGCGACCCCTGTCCCAGGCCACCGCCCCGGCTGCAACCGCCACGAGGAGGGCGGCGGGCCCCGGTCCGGGGATGAACGTCTCGCTCGTTCCGACGGGGTCGGGAGGGGGCGGCGGCTCCCACTCGGGGTAGACGCGGCCGCTCTCGTTGAGGTGGATCACATCCCACCGGAGCTCTCCGAACAGTGGCGGCCAAGCAGTTTCGTTGGGCGTGAACACCACATTCGTTACCACGAGGTAGTCGCCCTCTGGCCACCACTCGGGCAGCGTGAACGACCCTGTCCACAAGCCGTCCTCCCCGTCAACCGAAGCCTGCAACCAGATTTCCTGGGCGTGGAAGTGCGTCAGGCTTCCGTCCGGCGCGGGTGCGACTGAATACCATGCCTCCGGCCCCACTCCCGTGGTGTTGCCCCGATAGCGAATCGTGAAGTTTACCGGCTGCCCGAGTGTGTCGCCATCGAACGCTAGCTCCATCGTATCTCGTTGGGCGCGTATCGTCGGTATCTCCAGCGAGGCCATGGCGCCACGTCCACGCGGATCCCACACCCAAAGCGTGAGCTCGCCGCCCGCCGATGCGGGGCCCTCGCGTCCTATCTCGAAGATTCCCGCTGCATCCGTGGTGGCGTTGCCGAACGCGTGGACAGATGGTCCATAGTAGGAGGCATAGTACATGGCCCCCATCAGGAGGTAAGAAACGGAAGCGTTGACGGCCGCCTCTCCGTCGGCGACGGCACGGACGCGGAAGGGCGGCTGGGGGCCAGGGCCGAACTCGGGGATGGGATCCACAAGCTCGATGCTCCATCCAGTGGCGTTCGAGTAGTAGGGGGCGGGCGGGGGGAGGAGCAACTCGTCGAGCCCTCCCGCAGTGTGCCTTACAACTTGGATGTCGGCCGTCCCCGTCCGGTCTTCTAAAGAGGCGGTGACGTAGGCGTCCGCCGTGGAGGTCTCGGGGAACTCAAACAGGAAGCGGGCAAAACCGCGCGAGTCGGTCCTCACGGCCGGCGCTGTGAGATTGCAGGGGTTCCGGAGGGTGCACCCGCGCGCATCATATTGCACCATCGCTTCGACAAGCGCCCCGGGCACGGGCGTGCTCTGGTTACCCACCAAGACCCACAGTTCGGCGGAAACGTTCGTGGAATTGGCCACGATGATGAACAAAGGGAGCGAATGGACGGCTATTGATTGGTGGCCTGAGGATTGGAGCCCCTTGTAACTCGCGTTCACAGTGAGTTCGAAATGCTCGGTGCGGTCAATGTCCACCGGGACCGTGTATGTGGATCCATAGGTGCCGAGGGAGTCCCTGTTCAAGGGCAGGGACTCCGTGGAGAGCGGCGGACCGGGGTCAGCTCCCGGCGCTTGCGACCCAAGCCGATCCACGACGACAGACACGTCGTCCGCGTCGACCAAGTCGTCATCGTACCGAACAACCACGCCGATTGGCAGGACCTCCCCCGGTTCGAACGTTCGCCCCCCCTCCATGGAGGTGTTTACCCACACGAAAGTGGAAAGCCTGTGGGCTGGAAGTACAGGACCCGGCTCCGCCCAGAGGAAGAGGGAACGGTTCTGCACGATTCCCGTGACGCTGGCGTTCACCCGCACGTGGAAGGAGCTGGCTCCGGGAGACACCAGGAATCCTCCTGTGACAGTGAAGTTGGTTGAGAACCGGTTCCCGGACAACCGCGAAAACGTGAGGTTCGTTGTATTCGAATAGCCCCATTCCATGGAGCCGACGAGCCAATCCGGATCGGTCCGGGCCCCGCGGTAGTACGCTTCGACGTACACGTCCACCGTCGTGTTGGGAACGAAGTGCGCATGTTGCGAGAGCCATACGAACACTTGGGCTGGCGAGTAATAATCGTCGGCCGCCGAGGCGGAAACCCCTCCCGCGAGGAGCAGCCCCATGCTGAGGAACGCGATACATCGCTCCGTGGAGAACGCCACTCTTCCTTGGGTGGCCCGCAAGATAACTGTTGCCCATCGGGCGCGCGCTGACTTAGAGGTCAATGGCCTCGCGCGGCCCCACCTTCGCCGCCCCCACTAGGTCGACGCGCCCCGTGCGCACGCGTACGGTGAGCGCCCCGCCCCGCTCCGATAGCTGCTTGGCGCGCAGCTCCTTCTTCCCGAGCCTTCTGGCCCAAAAGGGCCCGAGCACGGTGTGCGCCGACCCCGTCACGGGGTCTTCGTCGATGCCGACCCATGGGGCGAAATAGCGCGAGACGAAGTCGTACGGGCCCTCGCCGGGCGCCGTCACGATGACGCCCTGGATGTCCCCGTCGGGGGCGGCGGACTTCAGGCGCCCGAAGGCGGGCTTGACGGCCTTGACGGCGGCGGCGTCCGGGAGGAGCAGCAGGAGCTTCCGGTTCATCTTGCCGTAGGCGCACGCCACCACCGGCCCGAGCCCCAACGCCTCGAGAACGGCCTTGGGCGCCTCGCGCTCGTGGGGCGCGTCCGACGGGAAGTCGAGCGCGACCTCGTCGCCTTCCTTGCGCGCCTCCAGCGTCCCGCTCTTCGTATCGAACATGATTTCGCTCGACGGAACTTTCTCCTCCCCGAAGAGGACGGCCGCCGTCGCCAGGGTGGCGTGCCCGCAGAGGGGCACCTCGACCGACGGCGTGAACCACCGCAGCTCGAACGACCGCGCCTTGGCGAAGCCCGCTGCCCCCTGCGGGCGGACGAATGCGGTCTCGGAGGCGCCGACCTCGGCCGCGATGGCGAGCATGCGCTCGGGGGCGATTTCCTCGTGCGACAGGCACACGCCCGCCGGGTTCCCTTCCATCCCGTCGGCGACGAACGCGTCCACCCGGTAGAGCGGCAGGTCCAGCGGAGCCCCTCCGCCCCGAGATGCGCTCATGCGTCTAAAGGGGCGCGGGCGGGTCGCGGCTGCCCTCTCGCGGCCCCCGGAGGCCCGGCGGCCCGCCCGACCCCCCGGCCTTGTCCCCCATAAACACGGAAACCCAGGCCTGCGTCCTACTTTCCGCATAGGCGTATGGCGTAATCCCCCGATTACGGCCGCGGGCACTCACGCCTCCTGGTCCCTGTACGGCCCCTCCGACACCCCCGCCAGCTCCAACAACTGGCGTTGAAGGCCAC
>Ga0302046_10000567_pt1 | contig 36724 bp, 32 predicted proteins | sample RVTome_11_FD_200261 | JGI IMG/M metagenome (GOLD analysis project Ga0302046, IMG submission 200261) | Soil microbial communities from uranium-contaminated site in the Upper Colorado River Basin, Wyoming, United States - RVT147D111 (version 2) ...
CACCGCGAAGCTCGAGCGGTCGCTCGGGATCCGCCTGCGCGAGAAGGTGGAGGAAGTCCACCCGGGGAAGCGGGCTGCCCAGGGCGCCCTCACGATCGGCGACCTGATCCGGATGCAGAAGAAGTAGCCGCGCCGCGGGGGGCCGCGTGCCGGAGCTCCTCGCGGACCTTTCGCGCAAGCGCGCGGACGTCGACGCCGGCCTCCCCGGCCACGAGGAGGGCGGCCACGGGGGTCTCGAAGAGGTCCGCCTCCCGCCGGCGCACGTCCGCCCACACCCGCTCGGCGTCCGTCCCCTTCGCGCGCGCGGCCATCGCCACCAGCTCGTCGGTGGAGGCGCCAGCCGCCGGCCCCTCGGGGAGGTCCTCCAGGTCCGCCGGCTCGAGGCGGAAGTCGATCGGGACCTCGACACCGGACGCCCTGAACGCGGCCCGCACCGTGCGCGGCGCCTGGCCCGGCGTGAGGTAACCGAGCGCGCGCGCGGCATCGAGGAGGCGCCGCCCCTGCTTCGGAGAGAGCCAATGGAGGTCGAGCGACACCTGGTTGACGAAGGCCTCCTCGGTGACCTCCTCGGCCCCCGCGCGGCGCAGCAGGTACGCCACCGCGAGCTGGATGCGGGACACTCCTGGACGCGCCCCCGGCCTCACAGGTACGGGGTGAGCACCGATATGAGGTCGACGACGAGACCGTCGACCCGCACGGAGGGGGGCGGGACGATCGACGCCGCCTGGCCGGCCGCGATCCCGCCGGCCAGGTAGAGCTTCCGCGCCGCGGCCCCCGCGTGCGCCACGAAGTCCCACGCGATGGGCGCGCCGAGCGGCCGGGCGGCGTCGAGCAGCACGACGGCCTCCACCCCCGATTGCGCCGCCCGCGCCGTGAGCGCCGCCGGCGTCCCGCCCGCGGCCACCCGCCTCGGCGCGACCAGTTCGCGCCCGCGGGTCACGACCTCGAAGACGACGTTCTCGGTGAGCTCGACGGCCGCCTCGAGCTCGGCCATGCTGCGCAGCTGGCGCGTGGAAACGACCGCGCGGTCGGCGCCCGCCGTGAGGATGTTGATGACGTCCGTGTGGTCGCGGGCGGCCGCGTCCCACCAGACCTCAGGGCCGCCGGACGGGAGGTCGCCGAGCGCGTCGAACTGGGCCGCCCCCTGCTCGAGGCCGTCGATGTCCACGACGAGCACCGCCCTGTGCTTCTTCAGGAAGATCTCGATGAACTCCGTGAGGCGGAAGGGCTCGCCGCGCTCGTCCTCGACCGGCTCGTAGGCGTTCTCCTTGACGATGACGACCCGGTCCTCGCGCAGGGACACGGCCGGGATGAGGAAGTCCGCGGCCGCCGTGGGTGAACCCCCCCTCGTGGCGGCGCGGCGGGGCGAGCGGGCGCCTTCCTGGCGCGCCGCCCCGGGCGCTACTGCGCGACCTCGACGACCACCACGTCGCGCACCGCCCGCATCGACGTGAACGGCAGGATCAGCCGCCCCTGCGCGTCCGTCTTGTACAGCCGCGGCTCGATGTCCTCCGCGGGGATCACCAGCACGTGCTGGAGGTCGCCCGTCCGCGTGTCGACGACGAAGTTGTCGATCATCCCGAGGATCCGTCCGTCGTTGGTCATCACTGTCTTGGCGCGCAACTCCGTAGCGAATTTCTTCGTGCCTGCCACCCCCTCTGAGCCTAGATGTAGGAAACGTCAGTGGTGGCCGTCCGCTGCTTGGCGAGACGTCCTTCCAGCGATTTCGATACCGCCCGATAGTACTTAACCGTTTCTTCGTCGGCGGACGGCCTTACGACTTCGATTGCCTGGTTGATGTGGCGGCGAAGCACCTTCGCCTTCTCCGAGTCCTCCCGCAGCGCGATCATCGCGGCCTCGCGGATGAGCCCCTCGATGTCCGCGCCCACGTACCCGTCCAGCATCCGCGCCAGCTCCTCCAGGTTGATGTCGTCGCCAAGCGGCACCTCGCGCGTGTGCACCTGCAGGATCCGCAGGCGCTCCTCCGGGTCCGGCGGGGGGATGTAGAGCAGGCGGTCGAAGCGGCCGGACCGCAGGAGCCCCGGGTCGAGGATGTCGGGCCGGTTGGTCGCCGCGATCACGATGACGTCGTGCATCGTCTCGATGCCGTCGATCGAGGTGAGCAGCTGGTTGACGACGCGCTCCGTGACCATGGAGTCGGACGAGAGGCCGCGCCGTGGCGCGATGGCGTCGATCTCGTCCAGGAAGACGATGCACGGCGCGCTCTGCTTGGCCTTCTTGAAGATCTCGCGGACCGCCTTCTCGGACTCCCCGACCCACTTGGAGAGCACCTCGGGGCCCTTGATCGAGATGAAGTTCGCCTCGGACTCCGTGGCCACCGCCTTGGCGAGCAGGGTCTTCCCGGTGCCGGGGGCGCCGTAGAGGAGGATGCCCGTGGGTGGCCGGATCCCCATCCGCTTGAAGATCTCCGGGCGCTTGAGCGGCAACTCCACGGACTCCCGCAGCTGCACCTTGACCTTCTCGAGCCCGCCGATGTCCTCCCACTTGACGCTAGGGATCTCCACGTAGACGTCGCGCAGCGCCGAGGGCTCGATCTCCTTGAGCGCGTCGCGGAAGTCGTCCGCCGTGACGCGCATCTTCTCGAGCACCGCCGGCGGGATCGGCTGGTCGAGGTCGATGTCCGGGAGGAACCGGCGCAGCGCCTTCATCGCCGCCTCCTTGCACAGGGCCTCCAGGTCGGCCCCCACGAAACCGTGCGTGATGGCCGCGAACTCCTGGAGTTTGACGTCCTCCGGGAGCGGCATGCCGCGGGTGTGGATCTGCAGGATGACGTTGCGCCCCTCGACCCCGGGCACACCGATCTCGATCTCGCGGTCGAAGCGGCCCGGGCGCCGCAGCGCCGGGTCGATCGCGTTCACGCGGTTGGTCGCGGCGATGACCACCACCTTCCCGCGCGCGTTGAGCCCGTCCATCAGCGTGAGCAGCTGCGCCACGACGCGGCGCTCCACCTCGCCCTGGACGTTCTCGCGGGACGGCGCGATCGAGTCGAGCTCGTCGATGAAGATGATGGAGGGCGCGCTCTTCGTCGCCTCCTCGAACTTGTTCCTGAGCTGTGCCTCGGACTCGCCGTAGAACTTGCTCATGATCTCGGGGCCCTGGATCGAGAAGAACGCGGCCCCGCTCTCGTTGGCCACGGCCTTGGCGATGAGCGTCTTGCCGGTGCCGGGGGGGCCATGGAGCAGGACGCCCTTCGGCGGCTCGATTCCGAGGCGCTCGAAGAGCTCCGGGTGCTTGAGCGGCAGCTCGATCATCTCGCGGACGCGCTGGAGTTCGCGCTCGAGGCCGCCGATGTCCTCGTAGGTGACGGTCCGTGTGACAGTCTCCGTCTGCTTGGTGGCCTCCTCCTTGACCTCGATCTCGGTGGAGTCGACGATCTGCACAATGCCCTTCGGGTCGGTCCCGGTGACGCCGAACGGCAGCGCCCCGCCCATGAGCGCGATGCCCGGGACGATGAGGTTGTCCCCCACGACCACCGGGCGCTTCATCAGCCCGCGCTTGACGAAGGTCTCGATGCCCTGCCCGAACTGGATGCGCTGGTTCTCCGAGATGACGGGCGCCAGCACGACCTTCCGGCCGGGCTTCGCCTCGGCCGGCAGCACCTCGACCTTCTCGCCGATCGTCGTGCCCGCGTTCTTCCGCACGAGGCCGTCGATGCGGATGATGTCCTTCCCCTCGTCCTCCGCAAGGACGCGCCACACGACGGCGGCGGTGGTCTTCGTCCCGCGGATCTCGATGATGTCCCCGGGGGAGATGTTCAGCTTGACGCGCGTGGCCGTGTCGATGCGCGCCTTGCCGGTGCCCACGTCCGCCTGGATCGCCTCGGCCACCCGCAGGAAGACCGACTCTGGCATGCTGCGCGTGCACCCTCCGTTCGTTATTTATTGATTGGTTTTAAGATTTGCCGGAGGGGAGCACGAGGGAGCGGCCCGGTCCCCGGGGGCCGCCGAGCCGCTCCCACCCCGCGCCCGGAGGTCACGCGCCCTGGCGCGCCTCCCGCTCGGCCTCCTCCACCTGCTCGATGAGTTCATGGTCGTTCGGCGCACCGCACAGGCGGTTGGCGAGCTCGACGAAGAGCGGCACGGCGTCGCCGGCGAAGGACCCGTCGAGGACCGCGCGCCACGCGCCATGCAGGACGATGAACGGGTGGTCCGAGTGGAGGTCCCGGGAGTCAAAGTGGCCCGCCCCGGCCATGAACGCCACCGCGACGTGGCGCGGCGAGGCCCCCTCCTCGAAGAACCCCCGCAGGGCGGCATGGGCCTCCTCGCGGTTGCCGCTCGTGATGCCGACGAGCAGGCGGCCGGCGAAGTCGGGGCTCCCCGGCCGCGGCAGGGGGAGGTCCCGGAGCGACGCGAGGCGTTTGGGCCCCTCGTAGCCGTGCGCGATGGAGAGCGCGGCGGCCTCGAGGACCGCGCCGGCGGTGGGGCGGTCCATCGAGGACGCGAGCCGGTGGGCGGCCTCCGCGAGGGTGAACCGGTGCGAGAGCGGGCCGCTCGCTTCGAGCGCGCATCGGAGGAGGGCGCGGCCGGCCTCCTGGACGAGGCGGGGCTTGGCCAGGGCGGCCGCAAGGTGCGACCGCACGGCGGGCAAGTCGCCGGACCGGATGGCGGCCGGCAGGGCGCCGACGGCCGCGTCGGGGTCCGGCGGCGCGGGGGCGCCCGACGGGACGGGCCGGCGCCGGTACGTGCGTGCGAGTTCGACCTGCCCGTAGACGAGGTGCCCGACCAGGAGCGCGCGGTCGCGGGCCGTCTCGGCGAGCGGTAGGAGGTCGGACGCGGCCGCTAGCTGGAGGGGGAGGTGGGTCACGTACCCTTGCGGCGCCTCGATGACCTCCGGCGTGCACCCCCACCGCGCGAGCGCCGCGATGAGCTCCGCGGGGGGGCGGCCGGCGGCGGCGGCCGCGGCGGCGGCGCGTACCGCGCGCGCCGCCTCCAAGCCGTCCAGCGCCTCGCGCAGGCCGTCGTCCGCGGCCCCGCGCGACGCGGCCTCCACCGCCCCGGCGACGAGGTCGTCCTTGGGTTGGCGCGCGACTTGGACCGCCGCGGCGCAGAGCGGGTACACCCCGGCCTCGGGGCCGAGGGCGTCGGCCAGGCCGAAGGCGGCCGACGTGTAGAGGAGGCTGTGCAACTCGCTGCCGTCCTCCGCCATGGCACGGAGGATCGTCCGCTTCACGCCGTCCACAGGCGCCCCGTGCACCCGGGCCTCCACGAGCGCGCGGACGGCCGCGCCCTCGTCGGAACCGTTCATCGCAGCCCGCAGGCGGCCGAGCGCCCCGGCGCCCCGCGACCGGTCGTCCCCGCGGGCTATCCTGCTCCTCCCCCCCTCGCGCTGCGCTCAAACCCCCACGAGCGGAGGTGACTCTGATAAGCGTTGCGAGGGGCGGGCGCTGGGATGCGATAGCACGCTTCCGACCGACCGCGGGCAAAGGTAAATGACCTTCGTTCCGGCTCGTCGGCGCATGGGTCCGTCGGGCCTGGCGCCCCCCGCCCGCCCGGCCACGGCCGCGCCGCATGTCGGGACGCCCGCGGCGGGCGACGAGGGGCTGGCCCGGGCGCGGGCTGCGTACGCGGAGGAGCGTTTCGAGGACGCGCTGGCGCTCTACGACGCGCTGCTCGCGCAGGCGCCTAGCCGCGCGGTCTACCTGAACGACCGCGGCGTGACCCGGGACGCGCTGCGCCTCCACGCGGAGGCGGAGCAGGACTACCGGGCGGCGCTCGCGGTCGACCCCGAGTACGAGCTCGCGCAGCGGAACCTGGCCAACTGCCTCGTCTTCCAGGGGCGTGAGGGGGAGGCCGTCGCCGCCCTCGAGCGAGCGCTCACGCTGCGGCCCGCCTACGAAGGCGCGTGGCGCGACCTGCTCGGCCTGCTGCTCAGCCGGGGGCCGGCGGCCGAGGACCTGGAGGTCGCCAAACGGCTTGCGGGTAGCCTGAAGACCCCGTTTGCCCGGTTCGTCCACGGGGTCATCGCCGCGGAGCTCGGCCGCGGCCGGGTGGCGGTGAGGGAGCTCCGGGCGGCGTGCGGGGCCGTGCGTGACGACGCGGCCACGCGCGCCGAGTCCGGCGACGGGCACGCGCTGCTCATCGCGGAGTTCGAGAAGGCCTACGGCAACGCCCTCTTCTCGCGCGACGACATCGCCGAATCGGTGAACGCCTACCGCCGCTCGGTCGAGGCGAACCCCGCCGATGAGGAGACGTGGAACAACCTCGGTTTCGCGTACTTCACCGCCGGCGAGAACGACCTATCCATCGAGTGCTTCCGCAAGTCCGTCGAGGTCCGGCCGGACTACAAGCACGCGTGGTACAACCTCGCATACACCTACCAGGCCGCCGACCGCCTCGAGGAGGCGATCGTCGCCTACGACCGGACGCTCGAGTGCGACCCGACGGACGAGGTGGCCTGGAACAACCGGGGCAACGCGGAGTACAACCTCGGCCGCTACGACGTCTCCATCCCCTTCTTCGAGAAGGCCGTTGAGCTCCAGCCGGACTACGACATCGCCTGGAACAACATCGGGAACGCCCTGAACAAGGTCGGGAGGCACGCGGAGGCCATCCCGTTCCACGAGCGGGCGCTGATGGCCAACCCGCGCTTCGACTACGCGTGGTACGCGATCGCCAAAAGCCGCTTCCACACGGGCGACGTGGCCGGGGCCGTGCGCGACATCGAGGAGTGCCTGCGCGTGAACGCCCAGTTCGACGCGGGCTGGGCCCTGAAGGCCGAGGTGCTCCTCCACCTGGGAGACGTCGAGGAGGCGCTCGAGGCGTCTGAGCAGGCGGTGGCCGCCAACCCGCTCAATGACCACGCGCACTTCGTCCAGGGCGAGGTGCTGGAGGCGCTGGGGCGGACGGACGCCGCGCAGGCCGCGTACGGAGAGGCGATCGCGATCGCGGGCGACAACGCGCGGCAGCGCGAGGGGGTCCCGGACGCCTGGACGGTCCACGGGGAGATGCTGCTCGCGCGCGACCGCTTCAAGGAGGCGGCCGAGGCCTTCCAGGTGGCCTCCACGATCAACCCCTCGTCGCAGCTGGCGCGCGAGGGGCGGGCGGACGCGCTCGCGAAGCTCGGGCGCTACCGCGAGGCCCTGCTCTCGCTCCATGACACGGGGGCCGGCCAGGCGCCGCACGAGAGCCTGCAGAGGATCCGGATATTCCTCGAGTCGGGCGACCCGGCCCAGGCGGTCACGGAGGCCACCCGGTACCGGAAGCGGTTCGGCGACGAGGCCGAGGTCTCGCTGATGGAGGCCGAGGCGCTCGTCGAGCTCGGCAAGCCCCGGGCGGCGGAGGAGCTCCTGGAGGAGGCCGCGCGCGCGCTGGACAAGGACCTGGGGCGGGAGCGGGAGGCGGTCGCCCAGGCGCAGGGCGCGGGCCGGCCCAAGCGGCGAAGGCGCAAGGCGGCGGTGGACGAGCGACGCGCGGTCCCGCTCGAGGGCCCCCGCGTGGAGGGCGCGGGGCGCGAGGGGCGGCGGCAGATCGAGGCGCTGCAGGAGGAAGGGGCGCTCCTCCAGACGTTCGCCGACGAGCCGCTCGGCGAGGCGCAGGTGGAGGACCTGATCTTCCAGGTGCGGCTGCTCGCGGGCGTCGCGGCGCGTGAGGACGGGCGGCCGGACGACGCGCGGGCGCACTTCCACAAGGCGGTGAAGGCTCGGCCGGACCGCGCCGAGGGGTGGTACCGCCTCGGCGAGCACGCGCTCGAGGCGGGCGACGCCAGGGTGGCGCGCGCGCACTTCGAGGCGGCTGTGGGCGCGGAGCCTCTGAGCGAGCTCGGCTGGGTGGGGCTGCTTGCCGTTGCGGGGAAGGCGGGCAACGCGGGCGCGCAGCGCAAGCTCGGGGCGATCCTCCGGCGGATGGCGCCGGGCCACCCGGCGCTCGGCGGGGGTCCGCGGACGCCCTAGCGATCCCCCTTGCGAAGGCGGTCGAGCGCCGAAGGCGGGAGCCCAACGTGCGGCGGAGGCAAGGGAGGCGCGGGCGGCTCGAGGCCCGCGACCCGCAGGTCAAACGCGAGGCGGGGGCCGGGAGTCGCGGCCGCGGGGGGCGGGAGCGCCCCTGGCTGCGCGGCCGGTGCGACGGCTCTGCGGCGGCTCGCGCGCCCGCCCCGCGGCCACAGGCGCGCCTGCGGCCGAACGCGGCGGTGGCGGCGCGGCACCACCGAGAGCGCAAGGGCTCCCGCAGCGCCGACGAGGAGGGCGGCGGGCGTCGGGGCCACCGGGGCGCCGCCGGCTCCGTCCGGCTCGGCCCGGCCGAGGGTGCTCCCGGGGCCGAGCGCGAAGGCGGGTGGCGCCACCGGCGATGCACGCTCGAAGTCGGCGGCCAGCCGCGCCGCGAGCCACGACGCCGCGGTCGCGTCGTCCACCCGCAGGGAAACTTCGCGGTTGGAGTAGAACGCCGATGCCACGAGGTTGTGCGACCCGAGGATGAAGGCGGCGGCGTCCGCCACGACCACCTTGGCGTGCATCTTCGACGCGTTGGTGAGCGGCCGGCTGTCCGTCCGGACCTCCAGGGGGACGCCGAGGGCCCGCGCGGCGGTGGCAAGCGCGGCGCCGGGCTCGGGCGCCGGGGCCGCCGGGGCGGGAGGGGCGAGTAGCACGGTCACGCGCACGCCCCGGGCGGCCGCGCGCAGCAGGGCCGCCCCGAGGGGGCCGTCGGGTCCGAGCGTCCCCGCGTCGGCCGTCAGCGACTCGACCTGGACCGTCGCCCGCGCGCTCTCGGCGAGTTCGACCCAGGCGCCGAGCGCCTCGGCCCCGCCCGGCGACACGACCAGCCGGCCGAGGGGCACGCTCCCGCTCCCGTTCCCGCCGGCCGCGGGTGCCGGTTCGGGTGCGGGCGTTGGGGCCTCCGCACCGCCCGCCCCGGGGTCGGGCGGGGCGCCGCCTGCCATGGCCCAGTCCCACTCGAACAGCCGTTGCAGCTGCGCTGCGAGGGCGGGCGACTCACCGAAGAGCCCGTACCCGGTGTTGGGGACCGCCGCGCGCAGGGCGCTCGCGACGAAGTTCTCGGTGAGCACAGCGAAGTGCAACCCGTCCGCGAGGGCGTACTTGGCGTGGTCGCGATCGGCGTTAGGCGGGCCCGCAGCGAACGCGCGCACCTCGACGCCCGCCTCCGCGAGCGAGACGCGCATCGTTTCCGGCAGGCCCCCTTCGAGGACGCCCCAGCCCACGGGACGGGGCTCGACGAGCAGCCGTACGGACACGCCGCGGGAGGCGGCGCGCTCCAAGGCCTCCGCAAAGGACTCCTCGGACAGCACATAGGCGTTCACTGCGACCGACTGGCGCGCGCCGTCCAGCAGGGAGACCAGGGCGGCTCCGAGCTCCACGCCCGCCGCGACCACCGAGACGGCGGCCATCGGCTCGGCCGGCCCGATGGCCGGCACCGCGCCGAACGGCTCGGGCCGCCACCCCCCGTCGCAGGCGCAGGGCGACCACCAGGCGGCGGGGGACGCAGCGGGCGCAGGTCCCGGCGCGGACGCGATGAGGGTCTGCCTCCGGCCCCACGGGTCGGCGGCCATCAGGCCCGCGGAGGTGTCGGGGCCGGGCACCGGGGACGCGCCGATCCATGGCGAAACGGGGCGGCCGACCAGCGCCTCCAGCTGCTGGAGCACGGGCGCGGGGAGGCCGTCGGTCCACCCCACGCACGCCCCGGACGGAACGGGGCCCGCCGCAAGAGGGGCGGAGGCCGACCCTCCGACGAGCGTCCACAAGTGGGGCTCGAACGTCCGGGTCAGCTCGTTGCAGAGCACGACCGCCAGCGTCCCGCGCCCCTGGAGGAACCCCGCGACCGCGAGCCCCGCGTACGGGGCGGTCTCGAGGAGCGCGTTGTCGCCCCCCGGCGTGGGGCGCGCCGCGCCGCGCGCCCCGCCCGCGGCCGCTAGGCTTGCGCCCGCGGGCGGCGGGCCGAAGGCCACCGCGCCGCCCGCCGGCCAGTCGGGGGCCGGCGGGTCCACCGCCGCGCCCGACCCGAAGGCCCACCGGTCCATCGTCGTGCCGTTGGGCGCGCGCACGACAGCGTCGTCGCCCGAGTTCTCCCACGTCCACGAGGACTTGCCCATGAAGAGCACGGCCGAGCCCGCGGGCGCCCCGGGGGGCGGCGTGCGCCCGTTGGCAAGCACGATGCGCGCGCCGGCCTCCGCGTCCATCGCGGGGAACACGAAGTCGTCGGCCCCGTCGTTGTCGGTGACCGTCACCCCCGCCAGCGACCCGCCCGCGAGGACCTCGAGCTCGACCCACTCGCCCTCCGCCTCGGTGAGGCCCGCCGGCGCCACGGGCATCCACTCCGAGATGGCCACGACCGCGAGGCCACCCGGACCCGCTCCCCCCTGGGTGGGCGGGGACGGCACGACCAAGAGCAGCGCGAGCGCCGCGGCCCCGGCGCGAAAACCTTGTCCGCCCCGGGGCCGCAGCCATGTGCCCCAAGGATTCTTCATCGCCCGCGCCGACACGCCCTTGGCCTTCCGCCCCGCCCGGCTCCCCCGGGGGCGGGCGGGCTCAAAAAGCGCGCGTGATAGGTATCACGAAACCCTCGCGCCCTCATGGGCTACTGCGCGGACTTCGTCACGCTCACCCGCCGGACGAGGGCGTAGGGCTGCAGGGTCGGCGTCTCGCACTCCCAGCTCTGGATCTGGCGGCCGTCCTTCGAGAGGGCCTCCACCTTCTGGAAGAACTTACGCATGTTCTCGCTGATCCTCAGGTCGCGCACGGGGCCCGCAAGCTCCCCCCCCTCGATCCGGAACATCCCGTCGCGCGGGATCGTCGAGAAGTCCCCCGCGACGTAATTCTGGTAGCGCGTGTACCAGATGTTCGTCACGTAGAGGCCGCGGTCGACCATCGAGAAGAGCGACTCCGCGGACCGGCGGCCCGCCACCATCTCCAGGTTCCACGGGCTCGGGTTGATGACCCCTCCCGCGTCGCCCGTCCCCGCGAAGTGGCCGAACGACGCGTTGCCCGTGGAGGCCGCGTGGTGCCGCGTCCCGGTGGAGGTGTTGTGGAGGTACGTCACGAGCCTGCCCCGGTCGACGACCACGTTCCGCCTCGTGGGCTGCCCCTCGAGGTCGAACGGGCAGCTCTCGAGCCCGCCCTTCAACGTGCCGTCCTCGGCGATCGTGACGGCCTTCGAGGCGACCGACTTGCCGATGAGGCCGCCGAGGTAGGAGAAGCCCGCCTCGACCGCCGTGGCGCTCGCCATCGACCCTAGGTTGCTCGTGAGCGCTGCGATCGCGAGGGGGTCGAACACCACGTCGTACTTCCCCGCCTTCCCCATCTCCGGGTGCCGCGCCCTCTTCGCGATCCGGCCTGCGTGGCGACCGCTGCCCTTCGCGTCGAGCCCCTTCAGCGTGGAGGACGCGTGGACCCAGTGGCCCGACGCGTCCCGGTCGGTGAACGCGCGGACTGAGACGGTGGCTCCCGTCGTGTGCGCGGCCACGAGCGCCCCCGCGCTCGTCGCGACGGTGGAGCGCGTCGAGGAGGTGTACGCCGTCCCCGCAGCCCGCGCGGCGCCCGCCTTGAGCGCCGCGTCGCGAGCGTCGGCCATGATCTCGTTGGTCGCGCCCCGGCCCGCCGCGATGCCCGCGTCCGGCTCGCTGCGCGGCTGCGCGAAGTTCCGGCTCGCGATCCCGCGGTAGTCCTCGTTCACGGGCAGCCGCCGGACGAACTTCAGAATCCGGGCCAGCGCAACATCGATGCGCCCCCGGCTCGGGTTGTCGACCTCGGTCGTCGTCGTCCGGCCCTTCCTCGAGATGAACAGGGACGCCGAGCGGTCGCGCCACTCCACGGCGAGCGTGATCTGGTTGTTGGCCATCCGCGTCTGGTTCGCGCGCATGTCCTGGACGAGGGCCACCGCCTCGTCCGCGCCGAGCTTTCGCGCGCGCCTCACCGCGTACTCCGCGATGGGGTCGGGGCTCGCGCTCATTTCGTCGCACCCCCCAGGCGGATGTTGCGCAGGCGCATGTGCGGCCCCCCCATGTGGACCGGCGCCCCCTGCATGGGGTCCCCCTTGCCGCAGGTGGCCGCGAAGTAGTCGACGTCCTTCGCGCGCGCGTCAATGGCGCTCCAGAACGCCGGCGTCGTGAGCTCGAGGATGGGGTTCTTGATGGCCTCCTTGACCTCGCCGTTCCGGATCCGGTACGCCTCCGTCCCCACGTACTTCTGGTTGTACCGCTTGTCGTCGATGTTCCACTCCATGAAGTCCTTGATATACACACCGTCCTTCACGTCCTCCACGAGTTCCACGAACGTGTGGTCGCCCGGGGCGACGTAGGTGTTCCCCATGCGCACGATCGGCTCGTCGTCGTACCCCTCCGCCCGCGAGGAGCCGTTCGAGTGGTCCAGCCCGACGGCCTTGGCGGTCTGGCGGTTGTGGAGCAGGGTGTTGATCTTCCCGCCGAGGTAGAGCGCGCGCGGCCCCGACTTGACCCCCTCGTCGTCGAAGAGGTAGTGGCCGTACGAATTCGGCAGCGAGGGGTCGTCGACGACCGTCGCCTCCTCCGACCCGATCCAAGAGCCGAGCATGGTAAGGTCGATGAACGACTCGCCGGCCTGCGCGGCCTCCCGCCCCATGATCCGGTCTGCCTCGCTCGGGTGCCCGCACGACTCGTGCGAGGCGATCCCCGACACGTAGGGCCCCACGACCACGTCGACCGGGTCGCGCGGCGCAGGTTTGGCCCTCGTGAGGACCCGCTTGAGTGTGAGGGCCTGCTCGCGGATCTTCTCGCGCGCGCCCCACGCTTCTGTGAACTCCCAGCCGCCGGCGTTGCCGAACTGGAACATGAACTGCTGCGAGGCCCCGCCTTCGGTCGCGGCGATCGCGTAGAACAGGTGGATGCGCGGGATCGTCGACTTCACCCGCGTCCCCTCCGTGTTCTCGAAGAACTTCGCCTTCGTCCAGTCGCCGACCGCGAGGTAGCGCATGGGCAGCGCCACGCCCGACGAGAGCGCGGCCTTGTCGAGCGACAGGAGGAAGCCGATCCGGTCGTCGGACGTGAGGTCGGCCAGGGGCCGCCGCTGCCGCACCTCGTAGTTCACGAGGTACGAGGCCTCGCTCGTGAACTCGACGGGCTCGCGGTTCTGCTTTCCGGCCGACCGCGCGAGCGCGAAGGCGGTACGGGCCGCCTCGACGGCGGACTTCCGCGAAAGGACGTTGGTCGACGCGAACCCGCTGCCCCCGCGCGTGATGACGCGGACCGAGATCCCCTCGGACGAGGTCTCCTCCGAGCTCTCCACCACGCCGTTCTTCAGGCTGTAGGACGCGGCGCCCACGCGCTCGTGCCGGAACTCGGCATACTGGGCCCCGAGCTTCCCGCATTCCCGTAGTGCGGACGTCGCAAGATCCTCGCTCATGGAAACCGGCTGACGACGGGCTGGACGCTATTTATAATTGGTGCGCGGCCCGCGCGTCGTGGTCAGGCGGCCGCTTCAGAACACGCCGGCGAGCTTCGCGATGACCACGACGGCGCCCACCACGGCGCCGATGACGAGCAGAACCTTCGCCCAATCGACGGGCGCCTCGCCCACGACCTCGCCCGTCTGGCCGTTGACCATGAACTTCCACGACTTGCCCTTGTACTGGTACGAGGCCAGGTAGACAGGCAGGAGCAGGTGCCGGAAGGTCTGGCGCGAGAGCGCGGTCGACACGTGCAGGTTCCGCTGCGTGTCGCCCCCGAGGAGGCGTGAGCACTCGGCGCGCTCGTGGTCGAGCATCTTCTGCGCGGCCCGCTGGTACCCCTCCCGCGGGTCCACCGAGTACTCCTCCGCCTCGGACCCGGCGAGCATCTGGTCGGTGTACGGGACGGCGGCCTTGGTGTTGAACGGCTCGAGCTTGCCCACGAGCGGGCCGGTGAGCCCGCGCGACGCGCAGACGAGGACGTCGTCGTAGAACTGGGCGTGCGCGCCGCTCTTCCACTGCCACCGCACGTGGCGGACTTGCCGGGTCCGGCGCTCGGGGCGCCCGTTGACCGTGACCGTGTAGGACTCCGTCGTGTAGTAGTATGTGCCCGCCTCGCCGCGCCACGCCGAGTCGGCCTGCGCGTCATACGTGAAGTAGGGGACGTACGTGCTGTGGATGGCGTCCATCGTGGCGCTCTTCTTGACCGCCGCGGGCCGGAAGAAGCCCTTCTGGATCCACTGCACGAACTTCTGGTGGGCGGCGTGCCGGTCGAAGGCGAACGGGATGACCCCCTCGGGCTTGATGAGCGCCTTCGACTGCTCCTGGGGGACGATGACGTTCGAGCCGCAGAAGGGGCACTCCGTGGCGGTCTTTCCGCCCGGGATCTGCGATGTGGCGCCGCACTGCTTGCAGCTGATCGACCGGGCGTTGGGCGCGAGCGCCGTGACGGTCGCCCCGAGCAGGCTGAGCTCGCCGACGCTGTGCTCGGGCGGGGGCCCGCGCGCGTCCATCGGGATGTCCGTCTCGGTGCCGCAGTAGGGGCACTTCATGGCGAACGTGCCGGGGGCGTACTCGAGGTCCGCCCCGCAGCTCTTGCAGCCGAACCGGTTGTGCGCCACCGCCTCGGGCTCGGCGGGTGCGGCCATCTCGTTCGCCTCCCCTCAGCGGCGGGCTACGGCATCTTGGCGCCGCAGTTGCCGCAGAACTTGAGCCCGGGGGCGACCGGCTGCTTGCAGCTCGGGCACGCCTGGCCGAGGAGGTTGTTCCCGCAGTTGCCGCAGAACTTCGTCCCCGGCGGGTTCGGCGTGTTGCACTTCGGGCAGGGCACGCCGGGCGGCGGGGCCGCAGCGGGAGGCGGCCCCTGCTGCTGCGCGTATGGCTGGGGCGGCTGGTTCATCGCCGACTGCATCTGCCACCCCATCGCCATCCCTGCGCCGACGCCCACACCCGCGGCGGCTGCCCCGCCGCCGGACGGGTTCTGCGCCGCGTCGCGCATCGCCTGCCCCGTTTGGTACTGCATGTAGTTCGTGCCGAGGATCCCCATGGAGGCGCGCGCGTCCACGGCCTTCTGCACCTCCTCGGGCAGGTTGATCGTGAGCCCCGAGAGCTTCACGATCTCGACGCCGAAGGGGTCGAAGTGCGGCTTGGCCTTCTCGAGGGTCACCTGCTCGATCTCGAGCAGGTTGGCTGCCAGGTCGACGACCGCCAGGCCCCGCTTCTTCATCTCGCCGAGTCCGTCGAAGACGACGGCCACGACCTGCTCCTTGAGGCGCTCGTCGATCTGGGGGATGGTGATGGCCCCCATCGTCCCGACGAAACGGCTGATGAAGATGGAGGGGTCCTTGACGCGCCACCGGTACTCCCCGAAGAGGCGGAGGTTCACGAACCCGAAGTCCGCGTCCTTGAACTGGTACGCCTGCTTCGAGCCGAACTTGCCGTCGAACGGCCGCTTCTGGATGTAGTAGACCTCGGCGTCCTGCTTGATCCCCGTGAACGCGTTGACGAGCGCCGAGATCGCGGGGATGTCGAGGGTTGTGAGCGCGTAGCGGCCCGGCCGGTCGAGGTAGGAGATCCCCTTCCCGTCGCGCATGAAGAGGGCGATCTCGTCCTCCTTCACCACGACGTTGTCGTTCATCTTGATGTTCCGTGGGACCTTCCACACGACGTTCAGGCCCTTGGCCGTCTCCGGCCAGTCGAATGTCGCCACCTCAAGCCACCTCCGTCCCGGTGATGACCTTCATCCGCCGCTCGAACGTGTCCTCGAACGACTCGGCGACCGCGCGGAAGTCGTCGACGGCGGCGAGCACGGCGTCCGCCTCCTTCCTGGCGGCGGCCTTGAGCTCGTCGGCCTTGGCGAGCAGCGCGCTCGCGCCGTCGAAGAGCGCGAGGTCGAACTCGTAGAGCTTGTTCAGCTCGACCTCCTCGACCCGGATGTCGGCGGAGATCCCGCTGTACCCGCCCTCCGCGTGGCGCACGCGGCCGTCGAGCTCCGTGAGCTTGAACACGAGGCCCCCGACGGGCTCGAGGGAGGCGACCTGGTAGTTGCGCACGAGCTCCTGGCGCGCGCCCTCCACCTTCTCCTTGACCTTGACGATCCGGTCGGCGAGCTGGATCCGCAGCAGGTTGTCGGCCGTGCGCAGGTCCTCGCGCCGCCGGTAGCCGGCGAAGCCGGGGATGTGCAACTGGATCTTCTTGAGCAGGCCCCGGTCGTCCTCGACGCGCTCCCGCAGGTCGGGCATGGGTTCCGGGCGGCACAATTGCCGTCCCCGGATAAAGGAATGCCCGCGGTTCCCGCGCCGCAGAGCGGCTACGGGCGCCCGGGCGCGGGCGCCTCGCCCTCCCGGGCTGTGGCGGGGATCCGCGGGCGGCCGAGCCGCGAGAAGGCTACGTGGGCGGCGGCCGCGAGCGAGAAAGCCGGCAGGGTGGAGCCGAGCACGCCCGCGCCGGGCAGGAGGCCCCAGAAGGTGGCGTAGTAGAGGCCCACGCCGAGCGCCCAGCTGAGCAGCGCCAGCCACCGGACGGGAGGGGCCCCCTCGTCGAACTCGCGGGGGCCGTAGGCCAGCCGCCGCACCACGAGGGCATCGGCGACCACGACCCCGAGAAGGGGCGCGAAGAGGCCCCCGATGAGGATGAGGAATGTCTCGTAGCCGCCGCCTATCCCCTCCCCGGTGGCGACGAGCGCCACGGCGCCGGCGCCGGCCGCGGCCGTCGCGATGGCCACGAGCGTGGCCTGCCGGAGGCGGGGTGCCATGTTCTGCACGGAGACACCCGTCGAGTAGACATTGGCAAACGCGTTGTCCGTCTCGTCCACGAGGATGATGAGCAGCGGGAAGGCGCCCAACCCCAGGAGCGCGAGGGCGGCGAGCACGTCGGGCGGCCCGGCGGGGTCTATCATGAATGCCGCGGCGGCCCCTAGCCCCGCGCCGAGGACGTAGAACGCGGTGTTTGCGGCGGCGTACCCCGCGGCGGTGGCCGCAAAGGAGGTGCGCTCCGACCGGCCGAAACGGTTGTAGTCGGCGACGAGCGGCCACCAGGAGAGGGGCATGACGATCACGAGGTCGAGTGCGAGGAGGATCGATGGCCACCCCGTGTACCCCGCCGGGTAGGGGCGGGTCCCAAGTTCGACGCCGAGCTCCCCGAGCCGGAGGGCGAGGAACACCGCGACGACCGCGGTGGTGCCGTACACCAACCAGATCGCGAACTTCTCGAGCCACTGGCGGACGACCGCGAGGGGCCCGCCGAGGGCGAGGAGGAGGACGACCGCCCCGAAGAGCGGGACGAAGAGCGCGGGGGTCCACGGCCCGAACGGGTAGCCGAGGACCACGGCGGCCGCGAGCCCCATGACGAGGAGCTCGAAGGCGGCCCACCCGAGGAGCTGGAAGGCGTTGAGTGCCGACGGGGCCCACGAGCCGCGCCTGCCGAGCACCGGGCGCAGCGACACCATGGTGGGCACGCCGTTGCGGCTGCCGGGCAGCGCCGCCGCCGCGAGCAGGAGGCTTCCGATGAGCGAGCCGGCGACGGCGACGGCGATGGCCTCGAGCAGGCTGAGTCCGAAGGCCCACACGACGATGGCGCCCGCGACGAGCACGAGGAGGCCAACGCCGAGGCTCGACCAGAGGACGAAGAGGTCGAAGAAGCCGAGGACGCGCTCGCCCGCCGGCACGGGCTCCACGCCCCACGCCGGGGGGCGCCTCAGGCGCGGCCACGCCATCCTCGCGCGCAGGCCGTCGCGGCTATATAACGGCGTTCTACTACACAGTGTTAACAACGGGGTGTTCGCGCGTGATCCTGGCGGAGGAGGTGGTCGCGCGCCGCGTGATGCCCACGCTGCGGGCGATGGTCGCGGCCCGCCTGGCGGAGAAGGGCCTGCGCGAGCGCGACGTCGCCCTGCGGCTCGGCGTGACGCAGGCGGCGGTGAGCAAGTACGCGCGCGGCCGCCACCGGGTGGAGCGGGCGGTCGCCTCGTCCCCGGCGTTCCAGTCGCTCGCGCGCCGCCTCGCCGACGGGCTGGCGTCCGGCGCGCTCTCCCCGATGGAGGCGAGCGCCCTCATCCAGGAGACCGTGCGGGCGGAGGAGGACCGCGGGGTCGTCTGCGCGCTCCACGAGCAGGACGAGCCGAGCCTGCGGGGCGCGGGGTGCGACCTCTGCGTGGTGGGCGCGCGGAGCGAGCTCGTCACGGGGCCCTCCGTGATCGGGCAGGTGCGCCAGGGGGTCCGCGTGCTCGAGGCGGCCGCCGAGTTTGCGGCGCTCGTCCCGCACGTGGGCTCCAACCTCGCGTTCGCGCGGCCGGGCGCGGAGGGCCCCGGGGACGTGGCGGCCGTTCCGGGCCGCATCTATGTCGCGCGCGGGCAGGTGCGGGCCCCCGCCGCGCCCGAGTTCGGGGCCTCGCACCACGTCGCGGAGGTGGTGCTCGGCGTCGCGTCCCGCTTCCCCGGCCGCCGTGCGGGGGTCAACGTCCGCTTCGACGCCCGCGTCGAGCGGGCCGCGCGCGCGCTCGGTTGGCGGATCGTCGAATTCGACGCGCGGTACGAGGGGCGCGGCGCGCGGATCGCGGGCGCCGTGCGCAAGGTCCGGTCGCCGCCGGACGCGCTCTTCCACCGGGGCGCGTTCGGCGTTGAGCCCGTCATGTATGTGGTCGCCCCGACGGCCGTGGAGGCGGCCGCGCGCGCGGTCACGCTAGCGCGGGCGGTGGCCGCGGGCGCCGCGCGCTCAAGGTGAGGGCGGCGGCGCCTTCGGCCTCCGCCGCCGGCGGAAGGGCTTGCGGGCGGCGGCTCCCCCGAGCACGCTCTTGTCGAAGGCGAGCCCGGTCTCGGACATGCGCCGGTTGACGTAGAAGCCCCCCACGGTGACGGCCACCATGGCCACGGCGAGGAAGACGAAGGGGAAGGGGTCGACCCCGCCGGGCCCGAAAGCGTCGGCAGGGAAGTTGAGCACGGCCACCGTGTCCCGGCCGGCCACCACCTCGACCGCGCGCTCGACGGTCCGGTTCCCGTGCGTCGCCCGCAGCAGGTAGCTCCCGGGCCCCGCCTCGAGGCGGAAGGAGCCGTCGGGAGCGGTCACCCCGGTGGGACCACCGGGCGCAAGGGAGACGGTGGCGCCCCCCAGGCCCTCGCCCCCCGAGGTGAGCACGCGCCCCACGACCGCGCCCGTCTCCCCGGCGAAGGCCGGCCCCGCGGCGAAGGCGGTGGCTAAGGCAACGGCGAGAACGAAGAGGGGCCGCGCGCCGGGGGGTGCTCGGTGCCCGCGCCGGCCCGGGACCGGAAGGCTAGCCATCGTCCGTCGAGCGCGGCATCCGCTCAAGAACCTGCCGCGCGGGCGGCGCAGCCCTTATCCGGGCCGCGGGGCCTGCGCCCCCGAGGAATCCATGGCGCCAAAGGCTGTCCCGATCGGCACGACGCGCGCCCAGTTCTCGCGGCTGATGATGCCCACGGACGCCAACCCCATGGGCAACGTCTACGGCGGATCCATCGTCAAGTACATCGACGAAGTCGCGTCGGTGGTCGCGATCCGCCACGCACGCACCAACGTCGTGACGGCTTCCATCGACAGGATGGACTTCTTCCACCCGGTCTACATCGGCAACCTGCTCGTGCTCAAGGCGGCGCTGAACTTCGTCGGCAGGACCTCCATGGAGGTGGGGGTCCGCGTCGAGGCCGAGGACCTCAAGACGGGCACGTCGCTCCACACGGGCTCGTGCTACCTGACGATGGTGGCCTTGGACGGGCGCGGGCGGCCCAAGCCTGTCGGCGCGGTCCGGCCTTCCAACGAGGAGGAGCGCGGGTGGTACAACGGGGCCCAGGGCCGCCGCGAGTACCGGAAAAGGACACGCGAGCGGGACCAGGCGGCGCCCCCCTAGCGCGGCCGCGGCCAACCCTTGGGGTAGCCCGCGGCCGCCCGCATGACGCGCTTGCGCAAGGGCCACGGCAGCGCCCGGAAGCAAGGAACCGCGACCCGCCGCACCGCCCACCAGTAGGCGCCGCCCCGGCGTGCGGGGGCGACGGCCCCCTCCGCCCCTGCGCGAAGGGCCCGGTCCTGCGCCGCCTCGAGGAGCGCCCGCTCGAAGTCGAGGCGCATCCGGGCGCGCATCCGGTACTTCGGCGGGTCCGCCGCAATCTCCACGGCGCCGCCCCCCCTCACCACGACTTCCCGATGGCCCGCAGCCCCGCCTGTGCCGCGAGCGCCATCGGCTCGTTCAGTGCGCCGATCGGCGGCGAGTAGCAGTTCTCCATCCGCGCGATGTCCTCGAGCGTCGAGCCCTTGCGCATCGCGAACGCGAGGAAGTCCGCGCGCTCCTTCAGGTTCTCCCCGCCCACCATGGCGCAGCCGATGAGCCGGTGCGTCTTGGGGTCCGCGAGCAGCCGCACGCGGATCTTCATCATCGCCGGGTGGTAGCGCGCCCTCGAGTACCCCTCCGCCTCCGCGAGCATGTACGGGATCCCCATCGCCTCCGCCAGCGTCCTCGTGAGCGCCACCCCCCCGATCTGCACCGTCCCGGCGACCATCGCCCAGGGCCCGTAGACGGGCTCGTACCGCCGGTCCGCCCCGGCCGCGTTGGCCCCGGCGACCCTCCCCATGGCCACCGCGTGCGTGGCCGTCAGGCCCCGGATGGGGATCCCGGCGACCCCGTGGGGGACTTCCGTGCAGTCGCCCGCCGCGAACACGCCGGCCTCGCTCGTCCGCATGCGGTCGTCCACCACGATCCCCCCCGTGGAGCCGAGGCGCAGGCCGACCTGCTTGGCCACGCGCGTGTTCGCGTGCGTCTTCGTCGCGAACACGACGAGGTCGGCCGGAAGCGCGCCCGCGCTCGTGCGCACCGCACGCACCCGGCCGTCCGGGCCCCCCTCGATCGCCTCCACCTTGACGCCGAGCCGCACGCGGACGCCGAGCTTCTCCAGCGACTCCTGCACGCGCTTCATGAAGTCGGGGTCCGAGTACTCCGCCATGAGCCAGGGCTCGTCGTCGACCAAGTCCACCTCGACCCCGCGGTGCGCGAGCCCCGTCGCCATCTCGATCCCGAGCGGGCGCCCCTTGATGACCACCGCACGCCGGACGCCCTCGAGCTCCTTGTCCATCGCCATGGCGGCCCGCAGGTTCTTCACGAAGTGGACGCCCGGGAGGTCGGCCCCCGGGAGGGGCGGGCGCTCGTACTGGAAGCCCGTGCAAAGGACGAGTCGGTCGAACCGGAGGGGCTCCCCCCCCACCGTTGCGGTCCGCTCCCGGAGGGAGACCGATTCCACGGTCGTCGAGGTGCGCAGGTCGATCCCCTTGCCGCGGTAGTGTTCGGGGCCGTGCATGAGGAGGCCGTCGAACGAGGGGATCTCCCGCCCGAAGACCATCGGGATGGCGCACGGGCTGTAGGCGACATCCTCGAACTCCGTGGCCACCGTGACCTCGGCCGTCGCGTCGGTCTCGCGTGCCGTCGAGGCGGCCGTGATCCCCGCGGGGCCGCCACCGACCACGAGGACGCGCAAGCCAGGCCCCGTGCAACCGAGCGCGCGGCCGGCAGTTATCGGTTTCGCCCGGCCGGCGGGCACCATGCTATCATGAACCCGCCCGCCCTCCCCAGGGGAAACGGCGGCGGATAAGCCGGAGGGGGGGTGGAGCGAAGGTTGCCCCTCACGCCGCAAGCGGCGCGAGCATCTGGACGAGCTGCGCCTTCGGGGGGAGCCCGACGACCTGGTCGACGAACTGGCCCCCCCGGAAGATGAGGAGCGTCGGGATGCTCATGATGCCAAATTCCTGCGCAACGCGGGGGTTCTCGTCCGTGTTCAGCTTGCCGAACGTGACCTTGCCCGCCCACTTGGCGGCGAGCTCGTCGATGATGGGGGCCATGGAGCGGCAGGGGCCGCACCAGGGGGCCCAGCAGTCCACCACCACGGTCCCATGGGCCCGGACGAACTCGGCGAAACTGCCGTCCGTGACGTGGACGGGGGTGTTCGGTGCCCGGCGCAGCGCGGACTGCTGCAGCGCCTCCATCTTGCGGCGCCGGATCTCCTGCAGGTCGGGGTCTGTCTCGCTCACGGGGTACGGGCGCGGCAAGCCGGGGGAGGCAAATGAAGCTAGCGTGCAATCGACAAAGGCGCCGCGAAACTAGTCGTCGCCGCGGCGGCCGGGCCCTCCATCGCGGTCCGCACCCCGGGGGGTCGCCGCCTGGGGGGCGGCGTAGGGCGCCAGGAAGTCCTCCAGGCGGCGGCGCGTGAGCGCGCCCTGCCGGCGCGCGGCCTCGAGGCCGCGCTTCGTGATGATCATGGTCGGCAGTACGGTCACGTTCCACCGGTCGCGGGCCTCGGGCGACTCGTCGAGGCTTACGCGCACGAACGCGATGTCGCCCCAGAACTGCGTGGCCACCTCGTCCACGACCGGCTGCATCTTGAGGCATGGCGCGCACCACCGCGCCCAGAACTCGAGGCAGGCGACCGGGAATTGCCTCACCAAGTCCTCGGCCGTGTCGGCGGTGGCCGCGACGGGCTCGCTCGGGAAGGTCGTCCCCGTGCGCGCGAGCTCCGCAAGGCGCCGGTAGCGCTCCGCCTTGCGCTGCCTGACCTCCTCCAGGTCGCTCAGGCGGCGTGCCTCGTCGCTCGGCATGGGCAGCGCCTCTCCACGCGCGATCGCGGTAATTAGCCATGCGCCCCCAAGTCCGCGCCCGCGCGCGGAACGCGCGCTCGGCCGGCCCCCGCGAAATCTTCAAATGCGCTCCCGGGGGTGACCGCGCGGGGCGCTAGGCTCGTGACGCGCGGGCCCCCCTTGGCCGCGGTGGCGGCCCTCGTGTTCTTGGCATCCTCGGCGGGCCTGCCCACGGCCTCGGCGGCGGGGGACGGGCTCGAGGTCGACGTCGTCTCGCTGCGCCACGTGGCGGTCACCATGGCGGCCCACGTCCCCGGGCCGTCGGCCGACCTGCTCCGGGTGGCGATCGACGCCAACGAGGACGGGTCCGTCAGCGGGGAGGAGTACGCCGTCTACGTGAGCACCCTTGAGCGCCTCGTGTTCGCGCCGCCGCCGGCCGCGATCGACCTGTACGAGATGGTGTGGGAACTGGAGAACACGACGGGAGCCGCGGTGTTCACGCCCGGCGGCCGCTTCACGCTCGGCGCCACGGCGCTCGGTCAGGTCCCGGGGCTCCGGGCATCGGTGGCGCTGGACGGCGAGGCCGGTTCGGGCCGGGTGTCGTACCTGGTGCTCGCTGGGCTAGCGGGGCCCGTCCGGTCGAACGCCACGGTCGACGCCACCGCAACGCTGCGCTTCGAGTGGGAGGGGGGGTTCTCGAGCTACGCCGAGCACCTGCTTGTCGTGGAGGTTCCGCCGCTCATGCCGGTCGAGCTCCGGCTGCCGGGAGGCTTCGTCGCGGAGAATGTGTCGGGCGTCGCCGAGCTCTCCGTCCGCGCGGACGGCGCGGTGGTGCGGGGCACGACGACGGGCGCGCCGGTGGTCGTGGAGATTGCCCCCCGCGGCGGCTCCACGATGGCTTTCGCGTTCGCGGTCACGGTGATCGTCGCGGCCGTGGTGGTGGTGGCCTACGGTTCCGCCGTGGTGTCCCGCCAGCACGCAGTCTCCAGCGAGCCCGGTGCGGCGGCCGGCAAACCCAAGTAGGGCGCCGCCCCCCAAACTATTTGACACGGGCACCGGCTGCATGAAGCGGCCATGCCGTCACCGTCCGCGCGGCCGGTGGCCGCTTGCCTCGTCTTGATCCTGGTGTCCGCGCCCCTGCTTGGCGCCTCCGCGTCGGCGGCCCCGCGGGGGGACGCCCCGTCGGTGGCCGACCTCTTCCGGTTGCACCGGCAATTGGGCGACCGGCAGGCGCCGGCCGGCTTCGTCGAGGACCTGCAGGCGTCCGCGCCCGGGACCCCCACCGAGGCGGTCGTCCAGTTCCGGGGCGGCGTCGCGCCCGCGGACCGGACGCTCCTCACGGGGATGGGCGCCGAGGTCATCCGAGCCTACCGCGCGGTCCCCGGCTTCCACATCCGCGCGCCCGCGGTGGCGCTCGTCGAGCTTTCGGCCCACCCACGCGTCTTCTACATCGAGCCGAACGCGCGGCTCGCGCCCGACCAGGAGGTGTCGACGACCGTCGTCAACGCATCCCTGCTCTGGGAGACCCTCGTCCGCGGCGCGCAGAACCTCCCGGGCGGCGTGACCGGGGCGGGCGTGACCGTCGCGGTGGTCGACACGGGGATCGACGCCGGCCACCCCGACCTCGACTTCGGCGTGAAGACCCTCGCCAACGTGATCGAGACGGCGCCCGGGGTCTGGGTCTCCACGGAGAACGCTGACACGGCGGTCGGCCACGGGACGCATGTGGCGGGCACGGTGGCCGGCAACGGCGAGGCCTCCGCGGGGGCGCGCCGCGGCGTCGCTCCCGGCGCCAACCTCGTCGGCGTGACGATCGCCAACCCCACGGTCGCCGACTACCAGGCGGCCCTCGACTGGGTCTACGACAACTCCCGGCCGGGGAACAACCCGTTCAACATCCGGGTCGCCACGAACTCATGGCACGACCACGGCACGCACGGCGAGTGGGACCCGCAGGCCTCGCTCACGCAGACCATCGAGGCGCTGGCCTACGAGAACAACGTCGTGACGACCTGGAGCGCCGGGAACCACGGGCGCGAGGACCCGCCGGGCGAGCAGGGGCTCACCTCCGGCCAGGGCTCGACCCCCGTGGCGATCAAGTGCTCGGCCTTCGCGCGCGACGGTTCGGCGGTGGCGGACTTCTCGTCGCGCAGCCTCCCCGGGCTCGTGCAGACGTACCCGGACGTGGGCGGCCCGGGGGTCGCGATCTGGTCGACGGCTGCGCGCCGGACCTCGATCTCCGCAGGCTCGTACATCGGCGGGAACACGAACCCGTACTACCTGGCGATCTCGGGGACCTCCATGTCCACGCCGCACGTGGCGGGTGCGGTCGCGCTCCTCTGGCAGGCGGCGCCGTCCATGGGGGTCTCCGACCGCCACGAGGACTACAACGGCACGGAGGCCGACGCGTGGGCCGACAACCCGCGGACGCGGATCCACGAGGCCGAGTGGATCCTAGAGTCGACCGCGCGGTACGTCCCGCTCCCCGCGGCCGCGGTGTCGAACGGCTCCGCCCCCGAGGAGGGGCACGGCGGGCTCACGCACGACCACGCCCAGGGGTACGGCACCATCGACGTCCACCGGGCGGTGACCGTCGCCCTCGCGCTGGAGAAGTTGCGGAAGGACAACCCGGAGCGGGACGTCACCGTGGACGACGCGCTGCGGGAGGCGGGGCGGGGGGCGGCGTACTTCGAGCCCACCGCGGTCGGGACCGACCGGCTCCACGCCTCGTGGCAGGGCGAGTACGGGCGCTTCACGGACCTCGGATTCAACACGCTCACGACCGCGAACCAGACGAAGCTGCTGTACATCCCCCCGGGGACGGCGTCGCTGGAGTTCGACCTCAGCTACCAGGCGGTGGACTACGAGCGCAAGTCCGTGGGGGACCTGACCTACGCGGTGGACTGGAACGGGGATGGCACGAACGAGGTGACGGGCTCGCTCACGCCCGCCCCACCCACGGGCCACAAGGGGGGGACGGTCTCCGTGCCCTCCGACCGCGGGGGGAGCGTAGCGTGGGTCAACGTCATCGGGTACGGCGTGAAGGTCCAGACGTACCGGGGGGGCCTCAACTACATCGAGTGGCGGTCGCACTACTCGATCGGCGTGACGGCCGCGCTGGACCTGCCCCAAGGCGGTGCCATGGCGCCGGTAGACAAGGGGAACTACTCCGCCATGCTCGCCCCATGGTGGCCGTCTGTCGCGTCCGAGGGCTACCAGGCAGGCCCGGTCGCGGTGAACACGTCCTACATCGACATCCGGGGCGTGGCGCTCGCGCCGCTCCCGCCCTCGGCCGGAGGGGGCGGCGTGCTCCCGTTCGGCGGCCTCTTCCTGGCGCTCCTCGTCGCGGCCGCGGCCGCGGTGTTCGCCCTCTCGCGCGTCCCGGCGGTGCGCCGCCGCGCGGCGCGCCTGCCGCTTGGCCCCGCGGCGATCGGGGCCGCTGACCGCGCGGCGCGCGCGACGGGCCGGGCGCTCGACGTGGTGCGGCGCGCGGCCGCGCGCGCCGGGGTGTCGCAGAAGTGACGCGCGGACGGCCGGAGCGGCGCGGGGGCGCCGCGCGCGCGTGGTGGATCAAGTGCGACCCGACGGCGCCCGCCCACGGCGGGTGGAACTGGCCCGACCTCTTCGATGGATACGAGGAGGGCGTCCCGTACACGTGGTCCGTGGGGACGGCCCTCTCGCAGCGAAACGCACGGGAGGCGCGCCCGGGAGACCCGGTCTTCGGGTACGCCGCGGGCGAGGGGCACCGCCATCTGCTAGCCCTCGCCGAGGTCGTGCGCGGCTCGGTTTTCGTGGCTGGCGAGGGGCCGGCCGCGCGCCGGGGCGCGTCCCCCGGAGGCTTCACGGTCGACCTGCGCCCGGTCGCGCTCCTTGGCCGCCCGCTCACGCTCGGCGAGGTGCGCGACGCCATGCGGGGCCTGGAGCCCGAGTTCTTCCGGACGCGGTTCGGGTCGATCTTCAAGGTGCGGGGCCCCGAGTTCAGGCGGCTGCGGGACGCCGTGGAGAGGGCAAACCCGGAGGTCCGTTTCCCCCGCCGCTGGAGCGCGCGGAGCGCGCCGGCCCGGCACAAGAAGGGATGACAGGAGCGGATTCTTCTTCAACTAGCGCGCTTCCTAGGACATCCGTGGAATCGGCAGGCCCCCCGCCCCCTGGCGCGCCGCCTGAGCCGAGCGGCGTGAAGTGGCACCAGAACGCGCTCGTGGCGCCCTTGCGCCGCGGCGCCCTGGTCAGCTTCGCCATCGGCGTAACCATGCTGCTCCTCGCGAGCTCGTCGATGGTCACGGGCGAGGTCACGATCTTCACGATCGTGTTGGTTTTCCTCATGTTCTACTTCACCGACAATGCCATGGGCCGCTTCTTCATGGCCCAGCGCGCGCCGCGCGAGGTCGGCCTTTGGGGTGGGGGCGTGATCATCCGGGGGTCGAAGCGGGAGGACGCTTTCCGCTGGGAGGAGCTGCGTGAGATTGCCGTGACCCCCGTCGCCGGCCGGTTCAGCGTGCTCACGCTCCGGACGTGGCGCGGCGAGGCGAAGAGCTACACGGGCGTCCCGCCGTCGCTGGCGTCGGAGATCAAGGTCTCCTCGCTCGAGGCGCAGGCGCGCCGCGGCGGCGGCCGCGCAGGCGCGGCCATCCCGCCGGCGCGGCGGGCCGCCGCCGCGTCCGCCACGGGGCTGGCCCCGGCGGCCCGGCTGGAGCCCTCCCGCACGCCGTCCTTCTGGCGCCCCGCGCCGCCGGACTTGGGCTGGGCCCCGCTGCCCGCAGCGCCCGCAGCGCCCGCGAGCAGCGAGCCGGGCACGCCCCCGCTCCCGTTGGCCTCCCCCCCCGCGGCGCGCGCGGCTCCGCCGCCAGCGCCCCCCGTTCCCCCGCCCGCGCGCCCCGAGTGGTCCTTCACGCGCATCGGCGCGGGGGAGCCCACGCCCGACCCGCGGTACCCGGTGCGGCAGGGGTCCGTGGAATCCTTCCGCTGGCACTTCATCCCCACCGCCGGCAGCCAGACGGGCGCGTGGCTGCTGCTCGCGGTCGTCGTGCTCGCGTCCATCGTGATCAGCCGCATCACCGCGGACCTTGCGCTCTCCCTGCTCGGGTTGGCCTCGGACCCGTGGACGGCCACGGGGATCGGGCTCGCGGTCGGCCTCGGCATCGCGCTCGTCTTCTACCGGATGGCGCGCGGCGAGATCGCGGGGGAGGTCGCGGGGTCGGTGATCTTCCTGCCGATGTTCGACCGGACGAAGGCCGACATCGCCGACTCGCTGCGCGAGGCCGGCCAGGCGCTCGACGCGGGGGACGCGCGCATGCGCGAGTCGCGGGGGCGGCTGATCCTCACGTGGCCGCAGGCGCGCACGCGGGCCATCGTGATGCAGGCCTCCCAGGAATCGCGCGCCATCCTGCTGCGCACGGTCGGCCGCGCGCGGTACGGGCTCCACCAGCGGTTCAAGGGGGCCATCCTCGAGCGGCTGCGCGCGGGGAGCGTCGACCCGCCGGTCCCGCCCGCGCGCAGGTGAGCGCGGGCCGACCCGTGGAAGAGGGCTTAAGGCCGCACTTACGGTTGCGCTCCAGACGCCATGGCTAACGCGCCGCGGCCCGCCTTCAGCCTGGTGACCGCCGAACCACCGACCACGACGAGGATTCCGATCGTCGCGTGGGTCCTTGCGGTGGCCAGCCTCGGCGTGGGCGCCGGGACCTGGCTATTCGGCGTGTTGGGCCTCGACGAGGATCGGTGCAGCCTCGCCGCCTCCTGCCAGCCGCTCCTCCTCCACGCCGGCCCGCTCGCGGTGGCGCCCCTGGCGGCGGCGGCCGCGTTCGCCGTCCTGCGCACGCGCGGTGGGAGCCTCGGGGCCGTGCGCGGCGCAAGCGGCCTGGCACTCTTGGGGGGGAGCATGGTCTTGGGGTCGCAGCTGCTGGGTCCGGATTACGCGGGCCTGCCGGGGCCCGCGCTCCTCTGGCTCGGGCTCGGGGCACCTGCCGCGATGCTCGGCGCGATGGACCCTGCCGCCCGCGCGGGGCCGCCGCTCCTGCGAAGCCCCACGGTGTGGCTGCGGTCAGGCGCCCTCCTCGGTGTGGCGCTTGCGGTGGCCATCTACGCAGGATTCTGGGTGTCAGCGGCCCTCCATGAGGCGCCCTCTCCGTTCCGGGCGGACCCTGCGGCCGGCGTCCGGTATGCGTGGGCCGCATCGGGGGTGGGGCTGCTCCTGGCCGGAGCCCTTTCCCTGGGGCTGAACCCGCGCGCTCGCCCGGGCGGAGGCGGCCGCCCTGCCGCGGAGCATGCCCCGCGCCGTCTCGGCCTCACGCCGATGCTCCGGAACCTCCTCGTGGCCGAGACCGCGCTCGCCGTGGCGGCAGCCGCCTGCGGCACGTCGCTCCTCGCGCACCGGTGGACGCTGTCCGAGGCCGGGGCGGCGGCCGCGGCGATCGGGGCGGGCGCCGCCGCCGGGTCGGTCGCCTTCGCCGCGGCCGCCCCCGCGCTCGACGCGGCGCTAGGGCGGGGCCGATTCCTCGCGGTCGCGTACTCCGCCGCGGCCGTAGGTCCGCTGCTCGTGGCCGGCTACCTGCCCCAGCGCGACGCCGCGCTCCTCGGCGCCGCCGCCGCCCTCCTGGCGTTCGCGTTCTGCGCGGCCCCTCAGCGCTTCGCGCTCGCCTTTGACCTGTGCCCGTCGAGGTCGCGCCTGCGGTCGTCGCTCGACTTTCACGGGCTCCGGCTCGCCACGGGGGCCGCCGGTGTCGCCCTCGTCGCCTTGGGCGAGCCCCTCTCGCCATCGCTCGGCCTGCTGCTGGCCTCCGCCTACGGGGTATTCGGCGTCGCCGTGTTTGCGCCCACGCTCGGTGGCCTCGGCCGCCGTTGACCCGTCCCCCCCGCGTCCGTGTTTAATAGACGGCGCCCCGATCCCCGCGCGCCCGGAGGTCGCGCATGGGCAGCCTGAGGCTCGAGGGGCTCGCCGCCCGGATCCGCGAGTACCCGGGGGTCACGCGCAAGCGGCGCTTGGGCGAGCTCACGGCGCGCCTCACGGGCGCGCGCGACGCCCGCGTGAAGGCAGACTTCGGCGAGGACTGCGCCGTCCTCGAGGTCCCCGGGCTCGACGGGCAGTACGTGCTCTTCGCCCTCGACGCCGTGCTGCCCGAGATCCTCGAGGCCGACCCGGAGTTCGGGGGCTATGCGTCCGTGCTGGTGAACGTGCTGGACGTGGCCGCCAAGGGGGGGAGCGCGCTCGCGGTCGTCGACTTCCTCGCCTCGACGGGGTCGTCGTTCGAGGCGGCGGTCGCCCGCGGGATGGCGGAGGCGTCCCGCCAGATCGGCGTCCCCGTCGTCGGCGGCCACCTCCACCCGGACAGCGCGGCGCCGGCGCTTGCGGCCGCCGTGCTCGGGACCGTGGCGAAGGCGGAGTGCGTGTTCTCGCACACGGCGACGCCCGGCGACGCGATCTACTTCGCGGTCGACCTGGACGGCGAGCGCTCGCCCCGCTACCCGCACGCGTGGTCCACGCTCCGCCGCAAGGGGGCGCCGGAAGTGGCGCGGCGCCTCGGGTCCGTGCGCGACGCGTCGCGCGCCGGGCTCGTGACGGCGTGCAAGGACGCCTCGAACCCGGGGCTCGTCGGCACCGCGGGGATGCTCCTCGAAGCGTCGGGAGCCGGTGGCGCCGTGGACATCGACCGCATCCCCCGGCCCGGGGACGTGCCGGTGGAGGAGTGGGTTCTCCTCTACCAGGGCTGCGGGTTCGTCCTCACGGGCCGGCCCGGCGACGAGCGGGCACTCGCGGACGTCTTCGGCGGTTGCGGCCTGACGTGTGCGCGCGTCGGGTCGGTGGAGCGGGAGCGGCGTGTCATGATCGAGCGGGGCGGCGACCGGGCCCAGGTCTTCGACCTCGCGCGGGGGGGCGTCACCGGCATCCCGCCCCACCCGGCGTAGGGGAGGCGCGCGCGTGACGGGCGCCTCCCTTCCGGCCCGAGCTCTGGCGTGGGCCCCGGCGGTGGGGTGGGCCACGCTCATCTTTGCGCTCTCGAGCCAGTCGCAGCCCCCCCAGCCGCCGGGGGTCGGGGGGATCCCGCTCGTCGACAAGCTCCAGCACACGGCGGAATACGGGGTCCTCGCGCTGCTCATCCTCTTCGCGCTCCGCCGATTCCACCGCCAGCCCGGGTGGGCCGCGGCCGCGCTCGACCCGTTCCTCGCGGCGGCGATCGCGACGGCCTACGGCGCGACCGACGAGCTGCACCAGGCGTTCGTCCCGCTGCGGAGCGCCGACGTCGGCGACTGGCTCTTCGACGCCGCCGGCGCGCTCCTGTTCGCGTGGGGTTTCTCCCCGTACATCGCGCCGCGCGCCGAGCCGCTGGACGGGACGTCGAAGCGGCTGATGCTCCCCCAGGGCTCGCTGGCCTACTGGGAGGCGGGCGAGGGGGAAGTCGTCCTCCACCTCCACGGGTGGCGGGGCTCGAAGCGGTACTTCGAGGGGGCGCCCGCGCGGGTGCCCGGGCGACGCCACATCGCGGTTGACCTGCTCGGCTTCGGCGACTCCTCCAAGCCCGCGCGGTTCCGCTACGGCCCCTCCGACCAGGCGCGCGTGGTCCGGGACGCGATGGAACGGTTGGGCGTGCGGCGGGCGGCGGTGGTCGCCCATTCCATGGGAGGGGCTGTGGCCCTCGCCCTGCACCGCCTCGACGCCGGGTTCGTCGAGGCGCTCGTCCTCGTGGAGCCCGCGCTCAACCTCGGCGTCCCGCCGCCCTTCCCGGTCACGCTCGCGCAGGCCCGCTCCGCCGGGATCGCGTTCTCCCGGATGGGGGAGGGGGACCGGCTCGCGATGGCGCGCGCGATCGTCGCGCGGCCAGAGGCGCTCGACGACCGGTTCCTCGGCGACGCGGTGAAGGCGCCGATCCACGCGGCCGCCCCGTCGCTCGTCCGGCTGGCCAAGGAGAGCGGCGCGCTCGTTGACCCGCAACCGGGCGTCCCCGTGCTCCTCGTCTTCGGCGACCCGGCCTTCCAGGTGCGCGCCGCCTACGCCAAGGAGCTTGCGGCGCGCTTCCCCGGCGCGCGGCTCGTCCATGTGGCGGAGACGAACCACTGCCCGATGATCGAGGAGCCCGACGCCTTTTGGGCGCTCGTGCGTGCGTTCCTGGAGCAGCCGGGCGGCGCCCGGGGGGCCACGCCATGAAGTACCTGCTCGTCTCGGACACCCACGCCAACCTCGAGGCCTTCCAGGCGGTGCTCGCGGCTGCCGACCACGACCGGCTCGTGTTCCTGGGGGACGCCGTGGACTACGGGCCGGACCCGGAGGCGGTCGTCGAACTGCTGCGCGGCGCGGCCAAGGAAGGCGGCGTCCTGGTGCGCGGCAACCACGACGAGGCGGCCGCTGCGGACCCCGAGTCGTTCGACCCGTCGTGGTGGTCGGAGACCGCCGTCGCGACCCTCGGGTACACCTGGTCGCGCCTCGGGAAATCCGACCGCGCGTTCCTGGGGGGCCTCCCGCTCACCGCCGCCGTCGACCTCGGGGCGGGGGGCCGCGCGCTCGCGTGCCACGGGTCGCCCGCGAGCAACCTCGAGTACGTCTGGCCGGAGTCGGACGACGGGAAGCTGCGCAACCAGCTCGGCCCCGCGGCCAAGACCCACGACGCCGTGTGGCTGGGGCACACCCACCTGCCGTTCTACCGCCGGGTGGGCGCCCTCAACCTCCTCAACCCCGGCTCCGTCGGCCAGCCCCGCGACGGGGACTGGCGGGCCTCTTGCGCCGTCTACGACGCGGACGACGCGAGCCTGCGCTTCATGCGCGTCGAGTACGACCTCGACCGGACGTCCCGGAAGCTCCGCGAGCGCGGCGTGCCCCACGCCGACCGGCTCGCCGCCGTACTGAGGAGCGGCGGCGGGGCGCCGCGCGCCCGGGGAGGTCCGTGAGCGAGAGTTGTCGCGGCGTGTCCCGGGGCTTCTCGAAGAGGAAGACGTACTCGTGCTTGAAAATGTAGAAGTTGCCGGCGATCGCGCGGCGGGCCCACAGGCGCTGCGTCCCGCGCTTCGCGCGGTTTCCCTCCATGTTCTTCACGACGACGGACTTCAGCGTGAAGCCGCACCGCTCCGCCCGGTGCATCGTCCGAAACCCGAGCGGGACCCACCGCCCGCGCTCGTACTTGTCCCCGATCACCACGACGAGGAAGCGGCCCGGGTCGAGCAGTTCCCAAGCCATCCGGAGGACCGCCTCCATCCGCCGGAGGAACTCCTCGACGCTCGCGGCCGCCGAAAGATCCCCCGGCAAGCCGGAGAAGGGGACGATGTCGTGGTACGGCGGGTGGAGCAGGATGAGCTGTGCGCCCGCCCGGCCGAGGCCCCGCATCTGGCGGCGGATGGCCTTCAAGGTGGCCGGCAGCGACGAGTCGCCGACGAGCAGCACGGACGCGGGGCCGCCCTGCCCGCCCTCGCGGTCGAGCGCCTCGCGCGCGGCCTCCGCCACCGCGGGGTCGAGCTCAACCCCGATGCACGGCCGGCCAAGCCGCCGGGCCTCGATGAGCGTGGTGCCGAGCCCGGCGAACAGGTCCAGCACCAGCTCGCCGGGCTTCGAGAACCTCCGGATCACCTGGTTCGGGATCTGCGGGATGAAGTTGCCGTGGTACTCGGCCGAGTGCGCGCCCCCCCCGTCGCGCCGCGGGAAGATCCACAGCGACTCCGTGAGGATGTCCTCGTGCTCCTTCCACCGGCGGAGGTTGATGTCGGAAACGGCCGAGTGGGCGGCCTCGCGCAGCGAGCGCTCGAGCGTGCGCAGGTAGTGCCGGTAGCGGTCCTCCGTGCGCGACTCCACGGCTTGCATGAGCTCCGCGCCGAAGACGGCTTCCGTGACAAGGATCGGTGGGCGCCCTCCTGTGCGGAAGCGCCCGAGGCTGCCCGCAAGCTCGCGCAGCCGCGACCGGCCGTCCCTCCACGGGAGCTTGGCCGCGCCCTCCAGCTCGGCGAGCAGGCGGTCGCCGTCCAGCCGCGGGGAGGAAGGGGCGCGCTGGGGTTCGCGGCCCATGGCCGCGGATGCGGGCGCGCCCGGATAACCGTTGCGCGCGGCCTACATCGTGGCTTCCATCACGCCGTCGAGGAAGCCCCAATAGCCGTCGGCGACGCGCGTGGCTGCCTCGAGGGCCTCCGCGCGCGCACGCGGCCCCTTCGACCGCTTCGCGATGATGCCCGCCGCGACCTCCGAGTGGACCTCGTCGAGGTCCATGTGCGCCGTGAAGAACTTGAGGGAACGCTTGTCGCGCACCCCGTAGAACCGGCGGAGGCCGTCGATCTTCACCCGCGAGACCTCGGGGATCTGCGACTCGTACGCGAAGAGCGCGGCCATCCCGGCCGGGTAGCTCATGTTGCGCGTCGCGTCCTGGAAGGTGCCGATGAAGGCGCGGGTGCTCGCCGTCGCGCCGGCGCGTTTGACCGACTCGCGGTCGAGGCCGAGCCCCTCGGCGAACCGGAGCCACAACTCGGGGTGGTTCTCGGGCCCGCGCTCCTCCTCGATGAGGTTCTCGAGGATCTCCTGGCGCGTGGCAAGGTCGGGGCAGTTGGCGTGCACCGCGCTCACGTAGGTGGGGAAGGCCAACACGTGCGGGTAGTACTGGCGCGCGTAGAACGCGAGCGCGTCGTGGGTCACTTCGCCCTTCGTCCAGGCCTTGTAGAAGGGGTGGTCGAGGACGGAGCGCTTCGCAATGACGGCCTTCAGGTCCTGCACAAGCTTGGGTTCGGATGGCGACATGAGTTTCTCCCCCGGCCGGGGACACCATGCCCGTATTCAAAGGTTCGCCGCGCTCCAGGCTGTCCCTGGTGGCCGCGGCCGCGGTTGGGCCACAGCACGGGCGGTGGCTCGTTCGGACTTCTCCCGTGACCTGCCGATCGAACAGCTCCACGGCAGCGACCGCCCCGACGATCCGCGCGCGGTCAGGGAGGAACGCCTTGCACAAGGCGCGTCCGCGCAGTCGTTCGGCGGAGGCCGAAAGCCGATCGGGCAGGTCCTTCGGGCGCGCCGTTCCGAGGAACCGCTGCCCCGGATGGTGGGGCCTCACTCTAGGTTGATGTACGCCCACCCTTCGCCCTGCTCGAGCGGGGGGAGCTTCTCCACGTAGCGCTTGAACGCCTCGAGGTCGGGCTTGACGGATGCCGCGTACGCCTCGGCCGCCGCCTTGCGCGAGAACGACGCCGCAAACCCGAGGCTCTTCTCCGGCAGGACCTCCCCGGAGAACACCACACGCGACTTGTTCTCGTCGCCGACCGGCTGGATGATGTCCCACAGCTGGGAGCCCTTCTCGTAGCCCTCCTGGATCCGCCAATCGATGCGCCCCACGGGGTGGAGCGCCCCCTTCATCTTGCGCCGGACCTCCCCGTGGCCGGGCAGGTCGCGCACGTGCTCGATGATGAGGTGCATCCCCGACCTGCCCACCACCTTCGCCTCACGGCACCCCGGCTCCCACTTGGGGCGGTGGGTCTTCGGGTCGGAGAGGACCGCCCAGCAGGCGTCGACCGGCGCTTCGACGAGCGTCTCGGTCTCGAACCGAAAGGACTTCACCATGGTGCCCGCTCCCGCCCAAGCCCCGCGCGCTACAAAGCGCTTTCGAGGGCCTAGTTGCCGTCCCGCGACGGCTGGTCGCCGCCCATCGTGGGCGCGGGGAATGCGCCGCCCGAGGACGGGTCGGGTCCCGCCGGCGGCACCGAGGGGGCCGCCGCCGGGGCCATGGCCGCCTGCGGTGAATAGGAGGTGGGAGCCCGCGGGCGCGCCTCCTTGCGCGAGACCGCGACCCCCGCGAGGATGACCCCACCGCCGAGGAGGGAGAGCACCCAAGCCCACGAGGGGCCCCAGCTTAGCGTCTGCGTCGTGATGCTCGTGTTCTGCCCGATGAAGATGCGCTGCCAGTTGTCGTCGTCCGAGCCCGGCGCCAGGTTCCGGTCGTCGGCGGCCATGGCGCCAGGGAGCGAAACCGCAAGGAGGATGGGCGCGACCAGGAGGAGGATGCCGCTCAGCGACGCGAGCGCCACGCGCATGTCGTGCTTGACCCAACCGCGCAGGAACGCCACGGCCGTCCCTGCCCCGAGGAGCAGCGCGATCGCGACGCTGGCGAGGACGAGGTTGAAGGTGCCGGCCATCGTCGCGCACCTGCACGCCGCCGAATCATAGGGTATCACGAAGTAGGGGCCCTCGTTGTCGCGCGTCACGTACGAGGTCGTGGTGAAGTCCACCACGGGGTCGTGCGCCCCGCTCGTGAACACGTCGATCGAGAACCACGGGCCGACGAGCGCGAGCATGCCGAGCACGAGGCCGAGGGCCACGAGCGACGCGGCCCGGTTGGACCGCGCGATCCGCACCCACGCCCCGAGGTCGAGCCAGGAGTCCGCCTGCGACACCGCACCACCCGGACGGGGGTCGGCATCGCCGCAATATAAAGGCGGCGACCGCAGGGTTGCGGGTGGAAGCGTTATGCGGCGCTCAAGCGCCGCGCCGGCCGCCCTTCGGGGGCCCGCGCCACGCGCGCAGCGTCTCGAGGAGCAGGCGCACGCCGGTGGCCGTCGTCCCCTTCGGCTGCCATGGGTGCTTGATCTCCCCCTTGCCGCGGTCCGTCCACGCGGTCGACGCGATGTCGAGGTGCGCCCAGGGGTAGGGGCCGACGAACTTCTGCAGGAAACGTGCCGCGGTGGCCGACCCGGCCGGCGTCCCCCCCGTGTTCTTCCAGTCCGCGATCGGCGACTCGATGAGCTCGTCGTACCAGTCGAAGAGGGGCATCCTCCAGACGCTGTCCTGCGTGCGCTCCCCCGCCGCGCGCAGTCGGTCGGCGAGTTCGTCCGAGTTGGCGAACACCCCGCTCGTCCGCGGGCCGAGGGCCACGAGGATGGCGCCGGTGAGCGTGGCGACGTCGATGACGGCCTGCGGCTTGAATGACTGCGCGTGCGCGAGGCCGTCGGCGAGCACGACGCGCCCCTCCGCGTCGGCGTTGACCACCTCGATGGTCACGCCGTTCGAGGCGCGGACGACGTCCGACGGCTTGTAGGCGCTGCCCGAGGGCATGTTCTCCGCGAGGCACGCGATCGCCACGACGTTGACAGGCAGCTTGAGGGCGCCCGCGCAGGCGGCCGCGCACATGACGGCCGCGGCGCCCGTCATGTCCCACTTCATGTGCCACATGGGGTACGCCCCGAACGTGGGCTTCAGCGAGATCCCGCCCGTGTCCATGGTGATCCCCTTCCCGACGAGGACGACGGGCCGGTCTCCGGGCTTCCCGCCGTCCCACCGGGCGACCACCATGCGCGGGGGGTTCACGGAGCCCTTCCCCACGGCGAGCAGC